>Ga0209347_1004145_pt1 | contig 15576 bp, 16 predicted proteins | sample AutmiccommuBRH23_FD_187382 | JGI IMG/M metagenome (GOLD analysis project Ga0209347, IMG submission 187382) | Deep subsurface microbial communities from Mt. Terri, Switzerland - Autotrophic microbial communities BRH/23 (SPAdes) (version 2) | ecosystem: Environmental > Aquatic > Deep subsurface >... | reverse complement strand
ATCGAGGCGTTCTACCGGACGATCGCCTACGGCGACCCGGTCCAGAGCGATAGCTGCCTGGCGGCAGACTGCATTTCGACGATCTACAGCGCCTATGTCTCGGCCGAGCAAAAAGGGGCGGAAGTTGCGGTGCGAGTGTGGTAGAAAGAGCAATGATTCGCACGGACGGGCACTGACGCTCTGTCTGTGTTGGTCCGTGCCTGTCCGTGTCTGTCCGTGTAACCATGTAGGAACGATTCATGACAAACGAACAATGGGAGAAACTCCTGGCGACCCTCGCCGGCGAGGTTTTCGATCCGATGCCGGTGGGTTTCATTATCGACAGTCCCTGGCTCCCCGGCTGGGCGGGCATATCGACGCTGGACTACTATGGCAGCGAGGAGAAGTGGCTGGCGGCCAATCTCCAGGCCGTACGGGAGTTCCCGGACGTCATGTTCCTGCCCGGCTTCTGGTCGGAGTTCGGCATGTGTACCGAGCCCTCGGCCTTCGGCACCAAGTGCCGATGGGCCCAGGACGATCTGCCCTTCGCGGACAAGATCATCAAGACGATCGGCGATATCGCCGCCCTGGAGAAGCCCAATCCGAGGACCGATGGGTTGCTCCCGTTCGTCGTTCGCCGGTTGCAGCTCCAGCGGGCCCGCATCGAGGAAGCCGGACATTCGATCCGATTCGCGGTGGCGCGCGGGCCGCTGAACATCGCCACGTTCCTGATGGGCACGACTGAATTCCTGATGGCCATCCGCACCGATCCCGAGGAGATGCAGCGATTTCTGACGCTGATCACGGACTTCATCGTCGACTGGCTGCGGTACCAAAAGGAGTGCGTCCCCACCATCGAGGGCATCTTCGTTCTCGACGACATCGTCGGCTTCCTCGGCGAGCAGGACTTTCGTCAGACGGCTCTGCCGTACCTCAAGCAGATTTTCGGCTGTCTCGACGTGCCCGTGCGGTTCTTCCACAACGACGCCCAGGGGCTCGTGACCGCCAGGTTCCTCGACGAGATCGGAATCAACCTCTTCAACTTCAGCTTCGAGCACTCGCTGACGCAGATGAAGGAGCTGACCGGCGGCAAAGTGACCCTGCTGGGCAATATCCCGCCGCGGGATGTCCTGGCGCAAGGGACCGCCGAGGAGGTGGCCGATCACGTCAGGACTATGGTGGGGGCACTCAAAGACAGGAGTCGAGTTCTCCTCTCTTGTGGCGGCGGCCTGCCCCCGAGCGTTCCCACGGAGAACATCGAAGCATTTCTCCGGACGACTCGACAATTATGAAAGACAAGCGAATCCTGTTGATCGAGCCGCCGTTCTTCCGACTGTACCATCCGGAGGCCTCGTTAAACAGATTCCCTCTGTCCGTAGGCTACCTCGGGGCGACCATTCGGTCCAGAAAGCCGGACTGGGAAGTGGGAATCTTCAACGCGGATTTCTCGCCTCAGGATGCGCCTCTGGACTACAAATACCTGGCCGGGCCGGGGTATGACAGGTTCGTGCAGAGTCTGAAGGAGCCCGGCTCACGGGTGTGGAAGGAGATTGAGAACACCATTTCCGAGTTCCGACCCTCCGTGGTGGGCATCACGTGCAAGTCGCAGAACTACCTTTCGGCCTGCATCGTTGCGAAGATCGCCAAGTCCGTCGACAAGGACATTCTGGTCGTCGTGGGTGGCGCCCATCCGTCTCTGGCGGGAGCCGACGTGCTGAAAGAGCCGGCGATCGACATCGCGGCTGTCGGGGAAGGCGAGGAGACGATCATCGAAGTCCTCGAATCCGTTGAAGGCCGGCTGCCCCTGTCTTCCATTCGGGGCATCCTGTACCGCGAGGGTGGCAGGGTCGCTGCAAACCCGCGCCGCGAGCTCATCCGCGATCTCGATGCGCTTGCCTTCCCGGTGAGTGCAGCTCGCACATGCCTGATCGACTACGACAAGTATCCTCTCGAAGCCTTCAAATACATGTTTGCCGTGAGAGGATGCCCCTACGCCTGCACCTTCTGCGGTTCTCGCTACATCTGGGGACGCAACGTGCGGTTCCGGTCGGTGGGGAATATCGTAGCGGAGATGCGGGAGATCCAGAAGATCGGCGTCAACTACGTTCACTTCGACGACGACACGTTCGGGGTGAAGAAGTCGTTCATTCAGGAACTCTGCACCGCGATCAAGGGCGGCTGCACGGGCCTGAACTGGTCCTGCGAAACCCATGTGCGCCTGGTGGACGATGAGACCGTTGCGATGATGAAATCCGCAGGCTGCCGGTCGATCCTGCTGGGTGTAGAATCCGGCAACAATGAGATGCTGGCGCGTATCGGGAAGAACATCACCATCGAAGACGCCTTCTCCGCCGCCAGGATCGTCAAACGTCATGGAATCTATCTGTATGCCTTCTTCATCGTGGGATTTCCCCATGAGACGGAGGCCAGCCTTCAGGATACGATCTTCGCCATCAAGTCACTGCCGGCGGATGTCGTGGTGTACAGCATCTTCACTCCCTATTTCGGCACGGAACTCTTCGACTGGTGCAGACAGCAGGGCATCGTCTCCGAGGACTTCAACGCGTTCCTTCACAATCACCAGAGTCCCGACAATTACTTCTGCCCGCAGATCGCCGAGGACGTGTTCAAGAGCCGCGTTCGAGAGTTGGAGAAGGCGCTGGACCGGATCAACAGCCGGCGGAAACTCAGGATGTATTTCTCGCGGGAGGGACTTCGCAAGCTGAAAGAAAGAGGAACGAGGCGGACCCTTTCTCGAGTCGTGCATCTGTGCCGAAACATGATGCATCTGCGGTAGTCCGGAGCGAGGGGGCGGCGAATGAAGGAGGATGCCGCTATGTTCCGTGGAGTGGGTGCCACTGCCGGCCGTCGGCTTCGAGCAGGGCGTCGGCCTGGGGAAAGCTCTCGCTGCCGGCCGGGTACTCGTAGGGCCGCTCATCGCTGCGCTCCCATGCCTCCAGGACCGGCATCAGGAGTTGCCAGGTGGTCTCGATCCCGTCGAACCGGGTGAAGAGGGTCTGGTCGCCGGTCACGCAGTCCAGGAGCAGCCGCTGGTAGGCCTCGGGCATCTCCCCGCCGAAGACGTCCTGGTAACGGAATTCCATATCCAGCGTGCCGATGCAGATCTTTGAGCCCGGCCGCTTTGCCTGGAACCGCAGCGAGATGCCCTCCTGGGGCTGGATCTGGAACGCCAGAATGTTGGGGGGCATATAATCCAGGCCCACCGACCCGAAGAGCGAGTGCGGGATCTCCTTGAAGGTCACGATAATCTCGGTATCCTTCTTCGCCAGCCGCTTGCCGGTTCGCAGATAGAAGGGCACGTCCTTCCATCGCCAGTTGTCGATGAACAGCCGGGCCGCAACGTAGGTCTCGGTCCTGGAGTTGGGGTCCACGTCTTTCTCGGAGTGGTAGGCGGGCGCCTCCTGGCCGTTGACCCGGCCCGTTCCGTACTGACCTCGCACGATGGCGCAGCCGGATTGGGGGCTCCAATCGCAATCGAAGGGCCTCACCGCTCGCAGGAGCTTGACTTTCTCGTCTCGAACGGGGTCGGCATCGAAGGAGGTCGGCGGTTCCATGGCCACCAGGGCCAGCATCTGGAGCATATGGTTTTGGAACATGTCGCGGATTGCCCCGGATTTGTCGTAGTAGCCGGCCCGGTGCTCGACGCCGAGCGTCTCGGCGATGGTGATCTGGACGTTGTCGATGTGGTTGCGGTTCCAGACGGGCTCGAAGATCGCGTTGGCGAACCGGAAGATCATGATGTTCTGGACGGTCTCTTTGCCCAGGTAGTGATCGATCCGGTAGACCTGCGATTCCTCAAACCACTTCGAGATCGTCTGGTTGAGCTCCGTTGCGCTGGCGAGGTCCCGTCCGAAGGGTTTCTCCACGACGAGCCTGGACCGCAGGTGACACTCTGGATCGTCCTTTCGGGACAGGCTGGCGGCGCCGAGACGCTCGATGATGGTCTCGTAGAGGAACGGGGGGACGGACAGGTAGTACAGGTTGCAGCCGGGGATGTCGTGTTTCTTTCGCAGCTCCGCGAGCCGGCTCTTGATGCGCTCGTAGGTGTCGGGATCTCCATAATCGCCGCTGAGATAGTAGAACTTGCCGAGAAGATCGTTCAGCTTCTCGGGAGAGTCGCCGCCGAGGCTCTCTCGAATCGCATCGGCGGCGATCTCCCGGTATTGCTCGTCGGAATACTCCGTTCGACTGCACCCCAGCAGGCAGAACTGCTCGCTGAGCAGGCCTCGCCTGTGGATCTCCGCGATGCTCGGCAGCAGCTTTCGCTGCACGAGATCGCCGGAGGCGCCAAAGACGACCATGGCCGCAGGCGGGGCCGCCGACTCGACACAAACCATGTCCAATGCGGCCACCGACGGATGTATCTCTCGAATTGCCATTCTTGATACTCTCTCAGCCTTCCGGCTCGAATTGGTCTTTGCCGGCGCCGCAGTCCGGACAGACCCAGTCGTCCGGTATGTCTGCGAAGGCTGTGCCGGGCGCAACGCCGTTGTCCGGATCGCCGACCGCGGGGTCATAAATGTAGCCGCAGAGGAGGCATTTGTACTTCATCGTTCTTCCCTTCCTGTGACTGGATTTCTGTTAACTCAACGCGGTCAGACGCCGCCGCAGATCGGCAACGTGCCGGACCTCTTCCCGGATGATGGTCTCGATCTTGTCCCGGCCTGCCTCGGCGGGCACCAGATCCTTCAGGCCGACATAGTACAGGACGGAGTTCTTCTCGGCGCCGATGGCGATTTCAAGCAGCTCCTGAACGGACTCCTTGCCCGTCAGCTTCTGCGTCGGGCTTTTCATCCCTTCGAAGCCCTTACTGTCCGCCAGGGCCTGCAGGTACAGCGACGCCTCGTTGTACGGATCGAAGGCGGTTTCGCCCTTCTCCTGCTCGGTCAGGCTTTTTCTCATCGCCTGGAATGCCCGCAGATGGCCGTCCTCCATCGAGGCCATGTTCAGGAACATCTCCCTGACCTCGGAGTTGACGGCGTTGGAGGCGGCTTCTCGGTAGAACTTGGCCCCATTTCGCTCGATCTCTTCGGCCATTTCGAAGACTTCATCGGCATTGAAAGCTGTGCTCATGCGCGTTCTCCTGCTCATTTCGATGCTGTTCTATTTCCGCTCGCCCAGTGCATGGTCCATCATAAGCAGCGCGCCGGGGGCCTTCTCGGCCATCTTGATCTTCTGGACGATGCCGTCCACGTTGGCCTCCTCTTCGACCTGCTCGCTGACGAACCATTGGAGCAGGGCCGCCGAGGCGTGATCCTTCTCCGCGATGGCCAGGTTCATCAGGTCGTTGATCCGGCCGGTGATGTGCTGCTCGTGATTCAACGAGGCCTCGAAGGCGGCCAGCGGCGACTTCCACTGGCTCACGGGCTCCTTGATCGCCTTGAGCGTGACCCGGCCGCGGCGCTCGTGGATGAACTTGAAGAACTTCATCGCGTGGGCGTTTTCTTCCCGCGCCTGGGCCTGCATCCAGGCGGCGCAGCCGGAGAGGTTCTCCGACTCGAACCAGGCCGCCATGGCCAGGTACAGGTAGGACGAATAGAGCTCCTCGTTGATCTGCTCGTTCAGAGCCTTTTCCATCTTTTCGTTCAACATACTATTTTGCCTCCCACAGTCCGTGAATATTGCAGTGTTCTCTGGCTTGGACATTCTCCGGAGCGATTCTGAAGACGGCTTCGGGCGCTTGCCCGGGCTTGAGGAACTGACGATAGGCCTTGCTGTCGCTGATGACTTCGATCCATTCGATGTAATGCTTTTCCTCCATCGGATGGGCGACGCTGCCGATCTTGACTTTGATCCCGCCATCGACCTTCTCGATGACCGGTACGTGTTTTTCCTTGCCCTGGTCGGCGGTCTTGGCGGTCAGATTCTGCATGGGCTGGCCGCAACAGACGAGATCGCCGTCACCGCCGGTGAGGACCTCGATGATGTTGCCGCACGCGGCACATTTGTACACTTGGAGCCTCTCTGCCATTCTCTTTGTTCCCCTTTCCTTTGTCAGTGTTGTTCAAGCACAGGTAATGTAAACGCGCCCGGCCTCAGGCGATCCCGATCTCTCGGTGTTTGGCGAGGATCTGGTCGGCCAGCATGTCCAGAGCGAGGAAATCTTCATCTTTCGGCTGGCCCTTGGCGATTACGGGGGGCAGCACTTCCACCTTCAGATTGGTGAGCAGCCCCGCGAGTTGCTCGACCATCTTGCCGCCCCAGCCGAACGATCCGACGATCGAGGCGAATCTCGCCTTGGGCCGCAGGGCGTTGGCCACGAACGCGGCGTAGGCTGCCTTGGGGTGGGCGCCGGTCAGCACGGTGGGCGAGCCGAGCACGATCGTGGCGGCATCGACCAAGGCAATGGCCAGTCTGCCCAGGTCCGTCACCACCAGGTTGAATTGCCGCACGACGATGCCTCGCTGGATCAGGGCTTTCGAGAAGTGCTCGACCATTTTCTTCGTGCTCTCGTGCATCGACACGTAGGCCAGCACGACCTCGTTCTTGACGTTGTCGCTGACCCAGTCCCTGTAGGCGTCCATGATATACCCGGGCCTGTCATGGATGGGCCCGTGGCTGGGGGCGATCATCTCGATCTGGAGCTTGCCCACTTTCTCCAGGTTCTTCTTGATGATGGACCGGAAGGGCATCATAATCTCAGCGTAGTACCTCTTGGCCGATTCGAAGGCCATCGGCTCATCCTCGACGTACAGGCCGCTGGCGGCCAGGTGCGAGCCGAAGAAATCGCACGAGAACAGGATCTTGTCTTGGGCCAGGTACGTTACCATCGTCTCGGGCCAATGGACCCAGGGCGTCTCGAAAAATTGGAGCGTCTTGTTGCCCAGCGACAGGGTCTGGCCGTCCTGGACGGTCAGGAATCGCTCTTCGTCGAGGTGCAGCAGATCGATGAGCATCGATTTGCACCTGGCGTTCGTCACGACCTTGGCGTTCGGATAGCGGGCCAGGATCACCGGGATGGACCCGGAATGGTCCTGTTCGGCGTGATGCGAAACGACGTAATCGATCCTGTCGATCCCCGAGGCGGTGAGGCTGCCCAGCAGGATATCCATCTTCGTGGGGTCCACCGTGTCGAGCAGGGCGATCTTCTCGCTGCCCTCGACCAGATAGGCGTTGTACGTAGTCCCCTCCGGCAACGGGATCAGCTCGTCGAAGAGCCGCCGATCCCAGTCGATCGCACGGATCGAGTAGACATTGGGTTTTAATTCCTGCATTGGTACCTGCTCCTCTCTACCCCGCCGTTTCGGAGGACGCCTCCGGCGGCAAGGCTCCTATTGTATCGGCGAGCCTACAGGAGCTTCCTGGCCGCATCCAACGCGGCCTGGTAGTTCGGCTCGCTCGCGATTTCCTTCACAAGTTCTATATAACGGACATCGCCTTGCTTGTCCACAACGAACACGGCTCGTGCCAGGAGCCGGAGGTCCTTAATCAGGACGCCATACGCTTTGCCGAAGGCTGCCTCCCGGTGATCGGACAGCGTCTGGACGTTCTTCACGTCCGCGGCGCCGCACCATCGCTTCTGGGCAAAAGGCAGGTCCACGCTGACGGCCACGATGGCCACATCATCGCCCAGATTGCCCGCATCGACGTTGAATCGCCGCGTTTCCAGGTCGCAGACCGACGTGTCCAGCGACGGCACGGCGGTGATGATGCAGACCTTTCCCTTACGCAACGAAGACAGCTTGACCGTCGAAAGATCGTTGGCGACCAGCTCGGCGTCCGGCGCCTTGTCGCCCACCTTCACCTCATTGCCGATCAGCGTGATCGGATTGCCTTTCATGGTGACCAACCCCGTTCGTTCTGCCATTTCCCGCTCCTTTCTGTCATTGAATTCCCTGCATCCGGCCGCGAGGATCACGATCCCCACGACCGAGAGGGCCAAGCCTGCGATTTCGGACCTGTGATAGATCTTCATGGGTACACCTGTACCATCAGTGGAAGCCACTTGCTGTCGCACAGTACAGCCTTGGCTGGGCAGACGGGTAATCTTCACCGGCCGGGGCTGCGTGCTGCTGTTACGCAGGTTTGGGGGAGTACAGTTCGGTGAAAATCGTAAATCATACGATTTCGCCTGTGTATGGGGGCATGGGAGAGTACGCCGATTGTTCTGATCCGGCGTGTGGGCGCAACGCCCAAGCTCAGCTTGAGCGTGGCTTCTGTGATGGGATGTGTCCGGGCAGGCACGGACAAATGGGTTTGTCCGTGCCACCCGAATGTTTCTTATCAGTAATTGACTGCTTCGATCTCGAAGTAGGACCGGGGTTTCTGGCAGGCTGCGCAGACCTTGGGGGCCTCGGGCCCTTCGTGAACCAGCCCGCAGTTGCGGCAGACCCAGCGGACCGGGGTCGAACGCTTGAACACCGTGCCGTTGGCGATGTTGCCGGCCAGCGCGACGTAGCGATCCTCATGGCGTTTCTCCGCCGCAGCGATCTTTTTGAAGACGGCGGCGATTTCCGTAAATCCTTCCTTCTCCGCCACTTGCGAGAAAGTCGGGTACATCTCGGTGGTCTCATAGTGCTCTCCGGCCGCGGCGTGCTGGAGGTTGTCCAGTGTGCTGCCGACCACGCCGGCCGGGAAGGAGGCCCGAATCTCGGTCTCCCCGCCCTGGAGGAACCGGAACAGTCGCTTGGCGTGTTCCCTCTCCTGGCAGGCGGTTTCCTCGAAGATCGCGGCGATCTGCTCGTAGCCCTCCTCGCGGGCCTTCTCGGCGGCATACGTGTAGCGGTTCCTCGCCTGGGATTCGCCCGCAAACGCCGCCAGCAGGTTCTTTTCCGTTTCTGTGCCCCTTAGATTCATCTGTCGTCTCCATCTATTGTGAACGTGAGTATCCCGTCCTGGATCTCGAGTTCACAAGGCACACCTCGCAACGACGAGCCTGGACCCCGGGACTCAAGATTCCTTTTTGCACTGGTTGCACAAGCCTTCCAGGTAGACGGTTTTCCTCAGTACGGTGAAGCAGCCGGTGAGGTTCTCCGGGATGTCGATTCGATCGAAAGCCTCATGGTGAAAGTCGATGATTCGCTTGCACTTGAGACATCTGAAATGCTGATGGGTGGCGAGATTGGCGTCGAACCTCTTGGCGTCACCCGACCCTTCGACGACGAAGGCCGCCCCCAGGTCGCTGAGTGTCAGCAGGGTCCTGTTGACCGTGTCCAGAGAGATGCTGGGGAATGTCCTCCGCACCTTTCGGAAGACCACCTCGGCGGAAGGATGCTCGGTGGCCTCCACGAGGGCCTGATAGACGGCCATTCGCTGCGGCGTGACCTTCAGGCCGGCCTCGCGGCACCGTGCCTGGAAAGCCGTCATTCGTTTCTCCGTCTCCTGCCTGTTGCTCGTCTTGCTCTTTCCTCTCATGCTCGTTCCCTCAGCAAAACCCATTCTCGTCGCGCCCCCTGCGACCGCTCGGATGACCCATAGAGGACTACTCACAGTCACTACTATATAGGGCGAAATCTCGATAACCAAGGGTGTCAGCATCCGGCGAGAACACACTTCTCCCTTGCGCAAGTGGCGGCCTATTGTAGCTTTTCAGAGGTGCCGCTGCAAGCATTCTCCGTGGCGGCGCGGAAATTTCGCCGGAATCAGCCACTCGGGCCGCGGCTGTTTGCGGCAGGTTCCGATAAAATGCGCAAAGCCGGGGCCGCAAGGGGTATGTGTGCGATGTCCCTGATCTGATGCGATGTTGCCAGCGAGTCTGTTCGTGCCACCCAACGCATTGCCCATCAGGCTGTCGAGGCGGGATCTATCGCCATGTGCAGCGGCGTTTGGGCAGGCGATGGTCCCCGTGGCAATCGGTGCAGACTTTCGGATCGGTCTTGGCGAACACCGTCTCGTGCTGCGGAGCATCGAGCTTGTCCTTGGGATGGCAGGCCATGCACGCCGGATTGATCTTGTCCCTGGGGTACATGATGTCCGGGGCGGTGCCATTGCCACCCGAGCCCCAGGATTCATCGGCGATGTGTGCGTCGCTGGGGCCGTGGCAGTCGGCACAACCGATATTCTGGCCGGCGTGATTCACGGCGATCTGTTCTTGGGCGTAGTTGACGTGGCAGACGAAGCACCGGCTGTTGTCGGCCCTCGGTTCGTCGGTTGCTTCGTCCTCCTGGGCGTCGTCGAGCAGTAGAAGCGGTGTCTCCGCCGCGGCTTTGGCGGGTTGACTGACGGCGACCGTGGCATCGTTTGCCCGTCCGGTCTCTATCGCGGACCGTGCGGTCGTGTCGGTCCGCTCACAGCCGGCGGTCATCAGAATCGTCAGCACACAGATGAGAACTGCCTGAGTTGTGTTTATGCGAGAGTGCATGGCGAGCGTCATGCGGATTGTCCATTCACAGAGGTTCTGTCGGCGAGGGTCCGGAATCAAACGTATTCCCAATTCTTGAGCCACTGGTAATTCGCCGGCAGATTCGCCCATGTCTGCCTGCCTGCCGTTTCCAGTTGCGCGTTCTCCCTGACGTCGAGCTCGCGCCGCTCCTTGATGGCCTTGACGACGTTGTCCACCTCCTGGAGGCTGTTCATGCCGGGAATCGGGATGACGGTGTTGCTGTGCAGAATGTAGCGAATGGCCAGGCGGCCCCGCTGATTGTTCTCCTCGGGCCCGTCGCCGGCGAACAGCGAAGCAGCCGCGAACGGCTTGATGCCGAACGCCCCGATGTCACGCTGCTTGATCGCGTCAAAGAGGCTGTCCTGCGGGGCCTTCTTCGTCATCGTGGTGAAGGGGAAGCACACGACCTCGATCTGGGGGAAGTAGTCGATCATGAACTGGATCCATCGGCGGTCGTGCGAGGAGAAGCCGAGGAAGCGGGCCTTGCCCTGTTTCTTGGCCTTCTCCAGGGCGTCCACGATCTCGCAGGCGGTGTTGAACGTGTGCCGGCCGCCCGGCTCCAGGCAGGTGATCCGCCACAGGTCGGTGTACTCCTGGCCCGAGTCCCGGAGCAGCTCATCGAGCGACTCCAGCAGTTTCTTGGACGTGCGGAAGTCCTCGTTGCGGACTTCCTTGGCCCCGTGCGAGAGCGCCAGGTACATCTTGTCCCGCCGGCCCTTGAGGGCCTTGGCGTCGCGTTTGACCTCATTGTCCCAGCAGGCGTCGATGTAGTTGACGCCCGCCTCGATGCAGCGGGTGATGATATCGCTTCGCTCCTGATCGTTGCTCCGCGAGTGTCCGCCCAGGCAGACGGCCGAGACCATCAGGCCGGTCTTGCCGTGCCGGCGGTACTCCATATCGGGGTTGTAGTTGAGGATCCTGGAGGTATCGACGGGCTTCTCCTCGGCTGCCCGGGCACTCTGGCCGCTCAGGCCCGTCGCCGTAACAGCCGCAGTCGCCGCGGCTATGGCCGTGTCGCGTACGAACTCGCGTCGTGTGATTCGGTGGTTGTCCATGGTGGGGTTCCTTTGCTATTGGGAGGAGGTCGAGGAGCGATTGCCCTGGAGCTTGAACAGGGTGTTGATCTCGCCATCCGTCAAGACACGGTCGTAGATCCGCAGATCATCCAGCGACCCGTCGAATTTGCGGCCGATTCGGACATCCAACTCGTTGCCGGTCTCGATCGGCCACAGATCCAGCAGCCCGATGTCGTGGACCTCCGCCGGCACGCCGTCCAGGTAGAGAGTCACGTCATCATGCAGGTTGGGCGACTCAGTTTCCCGCATGACCGCGGCGACATGATGCCACTGATCGTCATGGGTTTCCGGGTTCATGTAGTAGTAGCCTCCGTGCGGCGTGATTCCGATCCGCCCGCGGATGAAGCCGAAGGTGAACATCTGGCCGAAGTCCTCCTTGCCCCAGGAGACGACTTCGCCCCGCGTCGCCGCGGTCTTGATCCAGACGGCGACCGTTCTCGGTCGCGTGCCTGTCACGCCTTTGTACCTGGCGACTTCGAGAGAGGAGTCCTTGCCGTCCAGGCGGATGGCGTTGCCCGCACGTCCAGGCGCCGAGAGTCTGTCGAACGACAGACCGCCCTTGACCGTAGCGTGCCGTTGATGTCGCGACGAATCCGCCGCCGTTGTGCCCGAGGTTTCATCGAGTTTCCACCACCCGGCCAAGTTCGGGTCCGTGTCGAGTGTGGGTTTGCCATCGGTCGCGTAGACAGCGGCTGCCAATAGGAGCGAAGATGTGAGAACAGCTATTCGGTACATGGCCATACTCCTGATCCAGAATGCCATTGTAACGAAAGACGCCTCCGTACGCCAAGGACAAATCGGAAGTTGGCCAACAGAGGGGTGCGGCCGGCGGAACAGGACTTCAATCGCGTCAAGTCCTGCAATGGCCGAGACTTACGGCAATACAGCGACGCGGCGACTCGTGAGCATGTTTTCAACGCACCGCAGCGGAACATGGCTACGAGGCGTAGCCATGGCACCCGGCCATTTTGCAGAAGTCCAGTTATCAGGACTGATGGAACGGATGGGGCCCGCGCGCCTAAGCTCGGTCCCGCGTGCGGAGATACTCCAGGACGGCCGAGCGGGGCAGGAGGTAGCCTTGGGCGGTGTAGAGGTCGATCCGCTTGAGTTCCTCGGCGATCAACTTCGACCGCGTGCCGCGAAGCTTGCCCTGCGAGTGCGTCACGACTTCGTCCCAGGGCTGCGGTTCGCCCGGGTGGCTGTAGACCTTCAGCGATGGGTCCTGCCGCAGGACCGCCGTTACGACGCTGATGAACGCCCGTTCCTGGTGGAAGGGGGCGGCTACGACGAGGAGCCGATCGTAGCCCCTGGCCTTGGCGAATTGGATGGTCCTGTCGGCTTCGATGCCCGTGTGGAGGATCTCCGTCGGCTCCATGGGGACCTCCTCGATGGCCTCGCGGGGCACTCCGGCCGCGACCATCGCCGCGCGGCAGGCGACAGAGCCGATGTAGCCGCTCTTGGCCGTGCAGTCGGAGATCAGGACCCTGCGGACCCGCCCCCGCTCGATCAGGTCCCTGGCCGCGATGAACACCGATTCCTGGTTGGGCTCGGTCTGCGCGAACAGGTAGGCCGCGTCCGCCATCCCGGCCGGCCGGACGTCTGCGAAGATCCGTAACAGCAACTCGATCTGTTCGGGCGTCGATTCTGCCATGGTATTCCACACGTGACTTGAGTTCTTCAAGGACAGGGCACTGTAGAGCTGCGCGGCCGGCCGGTCAAGGGAAATGCCAACGTGTCGCGTCTGCGACGGTGGATGAAAAAGGGTGCGGACCGCCGGAATTTCGCGTAACATTTCGGGGCGGCGATCACCTTTTACCTGCAACGGATATGAACGAAAGCAGAGATGCCATTCAGTTGGTGCGGCGGGCACAACAGGGGCATGCGGAGGCGCGCGGCGATCTGGTCCGGATCGTCGAGCCCCGGCTGGCGGAGTATGTCGGCCGCCTGACCCTGGACCGCGATCTGATCACGGACATCGTGCAGGAGAGTATCGCCGAAATGCTCAAGATCTTCGACACCCTCAAGGACCCGCAGCGATTCTGGTGCTGGTTGTACACCATCACGCTGAACAAGCTGCGGGCACATTACCGCCGGCGGTGGCGGCACAAGGAGACGCCGCTTTCCGACATCCAGCAGGACTGGCTCCAGACCAAGGAGCAGGACGTCCTGGCGGAACTCGTGACTCGCGAACTCAAGCAGATCGTCGTCCGGGCGGTCGGCGAGCTGGAGCCCAGGCAGCGGGCGGTTCTGACCCTGCGATGCTACGAGCAGATGTCGTACGGGCAGATCAGCGAGGTGATGGGCTGCACGCAACTGGGGGCCCGGGCCCTGTTCCACCGGGCCAAGAAGAGCATGGCCAAGCTGCTGAACGCCCATGGGATCGATAAGAGCGTGCTGCCGGTGGCGCTACTGGTCTTTGGCAAACTCAGCGCTACCAGTGAGACAGCCGCCGCGGGGGTCACGATTACCGCCTCGGCCCTGCACGTCGGGCCGTGGGCCGCGATGGCGGCCTTCGCGACCCGGCACATCCTGCTGGCGACCGTGACGGCGGTTGGGACTGGCGGGGCTCTTGTCGCCGGGGTGGGTCTCCTCGCCGACGGTCCGCAGCAGGCCACCGCCATGGCGGTGGTCCCGCGGACGGGCGCGGTCTCGCAGGAGACTTCGTGCTGGTACTACTATCCTCCGGGCTTGGCGGACACCGTGATGATCCGCACCGGCGGCCGGGCCATCGCCTACAGCCAGTGGCTCCAGAGGGAACAGGCCAACTACTATCGCCAGGGGAACACGATCGCGATCCGCAACCATCGCCACTTCGCTGCGGACTTGGCGGTCTGGCGTTTGCCGACGGATGGGCCGGCATTGAGAGACTTCCTGCGGGCACAGGACGGCCGGGACTACGACCTGGACTACGCCGCGCCCAGCCCGCGGGGGATGCTGGTGGCCGTGGAAGACGCCCGGGCGGGCCGGCTCCGGCAGGCAACGCTCAGCTACGACGTTTCCATGGAGGACTACTTCCGCCACGACTGGTCGACAGGGGCAACCATCGTGGACGAGCGGGACGAGCCGCATAGACGGGGATGGACACACTTCACGATTGACGGCCGCATCGGCACGCTACCCGTCAAGGGCCATGGCCGGCTGCCCTTTGTCGCCCAGGCGGTCGCCGAGCACGGTCCGTGTCTGCAACTGACGGTGGGCAATAGTCTTACGGCCATTGACACGGGGACCGCGGCCGGAGTGGGCGGAGAGTTGGGCGAGGCTCTCGTTCGGTATCCCGGCGGGAGTTTCTTCCAGGGCCTGGGCCGGCCGTGGACCGGGCTGCACACCATCGACACGATCCGCCGGGACGCGGCCCTGGCCGGGATTGCCTTCACGACGCGACCGTCCGATGAGCAGCGAGTGGAAATCGTGCTCGACGGGCCCCGGGTGCGGATGACGTATCGCGTGCATCTGCACCAGGACTGGATCGAGAGCATCGTGTTCAATCAAGGCGACGCGATTACCGGAGAATTGACGTTCAGCTATCCGAAGCCCGGCGAGGCGGACCCACACCGGTTGGCGGTCTCCTCGCTGTCGCACCGCGGCCGGGGGCAGACGCGCGCGCCCCACGGCCTGTGGCTGATGTGTCTGGCGGAAGGATCGCTGGCACGATGAGTCCGAAATCCATGAGAAAGAAGGGACCACAGAGAACACCGAGGTCACAGAGGTAATTTAAAATCAGATACATCTATAATTCTGGTTTCATTCTCTGTGTGCTCTGTGTCCTCTGTGGCAAAGTATCTTCAGGAGAACTGCCATGAAGAGCGGATATATTGCCTTATTGCTTGTGCTTTCGATGCTTACGGGACTTTCATTCGCCAACATCTACTATGTGGATGACGACGCTCCGGGCGATGCGTTGCCCTTCGACGACCGGCGCAGCGATCCCGCGGAGGACGGCTCCATGGAGCACCCGTTCGACAACATCCAGGAGGCCATCGACGCGGCGGCCGATGGCGACACGATCGTCGTGGCCCCGGGCCGCTACCTCTCGCCCGATCCCTGGGAATACGGCGAGATTCATTTCAAGGGCAAGAGCCTCCGCCTGGTCAGTCAGTCCCCCATGGATTTGAGCGTGGCGGAGCAGACGGTCCTATGCGGCGTGGTGATCTTCGAGGGCACGGAGGACCCCAACTGTCT
>Ga0209347_1004144_pt1 | contig 15576 bp, 18 predicted proteins | sample AutmiccommuBRH23_FD_187382 | JGI IMG/M metagenome (GOLD analysis project Ga0209347, IMG submission 187382) | Deep subsurface microbial communities from Mt. Terri, Switzerland - Autotrophic microbial communities BRH/23 (SPAdes) (version 2) | ecosystem: Environmental > Aquatic > Deep subsurface >... | reverse complement strand
TACCGAATAAAGTTCTAAAAGTAATAATACCACTCACAGTAATATTTCCCTTTTTTTCTTTATAATTTCAACCCTCCCCGTGGTTTTAACCTTTCAGGTGGAGGTCCTTTTAAAGGCAGGCCCGGTTACGCCCCTGCTTTTATTCACAATAACCGGGGCCGGTTAATAAATTGTTTTAAAGGTATTTGGAGGTGATTGAATGGCGAAAACCAGAATGCCGGAGGCAGGAACAAATCTGGTGATACTGAGGTCGTCCCGAAAACTCCAGCATTATTCAGGCAGCACTCTTAAAAATACGTACCCGGTGGCGGTAGGAAAAGCTTCAACCCCCACTCCGCTGGGCAGTTATAAAGTTGTCAATAAAATTCTGAACCCCGGTGATATTCTGGGCACCCGGTGGATGGGCCTGGATATCCCCGGCGGCAATTACGGCATCCACGGCACAAACAACCCTTCCTCCATAGGAAAATTCATTTCCCTGGGCTGTATAAGGATGCAAAATTATGACGTGGAAGGGCTATTCCCCCAGGTAAATATAGGAACACCGGTCACCATTACAGATGAGGCGGCTGTGGAAGATTCAGAAGGGAACGGTAATATCCCCGGGGGAAAGGTGCACCTGGTTCAGCCCGGAGATACCCTGTGGAAGATCTCCATACAGTACGGTGTGCCTGTAGATCAAATAATAAGGGCCAACAAAATAGCTGACCCCAACCTGCTGGAGGTGGGACAGGTGCTGGTAATACCCTGAGGCTCATAGGGTCCAGGGGGTATTCCCGATTGGTCGGAGGGGCCGAGATGTATTTCCGACTTGTCGGAGGGGCCAAAGGTGCATTCCCGATTGGTCGGAGGAGCCGGAGATGTATTTCCGACTTGTCGGAGGGGACGGAGGTGCATTCCCCGGGGGTCTCCGACCGGAGGCACTGCTCTTTAGCTCCTCCGACCATCCGGAAATGCCCCCTAGCCCCTCCGACTATCCGGCAATGCCCCTTAGATCCTCCGACAAACCGGAAATACCCTTTAGCCCCTCCGACCAACCGGGAATACCCCTTAGCCCTAAGCTACTCTCGTAAAATCAGCCAGGCTCCACCGGCCAGTAAAAGAGCCCCCCCTATACGGCACCAGTTGAAGGGCAGCTTTTCCATGCCGAAAAGCCCGCAGGTATCAATAACTCCGGCGGTAAGCACCTGCCCCAGTATAATGGCGGTGGTGGCCGGTGCCACACCAACCTTGGGGATGCTCCTGGCAACAGTATAAATGATTATTACACCCAGTATCCCCCCCAGGTAGCTGTACAGGGGGGCCCTGCCCACAAGGTCCAGTCCTCCCTGTCCAAGCTTAAAAACAAAAAGCAGTATGGATACGAATACAAGCCCCACCAGGTGAACCACGAAGGTGGCCTCCAAAAGTCCGATAACCTTGCCGAGGGCCGCGTTAAGCGTACCCTGAAGAGCCATGGTCAGCCCGGAGGAGGCTGCAATCAATAATGCCAGCAGCCGAGAGCTCATTTAGTTCCCCTTTCATAACCCCTGTTATATTATTGACGACACGGCTGCCGGGAGGAATGTTAACCTAACCGGAGAATACATAGGGAGAATAGCCCAGGGAGTTCAGAGTCCTCTCAAGGTAGTCCTCCCTGATAACTCCGGGATCGAAGTCCACATCAACTGTGCTGTTATTTTTATTTACCTCCACCGTGTGAACCCCGTCAATCTGCGCCAGCGTATGCTCAATCTCCCTGCTGCCCTCATCACCCTTAAGGCCCCCCACCCTGAAAACAGCCCTTGCAGATTCAGACAAAAAATCACCCCCATCCATATGGGGGTATTGTTGTGCCAATCAGGCAATATAATACGTTTAAAACAAAAGGAAAAATTTACCCCAGGCGGCGGTCCCAGGAAAGGTGCCGGCCCTGTTTATCACTGTCTCCGGACCCTTCTTCCGGGGATTTTTCCCTGGGGCCGGACCGGCTGGGGCTTTCCCTTCTTTCCCTTTCCCACCCTTTAGGCTGGGGGGGAGGTGGCTGCATCAGGCTGCTTAAAAGACCCATTAAAAGAGCGTTTTCAGGCTTCTGCCCCTTTGAGCCCAAAAGGCTCATGAGAAGTGCAGGGTTCATTCCCCCACCGGGCCCCTCACGGGAGGGCTGCTGGCTCTGGGCCAGCATGCTCATTAAGATGGGCAGCATAGGGTCTTCCCTGGCCGGCCTGGAAGAAGGTTCCGGAAGGGACTGTTTATTCATTACACTGATTATGCCCAGCAGATTTACCAGGCTCAGCATGACCATGGTGTCTGTTTTATCAGTATTTTCCCCCGGCTGATATTCCATCAGCCGGTACATTACACTTTCGAGATTTACCCCGCCGGGCTCTTCACCGGTCATTAATTTTATCCCCCTTTGCTAATATGCTTGCTAAACCTCATAATTCCTTAATCCCGGTAACAAATTTTACCTTGCCGCCATAAGATGAAAATAAAATGCAGTAATTTTTAAAGGAGGTCAGCAAATTGTCCGATAGATTTATACCAGGCCCCCACCCTTTTGTTATTCCAATGCTGCTGGCAATGTCTCAGGACCAGGACAATTTTGAAAAAACTCTGGACGATTTGATTCAGCTCATACAATCAACAAAAAACGCCATGCAGTCTATGAGGAGCGGCATGGAAACCTTTCACGCCGGTATGGTTAAAGTTGCCTTCCCACCTTCCGGCAAAAGCGGCAGCCCGGGTCAAAAGGGGCCGGCGGAAATATCAACCCAGCCTATAAAGGGAGCGGCAGACACCCCCGTTTAAGGAAGGCAGACTTCCCTGATATTAAAATACTGCCGCTGCCCCGGTGGTCAACCGGATTTCCCCTCCTCTCCGCCTTCGGCAGGAGGCGCAACATTTGGCTTTCCTTCCTGAACGGCCCCCTCTTGCTGGGTGGGGGATGAGCCCATAAAACGCTTCAGCAGCCCTTCCAGGTGTCCCGGGCCAAGGCCCGGACCCTGTTTACCTCCCAGCATGGAGAGAAGGGGCCCGGGGTCAAAGGGGGCACCCTTGGGCGGGCCGCCGCTTTCCGGCAGGCCCATATTCTCTCCGCCTTCAGGAACGGATACGGCAGCGCTTTCATATTTACTCCTTATGCCGGCCCGGTAGCTTATGATATTGATGATCCCCATCATGTTAACCAGGCTCAGCAGCACCAGAAGACTTCCCTGGTCCATGTCCGCTGACCTGATCAGGCTGAAAAGGGTGTCCTGAATATCCCCATTATTTGTGGTACTGTCACTCAATTCCTGTCCCCCCCTGTAATCATATTTTTAAAATATATGCCCGGGCCTTCCCCTGTGCCACACCGATCGGGGACATTACTCCGACCCTGAAATTGCCGGAATTGGGAATTGGGAATTAGGAATTGGGGGGAGGTCACGGAATTACCGCCGACCTCAGAGCCATACCGATCGGGGACATTCCTCCGACCCCTAAAGCCAATCATATCAGGGAGGTGTGTCCCCTTTCCTTGTTCGGTGTGTCCCCATTCCGCTGATGGTGTGTCCCCTTTCCGCTCCACAAAAAAGAAGCTGTTTTTTAAAACAGCTTCTTTTATTATTGCTTTGTCATGGGCTAGCGGCGTCTGATGCACAGCAGAGTTGCATCGTCGATAATTACCTGGCAGTTGTTGGGAGGCGTAGCACCAACCGGGACCTGCATGGCTATGCGGACCAGGGCATAGGCTACATCGCCATTGGAAGGACCGACATCCAGGCAGAACTGCCTGTATGATGTAGGCACCTGCTCATCGGACCAGGACTGGGACTGCACGTCAATCTGGTTATGATCGGCATCAAAGAAGGTAATTTGGGCCTCCAGGGTAAAATCACATTCGGGTGCCAGGGGAGGGGTCAGCTTCCTGGCCCAGAAGCATAGACGATACTGGAAATCAGTGTTAATCCTCCTGGTGGTCTGGAAAACCGCCGCCGGAAGGGTCGGATCAAGGCCCAGCCCGGCCGCAAAGGTGCCGGTCCTGACCAGATCGCCGCTGGCCCGGAAGACATTGGTGGCCCCCCAGAGAAGCGGGGTGTCGCCGATCCACTGCTCAAAGCCGGGGTCTCTCAGCAGGTTGCGGTTGGTGGGGCACTCTATGCCAGGGCAGACCGCCACTAAAAGCTGGCGCTCCTCTACAATCTTAATCCTTAATATAACAATACCGGTCTGATGGAGCCTGCTGGCCCGCACCAGGTCCCAGGTCACCTCGGCCCTGGTTCCGCGGAAAGTGACTTCAACATCATCTATATCCACGACAGGCTCGGGCTCAGCAAGGGTAATGGTTTCGGTGAAAGGAATGTCCTCTGAAACATGTTTTACCTGATCTTCCTGGTTGACATAAAAAATCTGCTTGTGTAGGGTACCGTGAACGACCACTTTTTTAACAAAGGCCTTTCCGGAGGGGAAAAAGTGTCCGGCGTGGGGAAACTTTTTGGATATGGCAATATTCCAGGTTGACTCGTCCTGAAAGACAAAGATCGGATCGGCCTCAAGATCCCGCACCATTATGTCTATGTGGTCGACTTTTTTGGCTAATTCCGGCAGGCAAAAGGTGGTGACTATCTCAGCCTGGGCATCCTCGTCTGCAAGTACCACCGGAACCCTGATGCGCATGCATCTCAAATCTTGAGGTTCAACCGTCATAGTTTCATTAATAAAATTATTATTGTTAAAATTATTATTGTTTGGCATAATGAAACCTCCTCTATAATTAATTTTTTAGCCCATGGCCACACAGGGGACATTTACAACCATTCCCGGGCGTATGTTGTTTACATCGGGAAGCTGAGTATTGGCAGCTATCATCTGGCTCAAAGAAACCCCGAACTTCCTCCCTATTGTGTAAAGGGTGTCGCCCTGCATTACAACGTACTCAAAGGTCTGTCCCGGAGGGCACGGCGTCGCAGTGGGGGAAACCGTGGTGGGGACTGCTTCGGTCAGCACATCCCTTTGCAGGGTTCTGGTAACCCTGGCCATCACCTTGACCACTGCTTCAATGGTAATATCACAGCCCTTGGCCGTAGCCGTAATGAACTCCACCGTGGCCTTGACATCCACATCCAGCCCCTCACGGGCTCCCATAACCTCCACAAAAGTCCGGAAGGGCAGGCGCCTGTGCACCGCGTGCACCGCCTGATCGGCCTCGGCCGCCACATATACTATCTGGACGTCAACATGGCCGCTTACTATGACTTTGTCCTTTATAATCTTTGCCTCAGTTATGGTTACCTTGTCGGCGGTGGTATCAATTATTTTCTCCACGTCGGGCTTGGGATCGGGAGTTTCAAAGGTATCCTTGATGATCACCTGGTTTGTGTTTTCACCCACCAGGCTGTCAACTTTTAGCGTTGTAAAGGTTGGATCGACATTTGAGCAGTCGTTGATATCGATTATGGCACTAACCCGGCGGGGCTCGACGGCGCTGGCGTTCAGTGAAAGCACCAGGTCCGCCCTGAGGCGCAGGCAGTTATTTGACAGGACAGCCGGGTCAACCTGGGCGCTCTCCACCATAACGTCAACCTTAACGTCCATACCGGACTCCGCCCCTTGTACCTCCACGAAGTCACTGAATTTGAAGGTGCGGTGCAGGACGTGCACCGGCTGGTCCGGCAGAGCCCCCACGTACATAATGGTTATGGTGGCGGTGCCGTCCACAATCACCTTGTTTCTTAAAACCCGGGTGTCAGTAATCTCAACCTTCACATCGGAGTCAAGCACCTTTTCAACCGGCGGCTTCTCTTCGGGAACGTCAAACACGTCACTGATCATAACCTGTCTCCTGCCGGTCCCCATTACATTATCCACTGTGATGTCCTCGGTTTCACAGGTACAGCCGGCAGGGCACTCAGTGACAATGTCAACATCCATAACCTCGGTAATCTTGGCCGATACTTCCAGTACTGCAGCCACGTCAAAGTCCCTGGGACAATCCGTCCTACGAGTGACACTCACATCCTCCACGACGACATCCACATCTGCGGTCATCCCCGGCAGGGCTCCAGGCACATCGACAAAAGTGGTAAAATTAATCTGGCCGTGCATGTGATGGACAGACTGAGCCGGCTCGAAGGCAACATATACTATCTGCAGGCTCAAGGTCCCCTCTACAACAACCTTGTCAGGTAATATTTCTACATTCTTAACCTTGACCGATTTATCGGTGGACAGGACTTTTTCAACATCCGGCTTGGGGTCCGGTACGGTCACTATTCCCCGCACCACCGCCTGGACGGTATCCTCGCTGACTACCTGATTGACCCGAAGCCTTTCCGTGCCCGGTGCTGCATTTCCAACCATTCGTCTTCCTCCTTTCAAGGCTGGTCTATTAATAGCCGTTCTTTATATATATATGAATTGCCCCCTAAAATGTGCAACGCTTACTGACATGCTATATTAAAAAGTAAAAAAATTACCCTCCCTTCCTGTATGGTTGAAGTTAAAAAAAACAAGTTTGTGATTGATAACTGCACACTTATATGTATACTTTCAGGATTTTTTAAAAATGACTGGTATTTAAGTCGAAAGTCATAAAATATATACCAAAACAAATAAAAATATCCCATAAAAGGATACTTTGCTAAAAAGGGATTATTTTTCCATTTAAGCAAGAAGAAACCCGGAAAATCCGGGTTTCTTCTTGCTTGTTAACTTATCAGCCGATAAACATTTGCACGAACATCATACCGTAAGGACCCCCGTCAACCACGCCAATACCTACCTCTTTGAAACTGCTGTTCAGTATATTGGCCCGGTGGCCCGGGGAATTCATCAGATTGGTATGCGCTGAGTTCACCGAAGGGGCCCCGGCCAGATTTTCCCCGGCGGTCCTGTAGGTAATGCCGAACTGGCGCATCATATCGAAGGGGCTTCCGTAGGTGGGTGAGGTATGACTGAAATAGTTTTTGGCAATCATATCCTTGGCCTTGAGCCTGGCCACCCCGGTAAGCTTCAGGTTGGCGCTGAGCGGGGCCAGCCCGTTTTTAGCCCTCTCCGAGTTAACCATATTCAACATCATCTGCTCATCCGCCGAAAGCCCTGCAGTATTGCCGGTGCCCGGCTGGGTAGGCGGAGTTGTCGGAGGCTGGGCGGGCGGGCTTGCCGGTGGCTGGGTGGTGCCCCCGGAGGGGGGCTGGGATACCGACCCGCCGTCGGTAAACATCTCAACAAAATATTTGTAGCTTCCCTTGTTCACTATTCCTATGCCAACCAGTTTGTAATCGGAGCTCAGTATATTGGCCCGGTTGCCGGAGGAGTTCATCAGGGCGGTGTGGGCCCTGGCCGCTGTATAGGTGGCCGCCAGGTTCTCCCCGGCCTTTACAAAGCTCACCCCGTAACTGCGTAGCATGTCCCGGTATGCGCCGTAGGTCGGTGAGGTATGGGAGAAATAATTGTTTTCTATGAAATCCCTGGCCTTTAGCCTGGCCAGCTGGAAGAGCTTGCTGTCGGCCTTAAGCTTGGGCAGGCCGGCTTTTACCCTCTCCTGGTTAATCAGGTTAACCAGAGTCTGCTCTTCAGCCGAAAGACCTGAGCTGTCACCAGGCTGCACGGGAGGTTCTGTGGGAGTGGGAGACGGGGAAGGCTGCTGCCCGGAGTCATCGGGAATGGTTCCCTTCTGTCCCCCGGTAAACATCTGCACACAGTACCTGTACCCGCCGGACACCACAATGCCTATGCCCACCCGGTCGTAGTTTTTATTAAGTATGTTGGCCCGGTGTCCCGGGGATTCCATCAGCGCCTTGTGGGCACTGCTGACGGAGCCGGCCATGGCCAGGTTTTCCCCGGCGTAAGAATAACTGATGCCGAATTTCTTCAGCATATCAAAGGGACTGCCGTAGGTGGGGGAGTTATGGTCAAAATAACGGTTGTCCACCATATCCTGGGCTTTAAGCCGGGCCAGCTTGACCAGGGCGGGATCGGAACTCAGCGATCCTGCGCCGTTTGACGCCCTTTCCTGGTTAACCAGTCCAAACATTTGCTGTTCTTCGGAAGACATTGTGCCGTTATCAACACCCAGAACCGGGCAGTCGGATTTTACCGCTGCTGCTGCAGCCTTCTCCTGGGCAGAATCCGCCTGTCCCAGCAGTGTCATAAGGCTCCCCATATTTTGGATGCCATCCGAAGGAACTTTTTGTCCCTCATTCAGGTCTTTTATAGCAGAGAGGTTTACCTGCGGTGACTGGAGTCCGGCGGCCTTTTCATCAAGGAAGGGGCAGTTTAACTGTGAAGCCGGGCACGGCTGTACCCCCTGTGCGGCAAAGGCTGCTCCCGCCAGGCAAAACGCCAGCAGAAACACCATGATACTGGTAGCCAGGATTCTTCTGGTACTCATTCAGTGCTCCTTTCTTTTTTTGCCTCCGGAGTTAGCTGACGGGTTCGGTAAAAAGATAACCCTACCCTTTGGGAGGTGGGAGGCGCGAGGTTGGAGGTGAGACTTTTTCGGGAATTTCCTCCTTTGCAAATTCTTATCCCACTTCTAACTTCTCACATCGCACTTCTCAATCGGGATTCACCCCCAAATTGGTTCCTCCGTACCCATTTATTAAGTTTAATGGGATTCGGCCTAAGTGCAGCATTCTCCTTAACATACAGGGTGTGTATAAAACGCCAGGGCCTGTACAAAAAGGGAATATGTGTATTAACTTTACCAGAAAAAAAAAGGCCCCCTCAACGACAAAATTCGACCCTGATAATCCCGCTGACCGGCCTCACAGTATAAAATCAGACACCAGGGCATGATTTCGCAAAATTTCTATTACCTGGTATAATCAACCACCCCTGGGCACATACATAACTGCCCCCAACCCCTCGGTAAGGGCCATACACTCAAGATTGCCGCCCTCCTCAAAAAAACTGGTAATTATAAACATTCCCTTTTTAAAGGAACGCTGGAATCTTTTCATGGTCAGCTGATCAAAATTATGCATAAGTTCCAGAGTATTCCCGGATCCTTTAATCACCATCATATACCTGCCGTCAGACTGCCGGGAAAACATTACCCTGTAAGGCTTTTCCGTGAATTTCACCAGACCCTCAATGGCGCTTACATAATTTTTTACCGCCGACATGGCGTCAGTTCTTGTCTTCATCCTGGGACCTACGGCAGGAATATCCTCTCCCAGGAGGGCCATGGCAATTTCACCGGCCTTGAAAACCGGTACTCCCATATACTATCCTCCCGCCCGGTATAAATTCCGTAAAAGACCCCCCGGGAATCCGTAAGGGGTCTTCATAAACTATGCCAGCTCCACACCCATTTTTGCAAATACATTCTCCAGCCGGTTGAAAACTGTGTATTTTTCAGAGCCTGCAAACAAGAGCCCCACCGCTTTCATTTCCTGGTCCAGTATCAGTGAGCCGCTGTCTCCGCCCTTCGACACCATATCCGAAACCACCTGGTCGGAGAAATTACCCGTTTCGTCAGCATCGTTCATATCCACCTGCAGGGACACGTCTATGGCTACAATATCCCCGGAGGTCAGCCCGGAGCTGCGGCCGCTCTTCATAACCTTCTTATTGACGCCGGCGCTGGACATCCCCAGGGGAACTCCAATATCAATAATCTCCGGCGAAATAACCTCCCGGGAAACAGGCCGGGCCAAGGCTGCATCAATTGTATTATCACCCCGGTTAACCCTCATAAAGCGAATATTATAGTCAGGCCTGATCAGGTGCACCAGCTTGCTCCCCAGTTGGGCCACACCGGCGGCAACGGGGCAGTCGGTCTGCTTTTCCTGTTTTAAAAGGGGCCAAAACCGAAGCAGCTCTGCAATTTTGTCATCTGCGGCCCCTCCGTCGTAGGAACCCGGCTGCAGGATGGGATCCCCTATTTTGGCCCTGCCGTCCCTTCCGTCGGTGCCGTTGGCCAGAATGTGGTTATTGCTCAGTATCAGCGGCTCTCCTGTCTTCAAATCCCTGACCACCGCCCCAAATGTGCCGGCGCTTATCTTGTAGTGCCCTATGCTGGAACCCGGCCTGGCAGGCCTGCTTCTGTCGGTCCTGGCGTCCAGAAGTCTTACCCTGCCTATCTCTATAACGTCCGTGGGAACACCGTCAATTTCTTCGGGTATCATTTCTTTCCTGGAAAGGCCGGACTTAACCATCTTTTTCTCAACAAAAACAATAACAGAGGGATGGCTGGTCCTTTCCAGCCCCACCTGTTTCATTCCGGCCCCAACGCCTATAACATTCTTTTTGTCCAAAAAAACCTTTCTCACTTTTTTTAATGCATTAAGACATTTTTCCACCCGGAACCCCCTCCTTGCACCTCCTGACATAGTATTCAAAAAGTGGGGAAAGGGTTCCGCTAAAGAGATTTGAGTCTTCCCGGGAGGTAGGGGCCTTTACCGTCAATAAAGGGATTTAGGCACTCCCAGCCTGTATTTACCGCGGGTTTCAACACTCAGGGTGCAATCCGTAAAACCTCCGAAAAGGTACCGTACGGTAACCATGGGCACCGGCCTGTCCCCTGAGTATGACAGCCCCACCGTAATACCCTCCACCAGACCCCTGATCAGCTCCCTTTTTTCTGCCGCACTGGCCCGCTGCAGCTTTTTTCGGACTGCCTCCGGCCGGTCCGGGAACTGGCCGGACATCCCGGACCGGACCACCACCGACTTACGTTTCTCTACAGCCTCTATTTCCCGCTCAATAATATTTACCTGAACCTTTACATCCTCCATGGAAATAATGCCCTGCCTGTACAGTCCTATTATTCTTTTGCGCTCAGTCTCTTTGGCCTGGATAGTTTTATCCAGCCGGTCCGGCCGGTCTTCCGGAGGATGCTTTCCCCACCGGTCCGGAAGGGATTCCTCAATTCTTTTAAGGGCCGGCCCGGCCATTAAAACAAAGCTGCACACATCCTCCCAGATCATTTCTTCGATTATGTCCGCCCTTACGGATTTGGCCGGGCACTTACCGGCACTTCCCTTAAGAGCGGTGTTATTTGAGCATCTGTAATAGCTAAGCCTTCCCTCCCGGCCGGAGCCGTCTCCGTAAAATCTGCCGCCACACAGCCCGCACCCCACCATTCCCTTCAGAATATACTCCCTGCGGCAGTTCCTCCCGGCACACTGGCTGTTTCTCCTTCTGGCCTCCCCGGCAGCCTCCCATTCCTCAACGGTAACAACAGGAGGGCACTCAATACCCACCATCTTTTTCCCTCCCCTCCTGCCGTACAGGAAGGTCCCCCGGTACACCGGGTTGGACAATATGCTCCACACCCTGCTGGCATGCCATCCCATGGACGCCCCCGGGCCTTTTTTACCTGATCCGGCCGGGGAGGATATTCTCATGGCATTAATGTAATGGGCAATGGAGGCAGTACTCATTCCCCCCCCGGTGTACAGATAAAAAATCAACCTCACTATGCCTGCCTCTTTTTTATTTACTACCAGCCGCTTATCTTCCAGCGAATAGCCATAGGGGGGCGGGCCTCCGGGCCAGCGCCCTTCTCTTAGCGCCCTCTCCCTGCCCATCCGCATTCTCTCGGCGATGGTCTCTCTCTCAATCTCCGCAATGCCTCCCAGGGTGGTCATGAAGAACTTGCCGCTGGGGGTCGAGGTGTCAAAATTCTCGGTCATGCTTTTTAAAGCCACCCCTGATTCACTCAGCCTCTGGTGGGTCTTTAGAATATCCAGGGTGGTCCGGGCCAGTCTGTCCAGGCGGTAAACATATACAGCCCCAAAAAGTCCCTTTTCTGCGTCCAGCAAAAGCCTTGATCCGGAAGGCCTTTGTTCCACCTGTACAGATCCGCTGACCCCATCGTCCAGGTAAAAATCATGGATATCAAGGCCGTGCAGCTGGCAGAACCTGTGGGCAAAGTCCACCTGGTTTTCAATGGTCCTGGCATCGGCCTGGTCCTCGGTGGAAACCCTGCAATACACCGCCACCTTCAAAAACAACCCCTCCCCCCGTACTAAAAGGGCCTGCCCCGCATAAACATAGCTGGAGGTGCCTTAAAAATGATAGTGCACAAAGTGTTCCGTCAGGATGACAGCGGCCGGAAACGAATGGAGGCCGCCCTGAAAAAATTCTTTTATCCGGGATCACCGCTGCAGGGCAAAACCGACCCCCACCCCGGTAAAAAGAAAAAATCGGACAATCCACCCCCAAAATCGCACACTGCTCCCTGAAACCCCTCTTACTAAATGGTATTTCCGGGCACAAAAAAAAGAACAGCCGTATTTGTTAGGGCTGTTCAGATTCTAATTAAACTTACCGTCAATCAAACTCCTGTATTCTGTCTCCTGTCTCCGAACGGAAAGGAATACCCTTAAGCTATTTCAGCCCCCCGGCCTTAACAGGCTGTCGGCCAGTATCTGGGGCAGGTCCTCCCCTATCATCAGCCTGGAAAACTCGTCCGAGGCCCTGGACTGGAATTTGTCCTTCAGCTTGATCAGGAAAAACCAGCGGGGTATTTCAAGGCCCTTTATTCTCAGAGGCTTTAAGGTCCCCAGTAACAGCTCCTTGCGGAGGCTCCACTTGGACAGTATGGAAATGCCCAGCCCAGACTCCACGGCCTCTTTTATAGCCTGGGTGCTGCCCAGAGTGATTACCCTGTTGGGGATGAAGCCGGATTTTTCAAAAAACTCCTCCATGGCCAGCCTGGTGCCTGACCCCTCTTCCCTTATAACAAAAACACACTCCCTCAGATCATCTCTGTCCACCAGCGGCTTTTTCGCCAGGGGGTGAAGAGTAGGAGCCACCAGTACCATCTCATCCTTTAAAAAAGCTTTTACTTCCAGCTGGACATCCTCAATAACACCTTCCACCAGCCCCACATCAATGGTTCCCTCCCGGGTAAGCTCCCGGATAAGCTCAGTGTTACCCACCAGCACCGAGTATTCCACATCGGGGTACTTCCTGGTAAAAGTGGCCAGCAGCCTGGGCAGAACATACTCCCCTATGGTAAGGCTGGCGCCTATGGTCAGTTTTCCAGTAACCATGTCCACCAGGTCAGCCACTGATTTTTTAGCCACCCTGTGCAGGCTTAAAATCTCCTGGGCATATTTATACAACACCATTCCAGCCTGGGTCAGCTCAACCTTCTTGCTGGACCGCTCAAAGAGCTTGGCTCCGTAATAGTCCTCAAGGGCGTGTATATGCTGGCTTATGGCAGGCTGGGTCATGTTTAGATATTCTCCGGCCCTGGAAAAATTTTTTTTATCAGCCACGGTAATAAAGATATCCAGCTGATTGTCAAGCATAGTCACCCTCCATACCGCTACAGCAAAAATACTTATCCAAGCGATAATATATAGCCCGACCGGTTTTTTTACAACCAATTTCCTCCCAATGGTCGTCAGACCGGGGCGGAAGGCTGGAGATGCATTTCCGGTTGGTCTTTAATACGGAAAAACTCCGGTTTATTTACCGGAGTTGGTGAGTCTAAAGTTTATGTACATTATCTGCCTGGGGGCCTCGTTTTCCGGAAACAACCTCGAACTCTACCGACTGTCCTTCATCAAGCGATTTGTAGCCCTCTTCCATTATGGCTGAGTAATGGACAAACACATCGGCGCCGTCCTCGGACTCAATAAAGCCATAGCCTTTGCCGGGATTAAACCATTTTACTTTTCCTTCCATCTTTTCCTCCTGAAAATATATTACATTTCAGGATTATTTTAACCTTAATACTATTTTTTCATACCCGCAAAACTTTTTCGTGCTGCGTACCGAATGCTTCAACACCCCCAATCCCGTCAAAGCCGGTAACAGTGCTGGCAATAACGTCTTTTAAGGGAATAGGGTCATATATGGAGGTGTAGGCCACCTTTTCCATTACAAATACCGGGTCGTAGGCATTTATCAAAACCCTCCGGGGTGAGCTGGCGAAATTGGCGCCCGCTGCCAGCAGCGCCTCATAGTACGACTGGCAGGCCCCGGCAAAAATAACCAGGTCATCCCGGCTCTTTTCGTAAATTCTGGCTGCCTTTACAGCATTTATGAAATGCTGCGAGTTATGATACTTTTTTATATTCCTGTATTCCTCCTCCTTGGCGCCCTTTACAAGACCGTCATGCCCGGTCAGCACCAGCATATCCGGGCGGTGCTCCATGAGGATGTCAATCACCTTCTCGGCCTGCTTTTCCTCGTCTATATGGTACCCGTGACACTCCATGTTAAGCTGCTTATAGCTGGTCATACACATTTCCAGGTATTCCTTGTCTCCGTCAATATGAACAAGGGTTCCGGGCAGGTCAAAGCTTTCTATTTGGTCCATATTGCTTTTGGTAGCCCGTCCCAGAGCCTTTTTCCGGTATTCTTCCCTTCTCACAAATATGTGTTTCATCTTCTCCATGTTTTTAAGCTGGCAGGTGTGCCAGTACTGGTTTACCTCAACCTGTTCCACCCTTATTAAATCTTCAACCAGGGCTGTTGCCTCAAGCCTCATGTCAAGACCTTTAAGGCGGGCGTACTCCTTTCCATCAGCCCCGGCAAATATTTTTCTTACTCTAAAAAATATATCACTGCCATAGGATTTCCTGGCCACTATATCCCCTTCTTTAATGCCGACCAAGGTTAATCCCTCCTTTTCTTTTTTTCATATTATGGAAGGATGACAGAAGGTGTTACTGAGTGCGACAACTAAAAAGCACCCTCCACCAGGGTGCTTTAGATCGTTATTTGGTATGCTTGTCAGCCACACTGGAGGCCGCATAGGCATCGGGCTTTATTTTGGCCTGGAATCCGCTGCCGGTAACCATGCCCACCACTTCACGGATTAAATCCCTGGTTTCTCCCTGTTTGCCCACATCTATATGTATTTCCACCTCCAGGTCATCCAGTCCGCTGTCGGCAAGGTAGCCGGCAATTCTACCGCCTACCTCCAGGCTGAGGGCTGTTTCATAAAAAATTTTCTGCCGGAGGCTTTTTATCTTTCTCTGTATTCTTTTCCGGTAATAATAGCGGGCTCCCTTGCCCAGCCTGTGCACCACCACGGCAGTGATAAAACATGTTTCTGACTTCACCTGAGAGTCGGAGCCTATGATAACCTTGTAAGACGAAGTGGGCAGACCGGTAATATAGCCGGCTATATCCGCCATCATTTGGTCAAAGGTCATTTTCCCTTTGGTTGGACTTGTGAAATACATAAAACCACCTTATTCAATACCACGGGGTTCGGCAAGCTCGCCATGTATGGCCGCAGTAACGTCTGCGAATTCCCTCAGGCCCAGAGTCTCTCCCCGGCGCCCCGGGTCTATGCCTGATCCCTGCAGCAGATCTTTCATCCTTTCCCGGGGTATGCTGTCAAAAGTTGCGGCCAGTGAGTTCAGCAGTATTTTCCTTCTCTGTCCAAAGGCTCCCCTGACCACCCTGAAAAAAAGATCCTCATCGGGAACCTCCACCGGCGGCCTTTCCCTTCTCGACAGCAGTATTACAGCAGAATCAACATCGGGCCTGGGAATAAATACTGTTCCGGGAACCTTGAAAAGGTAACGGGCCTCTGTAAAATACTGGACCGCCACAGACAGTGAGCCGTACTCCTTGCCTCCCGGAAGGGCAGTAATTCTTTGGGCCACCTCGTTCTGCACCATTATTACAAACAGGGAA
>Ga0209347_1004142_pt1 | contig 15583 bp, 10 predicted proteins | sample AutmiccommuBRH23_FD_187382 | JGI IMG/M metagenome (GOLD analysis project Ga0209347, IMG submission 187382) | Deep subsurface microbial communities from Mt. Terri, Switzerland - Autotrophic microbial communities BRH/23 (SPAdes) (version 2) | ecosystem: Environmental > Aquatic > Deep subsurface >... | reverse complement strand
GGGTGCGAGCCGATCCGATTTCACCCTTCCATCATACCCTCGCGGGGGAAGGCCCCCGTCGCGTTCCCGCCGGTGCGTCGGTGCTGACAATCCGCATTCCGGGAGTGGACCTGCCGCTCACGCGGACGGCACAATTCGTCCCGACGGAACGCCACTTGCGATAGCGGCTCTCCAGAAGCTCGTCGGTTCCCATCCGCCGCAATTGCGACAGCGTCCGCGAGATATAGGATTCGACGTTGTAGACCGTGTCGTGTACGTTCCGGTGGGCGCCGCCGACGGGCTCGGGGATGATGGCATCGACGAGCCCCAGCTTGTGGAGATCCTTGCTGGTCAACTTCAGAGCCTCGGCCGCATCCGGGGCCTGCGAGCCGTCACGCCAGAGGATGGCCGCACAGCCTTCCGGCGAGATCACGGAATAGTAGGCGAACTCGAGCATGGCCAGCCGGTCGCCCACCGCGATACCCAGGGCCCCGCCGGAACCGCCCTCCCCGATGCAGACGCAAACCACCGGGACTTTCAGCCGCGACATCTCGGCCAGGTTAACCGCGATGGCCTGGGCCTGGCCCCGCTCTTCGGCCCCGATCCCCGGGTAGGCCCCGGGCGTATCGATCAGGGTCACGATGGGCAGGCCGAACTTCTCGGCGAATTTCATCTTGGCCAGAGCCTTGCGATAACCCTCCGGATTGGGACATCCGAAGTTGCAGACGATCTTCTCTTTGGTCGTCTTGCCCTTGTTCTGCCCGACGATCAGGACTTTGTTCCTGGCGATCTGGCCGATTCCCGTGACGATCGCGCGATCGTCGCCGAAACACCGGTCGCCATGCAGTTCATGGAAATCTTTGACCATCAGGTTCAGATAGTCGGTCAAGAGGGGTCTCTGGGGATGCCGGGCCACTTGAACCGTCTGCCAGGCGGTCAAGCTCCCGTAGAGTCGCTTCAACTCCGTGATCCGGTCCTTTTCCAGGCGCCGAATCTCTGTGGAGTAGTCGATCCCCTTCTTCATGCTGAGTTTGCGCAGCTCTTCGATCTGCTGCTCCAACTCAGCCACCTTCTGCTCGAAATCCAAATACCCGCCGCCTATTCTGTTGCCTTCGGGCGCCATAGTGTTACTCTGCCCACTCCATGGAGTGCAAAAACTCCCCTTGATATTCGAAACGGCCTTCTCTCTACAAAAAACCAGCCGCCCATCGGCGGCGCTGAGGTTTTTATCGCCGGGTCCTTCGGCTTTTCATTAGCCGTAGAATGTAGCAGCTTACCCGGACAAATGAAAGAAAAAAATTTGACAGCCACTCCCAGCCGCTATAGGCTTGTGTATCGCCCGTGCTGCACATTTCTCTTGTAAGGTCTTGTTAGTGAAGAGTTTACGGCAGGTTTCCATCATAGGGTTGGGGCTTCTGGGCGGCTCGGTCTCGCTGGCCGTACGCCAACGGATGCCCGGAGTCGACGTGGTCGGCTACAGCCATCGCGCCGCCACCCGGCGAAAGGCCAAGGCTCTGGGCATTGCCGCCCGGGTCGCCGGCGACCTGGCCGCCGCGACCGCCACGGCCGACCTGGTCATCCTGGCGACGCCCATATTCACCTTCGAGCGGTACTTCATGGACCTTGCGAGCGTGATCCGGCCGGGCTGCATCGTGACGGACGTCGGCTCGACCAAGCTGCTCCCCCACCAGTGGGCCGACCAGAGGCTGGGACAATCCGCCTGCTACGTCGGATCGCACCCGATCGCCGGGTCGGAGCAACGGGGCGTCGAGTTCGCCAGAGACGATCTCTTCGACCAGGCGAGATGTATCCTGACCACCACCCCGGCGACGGACCGTGACGCGACAAGACTTCTCAAGAGCTTCTGGTCCGCCCTTGGCTGTTCCGTCCGGACGATGAGCCCCATGGAACACGACCGCGTCTACGCAAACATCAGTCATCTGCCCCACGTGATGGCTGCGGGACTGGTCAACGCCAGCGATGACGAAGATATGAAGTTCGCCGGCAAGGGATTCCTCGACAGCACGAGGATTTCATCCGGTCCGGCCTCGATCTGGACGGACGTGCTCCTGGCGAATCGCGAGAACATCGCCAATGGCCTCGACCGCGCCATCGCCGAACTGTCGAAACTGCAGGCGGCCATCAGGGAGGGCAAACGAGAGCAGATCACGGAATTGCTCGAGACCGCTCGACGCAAACGTGCCGCCCTCGTCAAGTACAAGATTAGAAAGAAGGAACTACTTTCGTGAGACAATGGCGTTTCGAGGTTTTCAACCGGGCGGACCTCCCCGATGTGCAGGGCAATAGCGTACTGGCCGACATTCGCGAGCTGGGCATCCCATCGGTGGAAGTCGTTCAATCGGCAAGGGTCTTCCTGATCGAGGCCGATTTCGACCAGGCGTTCGCCGAGCGAGTCGCCCGCGAACTGCTGACGGACCCGGTTTGCGAGCAGTATCACATCGGACGAAGCGGCCCGCCCGCGGGATTGGCCAAGGCCACGCTGATCGAGGTCCACCTCAAGAGCGGCGTGACGGACCCCGTGGCCGAGTCCGTCATGGCGGCCATTAAGGACATGGGCGCAACGCCCGCCGGCGTGCGGACCGCCCGCAAGTACATCCTCCTGGGCGAGATCAAGCCCAGCCAGATCGAGACGATCGCGCGGAGGATCCTGGCCAATGACGTCATCGAAGACGTCGTGCTCGGCGACCAGGCCGAGCCGCCGAGCCCGCACCTCAAGCCCTACGAGCTGAACCTCGTTCACTGGCCCATCCGGGACCTCGATGACGCCGGACTTGAGGCATTGAGCAAGGAGAAGGACCTGTTCCTGAACCTCGTCGAGATGAAGACGATCCAGGACTACTTCCGCCGGCTCGACCGAGAGCCGACCGATATCGAGCTTGAAAGCCTGGCACAGACCTGGAGCGAGCATTGCGTCCACAAGACGCTCAAGAGCGAGGTGGACATGACCAGCAATGGCGACAAGGTCCACTTCGACAACCTCCTCAAGGAAACGGTCTTCAAGGCCACGAAAGAGCTCGACAAGCCGTGGTGCATCTCGGTGTTTGCCGACAACGCCGGCGTGGTGGAGTTCGACGACGAGTCGGCCGTGTGCTTCAAAGTAGAGACGCACAACCATCCCTCGGCGCTCGATCCGTACGGCGGCGCCGCCACCGGCATCGGCGGCGTGATTCGCGACCCCATGGGCACGGGCATGGGGGCAAGACCGATTGCCAACACGGACATTTTCTGCTTCGGCCGGCCCGACAAGAGCCTCGACGAGGTGCCCAAGGGCGTCCTGCACCCCCGGCGCATCATGCGGGGCGTCGTTTCGGGTGTGCGCGATTACGGCAACCGCATGGGCATCCCGACCGTCAACGGGGCGATCTACTTCGACGACCGCTACATGGCCAATCCGCTCGTGTACTGCGGCAACATCGGCGTAATGGACAAAACCAAGGCCTTCAAGCACCAGCAAAGCGGCGACCTGATCGTCGTGTTGGGCGGACGGACCGGCCGGGACGGCATCCACGGCGCCACGTTCTCCAGCGGCCAGATGACGCACGAGCACGAAACCATCTTCTCGCACGCCGTGCAGATCGGCAACGCCATCACGGAGAAAAAGACGCTCGACGTGCTCGTGCAGGCCAACGAAGCCGGACTCTACGAGTCCATCACGGATTGCGGCGCCGGCGGACTGAGCAGCGCCGTGGGCGAGATGGGCGAGAAGCTCGGGGCCGAGGTGGATCTGGACAAGGTACCGCTCAAGTACACGGGCCTGAACTATACCGAGATCTGGATCAGCGAGGCCCAGGAGCGAATGGTGATCGCCGTCAAGCCGGAGAACCTCGACGCCGTGCAGAAGATTTTCGCGAGCGAGAACGTCGAGGCCACGGTCATCGGCCGCTTCACGGACGACAAGAAACTCCGCCTTCGCTATGACGGCCGGCAGGTGGGCGAGCTGGACATGGACTTCCTCCACGACGGCGTGCCGAAGTACAAACGCCAGGCCGTCTGGAAACGCCCCAGGCTCAGCGAGCCGACGCTGCCGGAGAAGGACAACTACAACGACGATCTCCTGCGTCTGCTCTCGTCGTACAACATCGCCAGCAAGGAGTGGGTCATCCGCCAGTACGACCACGAGGTCCAGGGCGGCTCGGTGGTCAAGCCGCTGGTCGGCGTGGCCAACGATGGGCCCAGCGACGCCGCGGTGATCCAGCCGAAGTACGATTCGCAGCGAGGAGTCGCGATCAGTTGCGGCATGAACCCGCTGTACGGCGATATCGATCCCTACTGGATGGCCATGGCGGGGATCGACGAGGCCATCCGCAACCTGATCTGCGTCGGCGGCCGCGTGGACCGCATCGCCCTGCTGGACAACTTCTGCTGGGCCCGCTGCACCGATCCGGAGGTCTTGGGAAGCCTCGTGCGGGCGGCGCAGGCCTGCTACGACGGTGCGATGGCATTCCAGGCCCCGTTCATCTCGGGCAAGGACTCCCTCAACAACGAGTTCGTGTGTGAGGACGGCACGCTCATCCGCATCCCCCCCACCCTGTTGATCAGCGCCATGTCGATCGTGGACAACATCGACAAGTGCGTAACCATGGATCTCAAGCAGGCCGGCAATTTGCTGCTGATCGTGGGCAGAACGAACAACGAGTTGGGCGGATCGCACTACTACAAAGAGAATGGCCACACCGGCGCAAACGTGCCCCGACTCGATCTGACGCTGGCGCCTCAGATCGCGAGCCGAATCGCATCGGCCATCGCCGATGGACTGGTGGCGAGTTGCCACGATTGTTCCGAGGGCGGCCTGGCGGTCGCCTTGGCGGAAATGGCGTTCGCCGGCGGCTTGGGAGTCGAGGCCGGCCTGCGGGGCTTGCCCAAGAGCAAGGATTGCTCGCGGACCGATGCGCAGTTGTTCAGCGAGTCCAACAGCCGGTACATCGTGGAGGTGTCGCCGGAGAACTTCGACGCCTTCGCCAAGAGGATGCTGAATCTGCCGTTCGGGCAGATCGGCACAGTGACCGCGGCGCCGAGCCTGATCATCAAGGACGAGGACGGCCGGAGCGTCGTCAACGCCGAGATCGACATTCTCAAGCAGGCATGGCAGAAAACATTCGATTGGTAATAACGCGGCTGGAGCTTAGGGATCAGAAATGGAACAAGTCCGAGCGATTATCTTGCGGGCGGCGGGAATCAACACCGACCTGGAAACTCAATATACGTTGGAACTGGCCGGGGCCAAGGCGGACCGCGTCCATATCAATCGAGTGATTGAAGACAAGGGGCTGCTCGATCAGTATCACATCCTGATCTTCCCCGGCGGATTCAGCTACGGCGACGACGTCGCGGCCGGCAAGATCATGGCCAACCAGGTCGTACACCATCTCGCCGAGCCCGTCCGAAAGTTCATCGACGACGGCAAGCTCGTGCTGGGCATCTGCAACGGCTTCCAGGTCCTCGTCAAGGCGGGCATCCTGCCCGGAGGCAACGGCTTCCGGCAGGAGGATGTCACCATCACCTGCAACGACAGCGGCAAGTACGAGGATCGCTGGGTCTATCTTGTGCCCCAGACGGACCGCTGCGTCTTCATCGAGCCGCAACGGCGGATCTACGTGCCCATCGCACACGGGGAAGGGAAAGTCGTCGCCAGGAACGACGAGGCCCTGCAGAAGCTCAAGGCCGACGGCTGCATCGCGTTCAAGTACGTGGACGAGAATGGCGAGGAAGGCCCCTACCCGATCAATCCCAACGGCTCCATCGAATCGATCGCCGGCCTGACGGACAACACCGGCCGGGTCCTCGGGCTCATGCCGCACCCGGAACGATACATCCGGCGGACTCAGCACCCCCACTGGTCTCGTCTTGGCGAGGACCTCGAACCCGACGGCATCAAGATCTTCCGCAACGCCGTGAAGTACGTCGCGGATAATCTGCTCGAATCCTGCACGGTGTAGCCGCTCCGAAGCGGGCGCACATTCAGACACGGTTACGGCGCGGCATCCATCATCATTTGCCTCTCACGCGACGATCGCCCCCTGCTGCGCGGGTGATTCTTCCCTGTCGGCTCCTCAGGCTCACCCTGCCCACTTTGCAGGAACAGCCTGACGTTGACTGAGCATAACTCCCATTGTCCCGGTAGACCGCTTCGACCGTAATAGACATACGCCTCGGCAACTCCGGAATCGGGCGATGAAAACGCCCCGGTCGACGTCTTGTACGTGCTCAGTAGAGGAGTCCACAATGCAGACGATAGAGCACCGGCAGTTCATGCTGGTTCCCGCGATCCTGGTGATCCTGCTGGCAACTCTCTCAGGACGCGGCATGGCCACCGGAGCGAATGGGCCGGTTAGTCGAAACAGAAGTCTTGAAACAACCGTGGCCGACCACCTCATAGCACAGGGACTCGGTCGGGAGAGCCGAATCATCATATTGGCAGTGGAAAACCGCGTCTTCCTGCTCGGGGTCGTGCCGGATATGAATAGACGGATCCGGGCCGCACAAGCCGCACGACAAGTCCGGGGTGTACGACGGGTTGAGAACTTCCTCATCACAAGAACCGACGAGTTGCAGAAGGACGATGCCCGATTGGAGCAGGACATCCAGTCGGGACTGGACCGCCTTCGCGGCGTCGCCCCCGGCGACCTCACGGTTCGGGCGAACGGCGGAACCGTCTTTCTTCGCGGCCGCGTGGAAGGCTGGTGGAACGTGGCACAAGCCATCCAGACCGCGTTTATCGCCGGAGCCGACTACGTTGTGAACGAGCTATCAATCGGTATCCGAGAGCGCGACACGGAGAGTCGGGCCAGTAGCGGGAGCCAGACACAATCTCGGACCCAGCAACGCACACGCCGAGCCGATGCCGGCCTCTATAATCTGCCTTATGAACCTGAGCCGGATTACAGCTTTGGCGGTCCCGATGACGAATTCGGCCCCGATTACGGCGACTTCGAAAATCTCGGACAGGTCTCTCCCTGGGAATACGACTACGACCGGTACAACCGCCCCGAGAACCAGTACGAACACCGCTGGGTGCAATCGGCTCAAGATCGCCGGCTGCAGCAGCGGATCGCTTCGCAGTTGCAGGACACTATCCCGGACGGGCGGGACCTTCGTGTGCTCGTGCAGAACGGACAGGCCTTTCTCTATGGGCGGGTGCGGAATCAACAGGAGCGGCAGCGAGCAGGTGAAATCACGCAGAACACTCCCGGGATCGAGCGGGTCCGGAATCAACTGACGGTTGCCGCACGGGGTTGGCGCAGGCGGGATGATTCGCAGATCCAAGAGGCGATCCGGGATGAATTGCGCTGGAGTCCTTTCGTGGACGCCAGTCAAATCGAAGTGGACGTCAACCAGGGGATCGCCACACTCAGCGGGATGGTGGACAGCTTCGGCGGGCTGATCGTGGCCGTGGAGAGCGCTTTCGAAGGGGGTGCAAGAACTGTCCACGACCAATTGCAGATTGTCAGGCCGGACGGTCGGTTCGGAACCGACGGCGCCACGGACCGGCCATTCAACATGGGCATGGGCCGTTCGCGGTGAAACGAAGACCGGCATTGATGTGCAGAGTCCATCTCGGCGATCGCCTGTTGCGTCATGCAGGCGAACCGGAGCAAATATGGAAATCCGGGTTGTCTGCGGACAGTCGCCCCCGAGGGGCTGCTTCGGCTCACCCCTGATCCATATCGAGGAAGGTGCCTATTGGCGAATGAGGATTACTCCGATTGTGACAATAAACAATCGGGGGTCCAATGGGCTAAACATACAAGATTCAGGGTGACTCAATATGAGCCAGAAGAAACCAGCAGAATCGGAGCGGTTGCCGGAAAGGAGGTGAGATCTGCCGGCCAAACACGATGGGGGGAACTTCCCGATTCCGTGTACATCTTTGCGAATATGACGACATGAAGAACGTTTTTGAAGGAGCACACAATGAGAAGATCCAAACAGTACAGAGGAACGCTGGTGCATAAGGCGCTGGCGGCGATCATCGTCGTAGCTCTCACCGCCACGATCGTGGCGGCGGCCTACGACTATGATCAGGAGAGCCAGCAGAGCCGACAGCAGCAGCAGTACCAGGGGCGACAGCAGCGCTCGATGCAATCCCAGGACCAGGGCTCCTGGCAGCAGGGCCGGCAATCGGGAATGCAGAGCCGAAACCAGCAGCTTGAAAGGCAAGTCGCCAACGATCTCAGGCAGGAGGGGTTCGGTCAGGAAGGCCAGATCATGGTCCTGGCCACTGGCAACCGCGTCATCCTGCTGGGAACCGTATCGGATCAGGAGCAGAAACAACAGGCCGAAGAGGTGACCAACCAGGCCTCCGGCGTCCAGCAGGTGGACAACCGTCTCCAGGTCAGCCGGGGAACCGGCCGCCAGGATGACTCGCAACTGCAGCAGACGATTCAGCAGCAGTTGCGGAATCGGACCAGTGCCGGCCAGAACATCCAGGTGCAGGCCCGTAATGGCCGGGTGACCCTCAGCGGCCAGGTGAACGACTGGCAGGAAATGGCCGACGTGCTGGAGGCGGCATTCGCCGCCGGCGCGCAGAACGTCACGAGCCAGTTGTCCACGACCGGCCAGAGCCAGTACAGCGCAGGACAGGACCAGTGGCGCAGCCGGCAACAGGGCGATCAGTACGACTACGATCAGCAAGGCACCGCCCCGCTGAGTCAGCGCTACGGCCGTTCATCCGATTACGATCAATTCGAAAGCCGGGGGCAGACGGATCGCGGCTACTACCCGCCTTACGGCTACACCCCGGGCCAGGATGATCAGACGCAGTGGCAGGATCGCCAGCAACAGGGCCGCATGCAGCAGGGCCAACAGCAGTGGGATCAGCAGCAACAGTGGGATCAGCAGCAACAGTGGGACCAGCAACGCGGCATGGGCAGCCAGCAGCAGAGAGGCCAACAACAGATGTCGGCTTCCGACCTGGCATTGGCTCATCGAATCGCGCTGCAACTTCAGCAGCAGATGGCCACCGACAAGACCATCCATGTCATGAACCCGCAGGCCATCTACATCCATGTCTCCCAGGGCACGGTCAAGCTGCACGGAGCAGTCCAGGACAACAACCAGAAACGAATGGCCGAACAGATTGCCCGGTCGATTCGCGGCGTGCAGAACGTGCAGAACCAACTGCAAGTTGCCGGCCAGAGCGGAGACTACCAGACCTTCGGCTATGTCCCCGGCCAGACCGATCAGAGCCAGTGGCAGGACCGAAGCCAGATGGACCAGGGCCGGCGGCAAGACCAAAGCCAGACAGGCGGCCAGAGCCAGTGGGATAGCACCAGTCAACAGCGCCAGTCGGACACCACTGGGGGCCGGTCCGGCCAGAGTCAGTGGGATAGCACCAGCCAACAGCGCCAGTCGGGCGCCACGGGGAGCCAGTCCGGCCAGAGCCAGTGGGATAGCAGCAGCGGACAAGGCACAACGGGCAGCACTCGCAGTCAGTCGGGGCAGAGCGGCATGGGAGCCGGACAATCTTCAACCACGTACGGCAGCCGATCCTCGACCGGTTCTCAGCAGCAGTTCGGTCAGCAGACCGATCAACAGCAGAGCGGCCAGCAGCAGATGAGCGCCTCCGACAGGCAACTGGCCCAGCAGGTGGAGCAGCGACTCCAGCAGCAACTGCCCCAGGCGAATGTCAGTGTGAGCGCCAGCCAGGGCACCGTCACACTACGAGGATCGGTTGACGAACAGAATCAGAAGCAGCAGGCCGAGCAGATTGCCCAGTCCATCCGCGGCGTTCAGGACATCCAGAATCAGATCAACGTCGGTGACTTCCCGGCCTTGGGCTATACTCCCGGCCAGGATCGCCAGCGTCAGCAGATGGGACAGCAACAAGGCGGCGCCTCGGACATGGTGCTCGCTCATCAGCTTGCGATGCAGCTCCAGCAGCAGTTGGGCAGTGGCCAGATCGTACACGTGATGGATCCGCAGGCCATCTACATCCATGTCTCCCAGGGCACCGTGAAGCTGCACGGGTCCGTCCAGGATCAGAACCAAAGCCGGCAGGCCGAGCAGGCGATTCAGAACATCCGCGGCGTCCAGAACCTGCAGAACCAACTGACCGTCGGCGGCCAGCAGCAGCGGCAGCAGCAGTTTGGACAGCAGACCGGTCAGCAGCAGCAGCGGATGAGCGCCTCCGATCAGAGGTTGGCGCAGCAGATTGAACAGCGGCTCCAGAGCCAGTTGACCGACGCGAACGTCAACGTGACGGTCAGTCAGGGCACGGCCACGCTGCAAGGGTCCGTTCAGGACAACAACCAGAAGCAACAGGCCGAACGGATCGCCCGATCGGTCAGCGGCGTGCAGAACATCCGCAATAACCTCTCCGTCGGCGGACAGGCCGGCGACTACCCCGCCCTGGGCTATATCCCAGGACAGGAAGGCCAGACGCAGCAGGACACTGGAACCGGGATCAGCGGAGATGACCAGTGCATCCAGATGCTCAAGCAGGGCCTCACCAGCCAGAACCTCCAGAGCATCGCCCAGAACGTCTATGTGACTTGTCACAATGGAACGATGGCTCTGTACGGCTACGTCAAGAGCGACGAGGAGAAGGATCAGCTCGAGAAAGCGACAGAGCAGGTCTCCGGCGTCACGGAAGTCGACAACAACCTCATCGTGCGTGAAGAGGGCGCCGAGCAGAAGTCCGATTCCGAACTCCAGGAGGACGTCGAAAGCCAGCTCTGGTGGAGTCCTTACGTCGATAGCGACAAGATCGACGTCAGCGTTCAGAACGGCACGGTCATTCTCTCCGGCCAGGCCGATGACTGGGACGCCATGAGGGCGGCCGTGAAAAACGCATTCGATGCGGGCGCCAAACGCGTCAGGAGCCAGATCCGGTACAATCAGGCCGGCCAGCAGACGGGGACCACCGATCAAGGGACCACCCGACGGTCGGAAAGCCAGAGGTCGGGCCAGCAGTCTGAAAGCCGCCGGAGCACTACGAATCGCCCCTCGGGCAGCGACTACTCCAACAATCGGTAGTCAGGATCTCGTTGAAGTTGCCCAGGCAGCATCCACAGCAGAAACCAGGGGTCCCGACGATTGGTCGGGGCCCCTTCTATTTGCTCGCATCGCCGGTCCGATTGCTGCGCCGAACGATCTGCACACCCACCGTTCGGGCGAAGCGAAGAACCCCCGGTTTCTCCAGGATCACTTCGACACACTCGACCCGTTCCTGTTTGAGGCACTCGTCCGCAATCCTCTGCGCCAGGGCCTCAATGAGGTGATACTTCGAATTCTCCGCCACCCCGAGGATCTGTTTCTTGAGAGCGCTGTAATCCACGCTGTCCGTCAGTGCATCCGTCCGGCCGGCCTTGCGAAGATCGACCTGCAACGTGATTTGCGCCACAACGTTCTGTTTCTCCCGGCGCTCGTGCTCGTCCACGCCGATGATGCAGCGAATCACCAGATCGCGAATGAAGATCCGATCCCGCGGAGATGTCGCCATATCGTCAGTCATACGTATGCCCCTTCATGTGGTATCCGCCATCGACGTAGAGTATCTGGCCCGTGATGAAACGACTGTGGAGCAGAAACAGCGCCGCATCGACAACGTCCTGGGGCCCCCCGTGGCGCTTCAGCGGATTGGTGTACACCAGCTTCTGGAGATAGGTTTCATCCTCTCCGGCCGGTGGCAGGATCAGCCCTGGTGCAATACCGTTGACCTTGATTCGCGGGGCCAGTTCGAGGGCCAGCATCCGGGTCAACGTCAGGAGGACGCGCTTGCTGATGTGGTAGGACGCATGTTCGCTGTCGTACACCGTCACGCGCGTATCGAGCAGGTTGATGACGTGTCCTTCTGTCCCCTGCCCGGCCATCTCCCTGGCCAGCATCAACGGCGCCAGGGCATGGATGCGAAGGTTCAGCAGCACCGACTCCTCGGTCAGATCGCGGATGGTGTCACGCTGAAAGATGGAGGCGTTGTTGATGAGAATATCGATCGCCCCGCACTGAGCGATGGCATCGTCAAAGAGTCGCTTCGCGTGCCCCGCATCCGCCAGATCGGCCTGAACAGGCCATGCAGAGCCGCCCAACCGCCGGATCTCGTCGCACAGCGCGACGGCCTCCCGCTCGGAGCGGTTGTGGTGCACGAGGACACGAACGCCCTGCTCGGCCAGAGCCAACGCCATGGCCCGGCCCAAGCGTCTGGCCGCTCCGGTGACAAGTGCGGTCCTGCCCGTGAGAGAGTTATTCCGGTCTTTCATAGATCGATCCCATTCCGTTACAAGAATGGGTGTATTCTACCAGCAATGTCCCCACAGGCAAGTGGGCTTCGCGACATACGGCTCCGACAGTTATCATTGTGTGCCGGTAGGTATTCTCCGGATTTCCCGAACCGCCGGAATCCCGGGCCGTAATTTAGGCAGGACGTAGAGAGCCATCAATGGAGGATGGGTAATGGAAACTCGCTCACAGCGGTCGGTTCAGGCCGCCCATGGGCATGGAGAATCAAGGGGTGAAGAATGGCTCGCAACATCATTTTGGCGGCAGCAGCTACCAGTCCACACCGGCCAGCCAATTGGCCGAGAACAGGGCGAGATCTCGCGGGTCCACCTGGCCGGACCCGTCAAGGTCCGCCCCGTCACAGGAGTAGTTCAGCACGCCGCAGTCGCGGTGACGCCAGTTGGCGGCGAACCAGGCGAAATCCGTGAAATTCACACCATCCGGACAACGAAGGTCCCCGACAGGAATCTGCCAGAAGAGAATCGGGTAGCTCACTCCTTCGCATATCGTCCACGTCACGGCGAAATTCCAGTTTCTCGTCAGGTAGGTATCGATGGACTTCATCTCGGCCGTTGTTCTGCCTGTGCCGCCGGCGCTCGTCGCCTGGCCGCTGGTTTCGGTGTCCCACACGCAGATGAGCACCTCGGCAAGTGCCCTCTGGTGCCCGATCAGCCCGCCGACGGACTGCCCGCCCGAGATTTTCCCGATGGAGTAGCACGTCTCGACCACCCCTGCATCCACCTGCCCGACCAGTCCGCCGACGTATAGGTTCCCGTCGATGCGGCCCGTGGCGTAGCACGATTCCACGAGGCTCGTCTCGCCGGAGATGATTCCGACGAGCCCGCCGACACTGCTGTCGCCGGCGACAGTGGCCTTCGAGTAGGAACGAGCGACGATTCCCCCGCTGATCCGCCCGATCAATCCGCCAACATACCGAACGCCGGAGATGTTGCCATCCGACCAACAGGTGTGAAGGCTGCCGCCGACAAATCCCACAAGGGCTCCTACTCCGAGGTTCCCGGAAACCCTCGCCTCGGTCGCCGAACAACCCGTCAGCATGCCGTTGTCCAGGCGTCCCACGAGAACCCCCACGCCCATCCCGTTGGCGCTCACGCTTGCCCGGACCACGTGCAGATCCTGAATGTGGCCCTTCACATACTGAAACAGGCCGACGTATTCAGATTGCGTGTCTTTGTATCGAAACCCTCGAATCGCCCTGCCGTTGCCGTCGAAGCTCCCGTAGAAAGGCTGGTTGGCATTCGACCCCAGGGCCACCCAGCGGCCGATCGGCCGGAGGCTCGTCTGGTCGTACGTCGACAGGTCGATATCGCTCACGAGCCTGAAGTGCATCCCCCAATCCGCCGGGGTATCCCCGATCAGGGCGAACTGCTCGGCCGTTTGGATGAGAAAGGGGTTATCCAACGTGCCGCCGCCTCCGCCGTATGTCGCCGCTGTCGCGGCCGGCGGAAACCATGACAGGAGGATGAACAGGCCGGCAGATATGCGAGTGCTCGGCGAACGATGTGGAGCCACGAAAACAGCCATCTCATTCCTCCTTCTCGAAGAGCCGACAAAATCGTCATCCGGAGCACAGCTCCGGGTTTCCCCCGATCCGTACGTTTGCACGGATATTATAGCAGATCCTTCAGTCCTTTGTCGAGGACGTTATAATGATCCCATGAGCATGCAGACAACGATACCGGCGGACGGCATCTTTGCCGTGTACAAAGACGAAGGGATGACCTCGCACGACGTGGTCGATTTGGTCCGAAGAGTTACCCGGGAGAGACGCGTAGGCCATGGAGGCACGCTCGACCCTTGCGCCAAGGGCGTGCTCGTCGTGGGCGTGGGCCGGGCGGCGACAAAAAGATTGGGCGAGGTCATCGGAACAGAGAAGGAGTACATAACGCGAGTCAAGCTGGGCTGGCGCAGCACCACCGAAGATCGTGAGGGCCGAAAGGAACAGGTGGACGTCCCGCATCCTCCCAGCGAGGAGCAGGTGCGAGGAGCGATGACGAGTTTTGAGGGCATCATCAGCCAGCGCCCGCCGATACACTCCGCACTCAAAGTGGGCGGCCGGCCCGCCTACAAGCTGGCCCGGGCCAAGCAGCAGATCGACTTGTCCGAAAGGCAGGTCGAGGCCAAAGTAGTCGAGCTGATCCGATACGAATGGCCCTTCGTGGACGTCCGGCTGGTGACCGGTCCAGGATTTTACGTGCGGTCGTTCGGCCGGGACCTCGGGGAAAAGCTCGGCACCGGCGGTTACCTCGAGCAACTGGAGCGAACCCGCGTGGGCACGTTTACCAAGGAACAGGCCCTGCGGATCTCCGACCTGCGCCGACCCTCCGGCAGCGTCTAATATGCCGTCGGCTCGAATCTGGTGAGTGGGGTGGAACTGCCAAACGAGTCATGTTTGCCCCACGTTATTGAGGTCAACCGATCCGCAAGGCGCAGCGGTGCTTGCGGGAAGGTCCACCTCATGGGCTCTGCCCCTGAAACCCCGAGGTTTTTGCGCGTTGGACCAGTAGCATGCCACAGAAGGCAAGCCCGGACCCAGGCGGCAGCCGGCTTGCCCGGGCGTGCGGCAATTCCCGACTTCTCTGTGCCTCAGCCCGCAAGGCGAGGCTCCGCTTGTACCATGTCACTGGCCCAAAGCGGTACATCCTATGAATTGGAGTCCCGCAAGGGGGTTGTGCGATTCTTCAGAACATTCTTTTGTCCTTCACTGCATCCTTTTCCGCTTGGCCCCTTCGCCTGCGATTGAGGGGGCAAGTGGAAAAGGATGCTTCCACTGTCCCATGGCCGGCGGCCTACGCTCCTATCCGTACTCGTCCTTTCGGACGGCACACGAGACTTCCTACAGCACAGAGGTCCTATTCTCTTCGGACGCCGTCCCGCGAGCCGGCGGCAGTTTACCGCTCAGGATCCTCGACCGCCACTTTCTTTCGCTGGTCCTGGCCCCCGACGATCTGTTCGTAGAAGGCCTTCAGGGCCGGGCTCTTTTGAATCGCCCACCAGAGGCTTTCGACCAGCAGCCAGCGAACGACCGCGGGACCTTCCTTGCTGATGTGGCCCAGCCGACGCGTCTGGCCGCTCTCGTAGAGCTTGGGCGTCAGGCCGAAGTAGGCTGCATATTGCTTGGAACGCTGGAGCCGCTGCACCTCGTCGGTGTAGGCCAGGATGGCCTCGGCCGTACGCGGGCCCACCCCGGGGATGCTCCTCAGCAGCGTGCCGCCGGGATGGGCCTCCAGGGTGCGGTCCAGGTAACAGGGCACGCCCTGGAGCTGACTGCCCAGCAGCGTCAGTTCCTCCAGCAGATCCGTCCGATGCACCCGCCCGCCGCTTCGGCCCAGGTGCGGGCCTCCTG
>Ga0209347_1004141_pt1 | contig 15583 bp, 17 predicted proteins | sample AutmiccommuBRH23_FD_187382 | JGI IMG/M metagenome (GOLD analysis project Ga0209347, IMG submission 187382) | Deep subsurface microbial communities from Mt. Terri, Switzerland - Autotrophic microbial communities BRH/23 (SPAdes) (version 2) | ecosystem: Environmental > Aquatic > Deep subsurface >... | reverse complement strand
AATAGCAGCACTGGCCCTATGGTATGCCTCAAAATTTTTCTGAGCAAAAAGTAAAAGCCTGCTATTATTTTATGAAAATAATAGCAGGAAATGAACTCCCAATGGTCGTATAACGATAAAGAGCTGTATAAAACGGGAGTGGATAGACCGTGGATATATTTTGGTTTGTGACTATAGGCTTTGCCCTGGGTTTTGGAGTTGTATTCCTTGTCAGGCTTGGACAGGGATATTTGGCCAATTGCGCAAAGTGCGGACAACAGCACTGGGTAAGTCCCAAAAAGCTGGACTCGGTTTGCAAAAAATGCGGCGCTCCTTTAAGAATACAGAAAAAATCCCGTAACAAAACCGGAAATAAATCGAAAAGAAAACAATAGCATCTTTACTTAAACCGCGGAGGTGTGATTTCATGTGTAGCCAGAAAAAGATAGCCATCATAGGAGGTCCGGGAACGGGAAAAACAACACTGGTCAAGCAGTTGGACGTGGACTACAGCCTGGCCGGCTACAATTCAGATGTATGCCTGGAGTTCGCCCGTACGTACATAGTAAATTACGGAGTACCCACCAATATCTTTGAGCAATTTTTATTATATGAAGGACAAAAACAGCGGGAAGCTGAATTTCGCCACTGTGAAATACTGTTTTGCGATAACGCCACAATTCTAAACTATGTTTACGGACTAATCAGTTGTGACTACAATAACCCAAAAGAGGTTTATTCGCTGATGAAACTTTTTGAGTGGGCCATGAAAGACTTGCCTGGCTACCAAAAAATATTCTATGTACCCAGGGAATTCTCTCTCACCAGTGATGGAGTGCGCTATCAGAATGAAGAATTCGCAGTTATGCTTGATAAAAAAATAAGGAACTTCCTGGATATAATGAATGTTCCGTACACCGTGGTGCAGGGAAACATGAAAACCAGGGTTGATAAAGTGAAGGAAATAATAGGCTTTGAGAACAGAAGGTAACGTCGCCCTCGCGGGCGACTGGCGGTAAGCTGTCAGCTTTCAGCTTTATTAAAATCTGAGTAACCTGAAACATGCTTTTGGAAAGAGTGATCTGGAAAATAAAAAATACCCGCTACCGGGTATTTTTTATTTATTCCATTTTCTCCATGGCCTCGATCAGCTTCTTATAGGTGAGGTCCAGTCCCTCGGATATAACCCTGGTATCGCCCAAAACAGGCATAAAGTTGGTATCGCCGCCCCAGCGGGGTACAATATGTATGTGAAAATGACCCGGGACCCCTGCTCCGGCAATTTTCCCAAGGTTTACTCCTATGTTGAATCCCTCCGGGTTGAAAGCGGCCCTTAGAAGTCTGGTCGTTTGTTGTGTTACCAGACCCAATTCCAATACCTCATCCTGTTCCAAATCGGTTATGTCACCCACGTGCCTTTTGGGAGCAATCAAAATATGCCCATTATTGTAAGGGTACAGATTCATAAGGGTGAATACTTTGTCTCCGCGATATAAAACATAATTCTCGGCATCCTTATCAGACTCCAACTTCTCACAAAATATGCACTCCGACCCGTGATCCTTGCCAATATATACCGTTCTCCATGGTGCCCAAATCCTCTCCATAGCTTTATCTATCTCCCCTGATATTTTTTTACCTAACTTTCTACGTGTATCATATCAATTCCTTCATAAATAATACCATTAATCAAACTTTGTCTCCCAGCTCAAAATCATATTTTCCTAAAATAGGATTTTAAAAAAATTTATTGTTATAGCAATGGATTATACTGTTAACTTAGAAGTGCGTGGTTCCTTGATAAAGTACACCACGCTCTCTTATTATCATTATTTTAAGAGATTATCTTTTATTATTTCCTTAAAAAATCAGGCACAGCACTATTTTGAATGCTCGGAACCGAGAATTCCTGCAAATGGCCATGCCCACCGTACAGGGGCGGGGCAGTAAGTTCGGTATAAGCGGGAATGCCGTGCTCATTAATATCCAACCCCTCTGCTTCCTCCTGAGGGGAAACCCTGATTCCCACCAATTTTTTGAGAATCACAAATACTACATATGTAGCGCTAAAGGCCCAAACAGAAACCGAAAGCACTCCCAGGAACTGAATTCCCAGTAGACCGGCCCCCCCGCCGTAAAAAAGGCCACCTTTTTCTGCAAAAAGACCTACCGCCACTGCTCCCCAAGAGCCGCACACACCGTGCACCGCAATGGCACCCACAGGGTCATCCGCCTTGATCCGGTCAAAAAAGCCCACCGCCAGAACAACCAGTATTCCGGCCACCAGACCAATTATCACCGCACCCACGGGAGAAACATAAGCACACCCCGCGGTTACTGCCGCCAAACCGGCCAGCGCGCCGTTCATGGCCATACTGGGATCCGGCTTGCCCCACCTCAGCATGGTGAATAAAGCGCCTGTTGTGCCACCGGCCGCCGCCGCAAGGTTTGTGGTAACGGCTATACGGGCAATATTCATATCCAGCCCGGAAAGGGAACTTCCGGGGTTAAAACCAAACCATCCAAACCACAAAATAAAAGTTCCAAGAAAAGCAAGGTGCATATTATGGGCAGGTAAAACATTTACACTTCCGTCATCGTTATATTTATCCATTCGCGGGCCCAGCACCAGCACAGCCGCCAGAGCGCTCCAGCCCCCCACGGCATGAACTGCAGCCGATCCGGCAAAATCCAACATGCCCAGATTGGCCAGCCACCCTCCGCTACCCCATACCCAGTGACCCGAAATGGGATAAATCAGGCCGGTAATCAGTACGGTATATATCATGTAGGTTGCGAATTTCATCCTTTCAGCCACCGCTCCTGAAACAATAGAGGCCACGGCCATAGCGAAGGCAGCCTGGAATATCCAATAAGCATAAATGGGTATTCTGAGGTTGATGTGTTCCAGCCCCCCACCCAGGAAAAAGCCGCTGGTTCCTATAATTCCAGCGCGGTCCATACCAAACATTATGGCGAATCCCAGAGCCCAGAAGCTCAACATACCCAGTGTACAGTCGGTAAACACCTTCATCACAATATTAAGGGAGTTTTTGGCCCTGACAAATCCCGCCTCCAGAAAGGCAAAGCCGCCTTCCATTGAAAAAACCAATGCGGCACACAATAAAACCCATACGGTATCTATACCGCTGGCAAGGCCAGATATATTCAATGTTGAGTCCATATATTATTCGCCTCCGTGAAAATAATAAACGCTCCCTGGCCTAATCAGGCCAAGAGCGTCTTTGCTCATAAAAACATATTAATACTGTACTGAAGTCAAAACCAGCATGATAAAAGTTTTCCGGCAAACAGAATATCTAGCTAAAGGGCATCATTACCCTTCTCCCCTGTCCTGACCCGGACGGCATCTTCAATGGTGGAAATAAATATCTTTCCATCGCCAATCGCTCCTGTGCGAGAAACATCACATATTACCCTGACCACTTCATCCACCTTATGGTCCCTGACCACAATTTCCAATTTTACCTTGGGCAGTAAATTAATACTGTACTCCTGCCCCCTGTATACGCCAGTCATGCCACGCTGCATCCCACATCCATAGACCTGAGACACCGTCATACCGTGAACGCCCAAACTGCCCAAGGCTTCCTTGACCTCATCCAGTTTTTGAGGTCTTATAATTGCTTCAATCTTCTTCACGGATATATCGCCCCCGTTGTGAATAAAAGAGCCCTAACCCGCACACACGGCATTAGGACCTCATTGGCCATTTCGATACAGCACTGTATCCACTAAATATTATATTTATTATAGACTCTTCCGGGCTACTGATCAACCATAAATATTTCTCTTGTAGATACGTGGTACCCGGGAACTAACCATACAAACCACTTCATAATTAATGGTCCCAATCCATCGGGCCACCTCTTCCACAGCAAGGGTTTGACAACCCTGTCCACCGAAAAGGACGACTTCTTCATCAATAATAACCCCGGGGATGTGTCCCACGTCAATCATGCACTGATTCATGCAAACCCTTCCTACAATGGGAGCGCGCCTGCCCTTTATCAGTACCTCCCCCCTGGAGGAAAGCAGCCTGGAAAACCCATCGGCATAACCCACCGGAAGAGTAGCAATAACAGTGTTTTTTGTAGTTATGTAAGTACATCCATAGCTGACAGAAAATCCCGGAGGCACTTCCTTAACCTGAGCAACCCTTGTCTTCAGGGACATTACAGGCCGCAGATGCACTCTGCTTCTGTCCACCTCCTGCGAAGGATACAGTCCATAGAGCGAGATCCCTGCCCTTACCATATTAAGACCGCTTTCCGGCAGGTCTATAATGGCTGCGCTGTTAGCGCAGTGTTTCAAAGGAAATTCCAGTCCTTCACGGCGAAGGCTTTCCAATAGATTTAAAAAACTTTCCAGCTGCCTTATGGCATATGTCTTGTCAGAACTATCTGAACTTGCAAAGTGTGTAAATATTCCCACAGCCCTAAGGTTGGGTTGAGAAACAATTTTTTTTACCTCTTGTACAGCTGATCCGGTTCCCGCAACTACCCCCAACCTCCCCATCCCTGTATCAATTTTTATATGAACAGATATTTTGATACCCATTTTGCCAGCCTGATCATTTACCTTCAGGGCATAATCGCTGCCATAAACAACCTGCTCCATTTTATATTCAGCTATTTCCCGGATCATCTCAACAGGAGTATAACCCATAACCAGTACAGGCGCCGTAATCCCGGCCGTACGAAGTTCAACACCCTCAGCCGAACTGGCCACAGCAAGGTAAGTAGCACCATTTTCCAGGACCACCCTGGATACCTCAACGGCGCCGTGACCATAGCCATTGGCTTTTACCACGGCCATTACTCCGGCCACAGGATCGGTAACCCTACGTATTTCCCTTGCATTATGTGCAAGGGCATCAAGATCTATTTCAGCCCAGGTAGGCAGCATATCCATATCAAACTCCTCGGAATTAATCTCCTCACATAACGAGGTTTATACTGTTTAATCCTAATTCTCCACTACCCTGAAAACCTCGGGCAGAGAATGCAAAATATCCCCGGCCAGCAACCCTGGCATGCCTTTTTCCAAAGCGGCCCTGTCCCCGGCCATTCCGTGCAGGTAAACACCTGCTGCAGTGGCCCTGGAAGCTTCCATTCCCTGAGCCAGGAGCCCTGCAATTACTCCTGTGAGGACATCCCCACTGCCCCCTGTGGCCATTCCAGGATTTCCTGTGGGGTTTATATAAACAGTCCCGTCGGGAGAGGCTATGATAGAGCGGGAGCCCTTCAGCACTAGCACCGCCCCCCATTCTGTGGACCACCGCCGGCTCAGGTTCAATCTGTCTTGCTGCACCGATGCGGCAGACAGGCCGGTAAGCCGTCCCATTTCACCTGGATGAGGCGTTAGCACAAAAGGCGCCTTTACTTTGCCAAAGAGGTTTGTGTGACCTGCCATGGCATTTAGGGCATCAGCATCAAGCACCAGTGGTATACCGGAAGACACAATAATCTTTCTTACTACATCCCCTGTTTCAGAATTTCCCGACAACCCGGGTCCTATAGCCAGAACATCGGCCCTTTCCATCATACCACGGAGTATTGGAAGCGCCTCCTTTGATATAGTTCCCTCACCGGTACAGGGGACCGGTACAACCATGACCTCTGTGAGCTTTGCAGCCACCGGTTGGTAAACGGCCTCCGGAACCGCCAGTGTCACCAAACCTGCTCCGGATCTGGCCGCAGCCTCGGCTGCAAGGCAGGCCGCTCCGGCCATGCCCCGGGACCCGGCAATTATCAGTACCCTGCCGTAATCACCCTTATGAGAAGTGTTTGGCCTGAAGGGAAGCCATCCTTTTACCTGATCCTTAACTATCAGGTTAAGCTTTAAATGTTCATCCTCCAACAAAGAGATCGGTAAAGAGATATCCATCACCCTCAGGTCACCTGTAAAACCTGCCCCCGGTTCAAGCAGCAGACCTATTTTAGGAAGCCCAAAGGTAACAGTCAGACTGGCCCTTATACAGGGCCCGTTAACATTTCCGGTGTCAGCCTCCAATCCCGAGGGCAAATCCACCGCCACTACAGGCTTCTGGGAGGCGTTAATTGATTCAATGATTCGGCCCACATAATCCTTTAATTTTCCCTTAAAGCCGGTTCCATATATAGCATCAACAACAAGGTCGGTTTTTACCAGAAACAGCCTTACAGCGTTAAAATCATCTTTTTGAGAAATGGCATAAACCTTTTGACCCATCCTTTTCCATATTTCAAGGTTAATGGCTGCATCCCCGGTGATGTTATCGGGATTTTCCAATAGAAGAACTTTCACGTCCACACCCATGTTAAACAGGTGCCTGGCAGCCACCAGTCCGTCACCGCCATTATTTCCCTTACCGGCAAATATGGTTACAGTCCTGCCCTGCATACCGTCCAACTTTTCCAATACACCCTCCACCACCCGGCGGCCGGCGTTTTCCATAAGAACAATGCCCGGTATTTTAAATTCTAAAATAGCCTTCTGGTCAATCTCTTTCATCTCCTGGGCAGTTACCACTTTCAATGGTATCGCCTCCTTTCACAACCTGGGCAAAGGCAATAGCAGTATCACTGCCGTGGCTGACACTTATTAGCACCCTGATAATTCCCTTCATTTGAGCTATTTTACCTGCATTACCCCTTAAAACAATTTCTGGGGCCGCGTAACCATTTCTGATTATTTCAATATCAGTCCATCGGCACCCGGCCAATCCTGTTCCCAGTGCTTTTAATACCGCTTCCTTGGCTGCAAACCTTGCCGCAAGGCAGGGGTATGGGTTTTTTCTGGCCAGACAATAATCGAGTTCAACCCCGGTGAACACCCTTTCTAAAAACCTCTGTCCCTTCCTCAATATTATGTTTCTTATACGATCTATGTCCACAATATCGGTTCCGATGCCCTCTATCCACATAATTCCTCCGCTAAAACCCACTGTTATCCGGTTTCTTGAAAATTCTACGTCAAAAATAAAAAACCTGCCCTCAGCAGATTTTTATTGCTTACATTTGTTTATTGCAGAGAAGATTCACTGCCAGGTTTCTTGAACTTACCAGTAAGTTTAAAGTTTACCCACTCGGGAAAGGGAACTCCGGAATTAGCAAAAAAGTAGCTTTCTTCAGCCCTTTCCCGGTCCTTTTCCCTTAAGAAATCCCGGACTGCCTTTAGAGTAATGTCAAACAGCTCCTTCTGCACAATATTTTCTTCCATCAGCAATATACGAAGAGCAGTATTCTCTTCCTCCAGTACCTTAGTTCTGCTAAAAAGTTCAATGAACATCAACCTGGTAAAATCATCATCAATTTTACGGTCAGCATCCCCCAGCAGTTCCCATATCCGGGAGTCACTTATCATATCCCACACTATCTGCAAAACAGTCACCACCAATTATAATTAATCCAAAAAAAGCTGTCTTATGACATTATTCTGGACAAAAAAACCATTTTTTTATACATTATAGTTTAAAAAAACACCACTCCTATACATGAAGTGGTGTTGCATCTTAACCTTATTCTTTACAGGGTTGTCGGCTAAAAACCCAGTATCTTCCTCAACTTTTTAGCCTGGGCCCGGCTGACCGGCACCTCGCTGTTTTCCTTATCCTCAACCACCAGATTATAAGTGCCGTTAAAGAAAGGAACAATTTCTTTTACCTTGTGCAAGTTAACAAGATAGCATCGGTGTGTCCGGAAAAAGACCGAGGGGTTTAGCCTGGCCTCAAGTTCTTTCAATGTAAACCTGGTAAAAAGTTTATCAGAGAAAGTTTTAATATAAATATAATCCTGCTCAGTAAAAGCGTAGTATACGTCAGATTCAGCCACCAGAACAGTCTTACCCTGTTTTTCCGCCGGTATCCTGTCAATTTTTATTTGCCCCTGCTGGGTTGTCACAGATTTTGTCTCAGTCTCCTGAGGTTCAGGCCCCACCGGAGGATCGGAAAAAGAATTCTCCTGGGTGATTTTTATAACCTTGTCAATTGCCTTTTTTAGCCTTCCCGGTTCAACAGGTTTGAGAAGGTAATCCACAGCATTTACAACAAAAGCCTGAACAGCATATTCATCGAAGGCGGTAATAAAGATAACATGTGGCTGTCTGGGCAGTTCCTGTATGGCCGCCCCCAGTTCAAGCCCTGACATACCAGGCATCGATATGTCCAAGAATAAAACCTGATAATCCAGAGCATTGATTAATGCCAGAGCTTCCTGAGCATTGGTTGCTTCCCCTACAATTTCGATATTGTCAAAACTGCTCAATGCAAATCTCAATTCCTGCCTTGCAGGATACTCATCATCAACTATCAGTGCCTTTAGTTTCATCTAGCGTCCCTCCCTGACTGTTGGTTTACATATTAGGGGTATCCTAATAAATATAGATGTGCCCTCACCTGGTTTACTGTCTATCTTCAAACCGTACTCTTCTCCAAATAATCCCTTTAATCTCTCATGAACATTGGACAGCCCGACCCCATTGCCGGAACCGTAGCCCAACTTCAATATCATAGGCATCTTATCAGGCGGAATACCCACCCCATCATCCTTGATTTCGAAATAAATTTCTTCCTCTTCTTCCAGGTAACCCCGGATCCATACCGTACCCTGCCCCTGTTTAGGCACCACCCCGTGTTTGACGGCATTCTCCACCAAAGGCTGTATGGTCAGAACCGGAACCTGATAGTCGTATAGCTTTTCATCAATATCACGAATAATTCTCAGTTTATCATGAAAACGAGCTTTTTCAAGTATTAAATAGGTATTCAGATACTCGATCTCTTCCTTTATTGAATTAAAATGACCATGTCTCTTTAAGGCGTACCTGAAAAACGAAGCCAGCCGTATAAGGAGCCGCCGAGCGGTTTCAGGTTTTGTACGGCTGAACATTATTATTGTATTAAGTGTATTAAAAAGAAAATGTGGATTTATCTGGGCCTGCAGAGCATCCAGTTCAGCTTTGGTCACCAGGCGGGCCTGCCTATCCAATTCAGCCAGTTCCATTTGTAAACCAAGCATTTGCGCCACACCCTCGGCCAGTTTGACATCTGCCGGGCTTACACTACTCTGTCTAACCTGATAAAGCTTAACAGTACCAATTACCTCGTCCTTACACTTCAGTGGTGCTATAACGGCTGATTCCAGGGGGCAGTTTGGCACCGGGCAAATCAACCCATACCTGTTTTTCACCACCATCAGCTCACCGGTGCTAATCACCATTTTTGTGGCATCGGTCATGATGGGCCCCCCCGGTTTATGGTGATCAGACCCCTTCCCAATATATGCCAAAACCTTCTCCCGGTCCGTAATGGCTACTGCAGCCACATCTGCTATAGCTTTTATAATCTCCACAGTCTTGCCAGCGGTATCTTCATTTAAACCCCTGCGAAGATATGGCAAAGTTTCATTGGCAATGCGAAGAGTTGGATCAAGAGGGTGATCTTCCAGTGTGCACATTTTACCGCCCTTTTGCAAGTACCTGATTAAGCAAATAGTTGATATACATCCTGTTGCCAGCATTATTAATCCGGCTGCCCAGGATGGCATGCCTGAAGTCAGGAATAATAAAAAAGCTATAATGTTGGCGGGCAACCACCTTAAAAAAAATTCTTTTATTAGAATTGTGTCTACCATACCGCACCTCAAAATTTATTAAAAGCACCTCCCCTTACCAGGAGGTCCCTAAAATTCAGAATAGTATTGCAAGTATTATTCAACAAACCCTTTCCCATTCCTCCCAACGGTAAAATTAAAAATCCCAACAGTCAAATATAGACAGCCAACGGTATTGTTAAAAATAAAATTCCAAAGGGTTACCCAAAATTTCTAATTACTTGATTTTATCAAATGGTCGTGTCAATTACCACCTTTTAAAACTGTAATATATTTCATACTTGTGAACGATAATACATTCACTGGTTCAGAGAGAGGTTGAAAATCAACAGAAACCAACTCTAATTAATTAATTTTGCCGTCATACCGCTTCATTGGGAGATTGCATTATTTATCACATGCCATTAATATTTATATAAATACTCTAGTTCACAAGGAGGCCGGGAGCATGGCCGAACTCATTTATTTTGATTGCCTTAAATATTCTTATAAATTAATAGAAAAATCCTGCCAGTGCATGCTTCTGGTGGGATCCCGAAAGGCAGTGGCCAAACGTAAAAAAGCATTAATTGATGCTGGCATGTCTCCCTCCAACCTGATTATAGTGAAAACCAGCAAGGAACAAAAAGAAGAATACCATAGGTCAAAAAACTCTACAGTTTTCATGACTCTTGAGAATTGGAGTTAACGAAGCAGCAGTTGTCTGCAATCAGCCACCAGTATAATTAACAATAAAATTAAAAAAATCGCCTAAAGGGCGATTTACCTTTTTCCCAGGTTAAGCAAATTGATGCTGTCTTACATTCTGTCAATTACAAAATCTCATTGAGTCTTCCTGTATATAACAATTCCATTTTCCTGGCGGGAGTACACCTCCGCTTTACTTTCAAGGTAAGCCAAATGCGCCAGCGTTTCAGTCAGAGCAAAACGAATATCATGAAAAGTAAGGTCAGTGCCTACAATTTTGATACATATCTGGTAGGCGGTGGACCCGGAGCCGGCTAAATCTGCTATCCGCGTAAGTCTGTTTTGGTGGTGTTCCAGTAATTCAGCCACCCTCCCCGGACAATCTGTTATTACTGAACCGTGAGCAGGCAAGGCCCACTTTACAGGCAAACGCCCTATACTCTCAATGGACGAAAGAAAAAGTTCCAAGGGGTTGGGGTGAGATGTCGGCCAAAGGCCTATATTCGAAGACATTTTGGGTAGAAGGTGGTCACCTGATATCAATAAGTCTTCACCCTGGCAATAAAAGCAGATATGTCCGTCTGAATGACCCGGTGTATGCATAACCTCAAAGATTCTTCCTCCCATATCAACTTTCTCTCCTCCTGACAACAGGGAAAGTGACGGATATGGCTGGATATAATTAAAAACACTTGCAATATTATCTAGAACCTCACTCACTAGGTTGGGCGGCATCCCGTTTTCCTTGAACAACTCACCTATCACTGGAATATTAACCCTTCCCTTTTTCCACATTTGCTCAACAAATACACTCTCGGTACGATGCATAAATACAGGCGCTCCGGTAAGTTCCTGAAGCCATCCGGAAGCTCCGTAATGATCGGGGTGATAATGAGTTACATATATTGCCTCAATGTCACTATACTCTAAACCCATTTTCTTAAACTCATTTTGCCATGCATCGGTAGAAGAGGGATAATTAATACCCGTGTCAATAATTGCCCAACCGCTTATACCCCGCAATAAGTAACAGTTAACATGGTCCAGTTTGAATGGAAGCGGGAGCTCAATTTTAAAAATATTGGCTGCCACTTCCATTATCTATACCTCCCACCGTCTTAATTAATATTAGATGTTAATTTCAACAACGGTTTTAAATATCCTGCCTACCCACTGCAGACCAGCGATATTTTTAAAATTTTACAGCTTGTGTTAATACCGGCTGATAAATTATTAATTAAGCTATTATATGACAAAGACAGCCAGAAGACAGAGAAGACACCCGCCAAGTGTCTTCTCTGTCTTTTTTTATGATTCCTCAAGGGGGGATACCCCTTGCTCCAGTTCGGGAATGAGGAAGGGTTTAGCCGAGGGAGTAGTAGCCTTTTTTTATAAAGTTTTAAAAATAGTAGTCATTTCGGCAAACACTTCATCAGCCCTTAAGATACCTACTATCTTATCCCCTTCTGTAACTGGAAGCATATTGCTCTTCTGCCTGAATAATTTGTAAACAGCTTCCTCCAGGGTGCTTTCGGCGCAAAGCCCAACGGTATAGGGCTCCATAATATCGCGGACGGTTTTTTCAGCCACCTCATGACAAAGGCTGGTAAAAAGGCCCCTCATGAAAACAGGTTCCACCCAGTTACTGACATTCCAACCTCTATACCAGTCATCTCTAAAATTAAGAGGCTGAACTGAGGCCAGCAACTCTTTGATACTTACAAAACCAATCAGTATTTTGTTTTCAAAAACCAGTAGACAGTTCATTTCAGAACTAATATCCTGACTGCTCATGGAGTTTCTTAGTATATATGCAGCATTTTTAACTGTGATGTCAGACGAAACTGATGAAAAGCCCTCCACTGGAATCATAAGATCCCTTACAGTTTTTTCTTTGTTCCTATATCCCTCAACGGGCATAATTTGCTTTGCAGGCAAACCCATTATTAGATTCCTCCTTTTCAGGTTTTCTAATATACATATATGCATATACTATGCCAGTAAAATTTAAAAAACAAAAAACAAATTCTAAATGCGGTATTTAGAGGTTAACTTGTGGCTATGTTGAGTAAGTTCATATGTATTTTCTCTAACTAAACAATAAACTCCCCCTGCTACCATGTGATATTATTAATTTGCATGTTATTGAACACTGACTGTACGTGAACGATCACCCCTGGTATCCTTACTATTTTGAGGCTATGATAATTCAAACAATCAACCCTGTTAAAGTTTAGACACGCGTTCTTTGGTTAGCAAAAATATTAAGTATTTTTGCTAACCTGGGGCTTGTGAAATATAGCATTCTGGTGCGGCCCATTTAACACTGCACTTTTTATATTTTTTTCTCATAACATCTTGCACGGCAGCCAGAGTTTGTGATATTATATACAAAATATATTTAACTTGTCACTCGGTCTGGGAAGCAATATTTTTTTAAATGGGTATGCTCTTGTTTTCACATTCACTTATTTGAAGGATTGCCCGCACAATCCTTCCTACGGAGGTGGTGTCACTTGAAAGATTAATAATAATGATAGTGTTTAAAGGGAGGTGGAGATAATAGACATTATTAATAATTACCTTCAATCCATTTACATGACTCACGCTTACGCCTATTCTCTACTGCTACTACTGTCTGCAGCCTTGACCGCAGTGAGCGTTGAATCAGTGGTGCGACTGGTTACCTCTCACAAAAATTAAGACAATAAAACACCGTCGGAGTATGGGTTAGCGCACGTGTTACAACAGGTAAAAAATTTTAGGGAGGTTGTTAACATGCTGACAGAATGGTTAGAAAAAAATCTACAAGAACCGTTCTTTCGTGCTGAAATGGTTAAGGCCCAGACAGACGTAGTTCAAGGTGCCGACCTTAACCTGGGCACAATTAAGGCAATGGCTTTTTTTGGCACTATATACATGGGTTTTTGCGTATATTGGTTTGCAAAGTACATTGCTTAGGATTGTGAAATATGGTCTTTATGCATGTGCCATATGTCTCAATAAATTATAGTATCCCGGGTCTACAACCGCTAAAACCGCCAGTATTCTGCCGAAAAACACAGACCCGCCCGCAGCTTGATGAAAGACTCCAAAATCTCTGTATCACGTCCGGGAGAAAGACCGAGACTGGGGTGACCCGAAATGGCTTATTTACCGTTTGCCGATGTAAATATTAATCTCATAACAATTTTTCTAGCCGGACTAACGGTCGGGATTTTGAAAGGCACTTTCGGAACTCTGGCCAATATAGTTATTGTTCCTGTTCTAAATATCTTTGGCCTGCCCCTTTCCATATCGGTAAGCACCAGTGCAGGTTACAGTTTTGGCCGGAGTTCACTCTCCTTATTTAACAACAACCCAGAGTGGCCAGCTCTGCGACGGGTAGGTATGGTAGCCGGAATTGCCGGACTTCCTGGCGTCTTTCTCGGTTTTAAAATCCACATGTTGACTATGGAAACCTTTTTAGGAAGTAAATTGCTCCTACTGATTTATTTCACTTTATTACTATTTGCGGTCATAGCCTTAATCCGACAGTGGTCTTTCTTCAATCGCCACCACTACTATGACGATGCCCCTTTTCCAGCTTTCGGCCTTGGCTGGAGATTCCCGCTGGCAGTTCCCGGAGGATCGGGCCTCAAGCATATTACCCTGTGCCGGGTAGCACTTACAGGCTTCCTGTTGGGTACGGCCACGGGTTTCCTGGGACTGGGGGCAGGCATACTGGGAGTACCGCTTTTCATGTACATACTTGGTATTCCGCAACGAAATGCCTTGCCAACTGACACTGTATCCATGCTATTAATCAGTTCCGGAACCTTCCTGTGCTACACTGCAGTTGGCCAGGTTGAGCTGGCACCCGTAATTATTCTTATCGTAGCAGTTGGACTGGGAAATGGTATAGGCGCCCTTATGCCCGGAGAGATTAATTTAGGTCACGCAAGACTGGCTTTCGCAATATTGCTTGGAGCAATAGCCCTTTCCACTGCTGCAAGTATCAATAGCTTGATTTCTTCTCGTATTATACTTTACGTTGCCGGTTCTTCGCTTTTTGTAATCTTAATTGTTTTTTCACTTATCCCGGACATAATTTTAACACTGGAAAAAAGAGTAGCACGTCATAAAAATACTTTGTAAATAATTAGGATATTCCCAGTTGGTTTAAAATGGGCTTGGTAATGGAGATAAAATCCGCAAATCTCTTGGCTGTCTGAGCCACATCTCCCTGTACGTTTTCAATGGGAAGCAGTATTTTCAGCCTGTACTTTCCGGTGGCCTCCACCTTGGGAAGCTCTCTTTCCAGCTCACTTCCCAACTTTTTCTCAATTTCTGACTTTAATTCCAGCAGGGGTAGAAAAATATTTTTTTTGTGCCCATCCATAACAAGGTCCAGTACAAACAATTCCTGACCCCGGTTGGGCCCCTTCCTGGGACGGGTTCTACCTATCCTGTAATACACATCAGTTTTCTGAAAGACCTTGACGCATTTCCATGACTCATTTATGCCGAGGCTCTGGCCTGGCAGCGAATATACAATGCTTATATTATTTAAGGCCAGCAGGTTCTTTGCCTCTGACAAGACCTCATCAATAAATTCCTCAAAGGACTTAGCAGTAATGGGCTGGCTTCTTTGAGTAGGAACATCTTCTTCTTTAAGCCACTTTTCAAACCAATCCAGTACCTTTTTATGATCATATTGACCATCGGGTCCACTTAATGTCTTTGGCATCCTGCCTTTTTCAATATCCTGTAAAAATGCCTTTTTCCTACGGTTAAAAACCTGAATAAATTTTTTCTCGGTCACGGTTTACCGCTCCCTTTTACAAACTATATTTTCAACTATAGCTATAACTTAATGCCCCCCTGATTTTAGGATTCCGGATGCTGCCAATGTAAGGACCAGTACTTCCAGGACCACTATGGTTGTGTATATTCTATCTTTTTTGGCAATGTACGCCGGAAGGAGAATGAAATATCCTATTATTGTCAGGATACCGAGGAAAGCTATTCCTAAAAGAGTGATGAAGTCTCCATATCCCAGCATTCCCAGCCATCCCCAACCATGGGGCGCATTCGCCACTGCCAGATACTCTGAAGGTTTCATGCCCCAGTAATTTTGCATTTGTGAGGGCTCAATATACGAAGGCATGATCCCTGTTACATACAATATAAAAGTAACCACCAGAATCAGAATACCGGTCCAGGAGCCGTAAAGCAGGAGATTAGCATACTTTATTTGCTCAGGAGAGACCGCGGGCACCTTCGATTTGTCTGCAGCATTATTAATTTTTAATTCAGCCATT
>Ga0209347_1004140_pt1 | contig 15584 bp, 8 predicted proteins | sample AutmiccommuBRH23_FD_187382 | JGI IMG/M metagenome (GOLD analysis project Ga0209347, IMG submission 187382) | Deep subsurface microbial communities from Mt. Terri, Switzerland - Autotrophic microbial communities BRH/23 (SPAdes) (version 2) | ecosystem: Environmental > Aquatic > Deep subsurface >... | reverse complement strand
ACCTGCGGTTCCGACGAAACCGCGCCTACGAGCTACCCAAATACGTCTTACGTGTCGAACACACCCAACTGTGCACCATCATCTTAACCAATACATATTTCGTGTTTTTCGTGGTTAATGTTCTGTCCTTTGCCTGAATCCCGTGGTTCATTCCCCGGCGTCGGGAATAAAGTCGTACACTCGCACCGGCCCAGAAGCATAGCGCAGCGCGAAATAAGGGCTGGCGTCCAGGTCCTTGGGCATGAATCGGCCCCCGCGCGCCCCCACAAACACATGCGTCACCCCCGCCTGCCGCAACCGCTCGATCAGGGCCGGGTCATCGACAGCGGGAGCCTTCTCCATGAACTGCGCGAAATGCACGATGGCCTGCCGATAGGCGGGTGGGCTTTGCTGATACAGCACGCTCGGCAACGTCACCTCCCGCCGGGACAGGATGGGCAGCCACCAACCGCCATCGCTGCCCACATACAAATCCCCCTGCCAGAACCGCGTATTGATCAGAAAACGCGCATCCGCTGGCGTATGCTCGGCCACCCACCCCATGGCATACACATCGTCCCTGGTGGTCAGCACCGTCACCGGGTTCACTACATCTACCATCCGCCAGGCCGCCCAGCCGGATAATACCAGCAGCGCCGCGCCCACCAGCGCCCCCACCTGGCGTGGAACCCACGACGGCATCCGTTTCGCTCCCCGGCGCGCCAGGTTCGCCAAGTCACCGACCATCCACCCGATCAACAGGCCCGTAGGCAACCAAAGCGAGATCACCACAGACGAGTTGTGGATCAGCCAGATGTCGAACAGGCCGATCACGCGCAGATTGGCCGCCAACAGCCACAGCCCCACCCACACGGCGATCCCCACTACGAGCACCCGACGACGGAGCAGGCCCCACGCCGCCCCGACCCCGGCGGCAATCAGCAATTGGCGGGTCCAGCCAGAGTCTATCAACCCCGTGGGGAAATCGTTATACCCCTCTGGCCCTTCCCACCCGCCGTATAGTGTCCCCACGTCCGGCAGCAACCGCACCAGCAGGCGCACCAACCAGGGCAGGGCGAACAGCAGCGCGACGCCTGCCAGCCCCACGCTCCGGCGAATGATCTGTCCCAGCCGCACCCGCGAAAAGCGCCCCCGCCCCAGCGCGATCAGCGCATACACTCCCCAGAATAACACGTAGAACACCAGCACGCGGTAGTGGGCCAGGAAAAGCCCCGCCAGCAAATACCCTCCCATAAGCAGCGGCCGCCCCGGGTTGCGCTCTTCCAGCAGCGCGAGGGTTGCCAGGCAGGTCGCGGGCAGCAGCACCAGCCCCGTCAACTGTGTGTAGCGCCCCCAGCTCACGTAATAGGCGGGCATCGTGGACAGCAGCCCCACCACTATCGCGGCAGCTACTCCCGCCCAGCGGTTACGGGCCAGTCGCGACGCCCACGCCGCCACGACCAACGCGCTGGCTGCGTTCAACACCTGCCCCAGGATCAGCACCGCCCGATGGGAAGGCAGCCCGGACAACCCCATGAGCGCGGCGGCCTGGCTATGAAACCCGAAATGGTAGTGGAAATTGACGGCAGGGAGGTACGGTTCGAACGTGGCGGGGATGTTCCCCCGCTCGGAGAGCAGTTGCGTCAGCACGGTATGGTGCACCGAATCAATCCAGGCAGGTACGTCCAACTCGCGCACCTGCAATACCCGCGTGGCCCCAATCGCCAGCAGCACCATCGCCAAGACCGCCACGGGGAAGGCATCCTTCCGCGCAATGACTGGCCGCACCAACGCGTCCCGCCGCCCCCACAGGCGTGCCGCGCCCGCCAGCAACAGCAACCCGATGACTCCCCAGATGCGCCCCCCGACCAGGCTTAACCCGGCCACACTGGCCCACAGCCACACGAGCGGCCAGAAAGCCATGCTCAACGATAGAATCAATCCCGCATACAACACGCCATCCAGCCGCCGTCCCGGCAAAAGATAGAGGCTCAAGACGAAACCGGGCAACCCCAACAGCAGCAACAGGGCGAGTACCAGCCCCAGGCTGCCTCCAACGATCTGCCCCACATCCCCCAGGGCATCGGTCAGCCGATAGTCGTAGCCAGTGACAAAGTAGAGGTCGCCCGGTCGCGGCGCGCCGTTCTCCAACCGCTCGCCATAGGCGTACGCCTCTGTTTGCGAGTACCAAGCCCCCAGGCCGTGCGCCCCGTTGGAGCTGAGGGTAAAGCGATAAGTGGCGCTCTCGGAATCGGCCAGCGGGTCAAAGGGGAACTCGACCCGCTGGTTGTGTTGCATGCCCGCGCCGCTCAACTCGACGCGCACCGGCGGCTGATCGGGGACATCGAGCCGCTCCAGGGTCATGATCAGGCGGGCATTCGCGGGGATCTCGCGGCTGGGGTCATAGACCACCAGCAGAATCTCGACGGACGAGAGGCCAGGATGATGGGACACAAAGGTCTGACCGGCTGTCAGCCCCGGCATCAGCGGAGGGCTGGCTGTGTCCAGCCGCTCCTGAACAGCGTCCCGCTCGCGGTGGATGGGGTTCACGACCAACTGCCAGCCCAACAGGGCCAGCAGCGGCAAAACGAAGAGAAGGCAGGGGATTGCGCGGCGTAGCCTAGGAGTCATTCGCCTTTTGTTGTAGCTCGTAGAGTTTGTTGAGGGCTTCCAAGGGTGACATGCCCATCACGTCGAGTTCGCGCAGCAGTTCCACCACCGCGTGCTGCTTGGCCGGGAATAGCGCCAACTGGCGCGCTTCGCGGATGCGCCGGGTCTTGCCTGTATTTGCGGTAACGGGTTGCGACCCGTCCTCCAGCTCCTTGAGCAGCTCGTCCGCCCGGCGAATGACCTCCCCCGGCAGGCCCGCCATCTGCGCGACGTGGATGCCATAGCTGCGGTCCGCCCCGCCGGGCACGATGTGGTGGGTGAAAGAGACCTTGTTCCCCTGGCTGGTAACCGCCACGTTATAGTTGCGCACGCACGGCAGAAATTTTTCCAGGTCCACCAGTTCGTGATAGTGCGTGGCGAACAGGGTTTTCGGGCGCAGTTGCGGGTGATTGTGCAGGAATTCGACCACGGACCAGGCGATAGAGATGCCGTCATACGTGCTTGTGCCCCGCCCGATTTCGTCCAGCACCAACAGGCTGCGCTGGGTGGCGTGGTTGAGGATGTTGGCGAGTTCAACCATCTCCACCATGAACGTGCTCTGCCCCGCCGAGATTTCGTCCTGCGCACCCACGCGGGTAAAGATGCGATCCACCATACCGATATGGGCCGACTCGGCGGGCACGAAAGAGCCAATCTGCGCCATCAGCACGATCAGCGCAACTTGACGTAAGTACGTGCTTTTTCCCGACATGTTGGGGCCGGTGATGATGTGAATCGCTGCGTCGGGGGTCATCAGACTGTTGTTGGGGACGAACGGATCGGTGGACAGCATCTGCTCCACTACAGGATGGCGCCCGCCGGTGATCTCGAGCTTTTGGTCGTTGCTCAACTGGGGGCGCACATAATTATAGTTCGCCGCCACCTCCGCCAGCGCCAGGTAGACATCCAGGTGAGCGATGGCCCGCGCCGTCTCCAGCAACTCATCGGCTCGCTCGGCCAGATAGATCAGGATGTCTCGGAAGACGTTGGCCTCCAACTCCTGCGTGCGCTCTGCCGCGCTGAGCACCAGGGACTCTTGCTCTTTCAGTTCCGGGGTGATGTAACGCTCGGCATTCACCAGCGTTTGCTTGCGAATGTAATCGGCTGGCACAGCCTCGACGTTAGAGTTGGTCACCTCCAGGTAATACCCAAAGACCTTGTTATAGCCGACCTTGAGGTTCTTGATGCCGGTACGCTGTCGTTCCACGCGCTCCAGGTTGGCGATCCAGCGCTTGGCATCCGCCACCGAGCGCTCGATCTGGTCCAGCTCTGCCGAGTAGCCCCGCCGAATATACCCCCCGTTCGCCAGCGTTGCCGGGGGATCCTCCACGATGGCCTGGCCGATCAGCGTAGTAGCCTCCGCGCAGGGGCTCATCATCTCGCCGTTCAGAGGGTAAACCTGGGCTGCCCCTTCCAGCCGCGCTTCTTCCACCAAATCGGCCATTCGCCGCCGGATGTCCCCCACTCGCTCCAACGCTGTCTTGAGCCCGATCAATTCGCGCGGCCCGGCGATGCCTTGCACAATGCGGTTGGTCAGTCGCTCCAGATCACCAAACCCCTTCAGCAGCGCCCGCAGTGCCACCCGCCGGGGCATATCCTGAAAGCAAATGTCCACGGCGTTCAGCCGCTTCTCCAACGCCGCGATGTCCAGCAAAGGCTGGGTAATCCAGCGCCGCAGCAGCCGCCCGCCCATCGGGGTCAGCGTGTGATCCAGCACGCCGAGCAGGGAACCCTTTAGCGCGCGGTCCCGAATGGTCTCGGTCAGTTCCAGGTTGCGACGCGTGGTCGTGTCCAGGTTCATGAACGAATCCACGGAATAGGTGGACAGGCGGGTCAGTTGGGCCAGGGAATCGGCCTGGTGCTCCTGGAGGTATTGCAGCAACAGGCCCGCCGCGCGGGTAGCCAGCGGCAGCTCTTCGCAGCCATAGCCGGCCAGCGTGGAGACGTGAAAGTGGTCCAGCAGGGCGCGCCGACAATTGCCCAGCTCGAACCGCCAATCGGAATAGAGGGTCAAGGGTACTTCCAGCGAGGCCAATCGAGGATAGCGGCGCTTGGCCTCCGCGGACTCGGCCTCCCCCTGTCCGGCAAACGCCTCGCCGCCATCGCTCAGCACGATCTCTGCCGGGGCCAGCCGGTCCAGTTCCCGCAGCACGGCCAGGTCAATATGGCTGTCGTGCAACTGGGTAGTGGCAAACTCGCCCGTCGTGATATCAGCGTAGGCGATTCCGGCGTGATGGTCGTCCCAGACCACCGCCACCAAATAGTTGTTGCGCTTGTCCGTCAGCAGGTTCGGCTCAACCACCGTGCCAGGAGTCACCACCCGCACGACCTCGCGCGGCATGAGGCCGTTCACCGTCTCGCGGGAGACCTGCTCGCAAATCGCCACCTTGTAGCCCTTGGTAATCAGCTTGGCAATATACCCCTCGACGGCGTGGTAGGGTACGCCCGCCATCGGGATGCGCTGCCCCTTGGCGACGTTGCGCGAGGTGAGCACGACATCCAGCTCCGTGGAGACCAACTGGGCATCCTCGTCGAATGTCTCGTAAAAGTCTCCCAGGCGGAAAAACACGATAGCGTCTGGATACTGCCGTTTGACGTCCAGGTATTGGCCTCGGATGGGCGTAACAGTGGTGGCTTTGGGCATGACAACTCTCTTTCCAGCGATCAGGCCCCAGTATAGTGACATAACAGGGATATGTCAACGCGAGACAGATGGCAACTATTGTAGAAACTGGCCGTATCGACCCTTATAGTTGGCTACCGCCTTGGGGCACACCGTAGCCGCGGCATCTTGCCGCGCTATCCCGATGTGCTGAGGCGCGCCAGGATGGCGCGGCTACAGGCCGCCGATCATTGGCCCTGGAACCAGTACAGCGCCCGCTGCTCCAGGAACCCACTCTGTTGCCATTCCTGCAACGCCTGGTTCACCTGCTCCAGCAAGATGGGCGCGTCCGGGCGCACCGCGATCACATACGGATCGCTGGTCAGGTCTGCGCCCACAAAACGCACGGGCAACCCCTGCCCCACATAGGTCAGCGCCGTCACCTTGTCGCACAGAATGGCATCCGCCCCCCCCTGCTCCAGCCAAGTCAGCACTTCCTCCGGCTCGCGCATTGGGATAATCTCTACATTCATCCCCTTGTCACGCGCCAACTGCCGGGCCAGTTGGTGGGCCTCCGCCCCCAACTCCACCGCCACCCGCTTGCCCTGTAGGTCGGCGAACAAAGTGACCGACGTATCATCGGTCCTGGTCAGCAAGACTTGCCCGGCGTTGAAATAGCTCTGGGAATAGCGCACGTCGCGGGTCATCGTGCGATCATACGGCAACGCCGAAAGGATTATGTCGAATTTGTCCGTGTGCAGGGCATCGTACAGCCCGTCAAAGTGCACGTTGACAAACTGCACCTCCACGCCCCAACGCGCCCCCAGCTCCCTGGCCAGGTCTACGTCGAACCCGTGAAAGCCTCGTTCATCGTCCACCAGCTCAAAGGGAGGATAGCTGGCATCCATCCCCACCCGCAGCACGCCCTGCCGCTGGATGTGTGCCCAGGTCTCGTCGCGCCGCCCGCCCCCGCCCAGAGAGCGAAACGCCAGCCAGCCCATCGCCAGCGCGATCAGGCCCGCCAGCAGATACACCAGCACTCGGCGCGAACCCGTTTTGACCTTCCACGGCAGAATGCCCCCTAAAACGCCCGTCCTGCTCATCGCTCAGCGCTCCAGGAACTCGAAGGCTTCGTTGCGCGCATAGTGCATCGTCTCCAGATAGACCGGCTTGGGCACGAATTCGGGGGTCACAAAAGCGAAACTGTCCTGATAGGTCTTTTGCGGCCAGGGGTAGCGGAACGCCCACAGGGCCACCGCTTCGCACCAATCCCACTCGGTCAACGCCTTCTCATAGGCTCGCACGGTATACTCTAGCCGCTGGTAAGGGCGCACCGCCTTGGTCCAGCGAGGGTGGTCGTTCCAGCCCCCCTCGGTGATGTAGCAGGGCTTGTTCCCGTCGCCGTTGCGCGCCATCACCTCGTAGGTCAGCTCTGCCCGGCTAAAGTTGATCTGCTGCGGGTCTGGCGGATCATCGGGGGGAAAGGTCAGCCCATAGGCGTGGATCGCCATGCCGTCGAAATAGTCCGCCGCCCCGGCGTCGTACATCCGCTGCAAATAGATCAGATCGTCCATGCCCCATTCGCTGCCCGGCGGGGCAATCGTGGGCGCCAATCCGGCGGCCAGCACCTGCACGTCGGGGTTGGCCTCCTTGGCCCGCTGGTAGGCGATGCGCAACAGCTCCACGTATGCCTCCGGGGCCACTGGCCGATAGCCCCACTCAAAGCTCAGGTTCGGCTCGTTCCAGATGATAATATGGTTGACCCGGCCTTTGAAATGGTCCACGAAGGCATAGACGAAATCGCCGTAATCATCGAAATGGTCCCGGTCCAGATAGCGGAACGTGGTATCGAGCGGGCGCGCCCATTCGGGCACGAAATCAATCCGCGCGAGGACCGTCAACCCCTGCGCCACCGCATGGTTGACTACCACGTCGGGGTGCCCCCACTCGTACTTGCCCTTGACAGGCTCGTAATATCCCCAGGGGAAATATTCTACCACCCACGGGCTGCCCATCTGCCCCACCATTTGCAGCGTGCGCTGGATCTTCCATTCCTCGACCTCGTCCGTCAGGCGAGTATGCACGCCGATCTTGGGGTTGATGGTTTGCACCGTTTGGGGAGGGCCATACACCACCAGCCGCTTGGTGGGCTTGTTGATGCACCAGAGAAAAAGCACGACCAACGCCACCCGCATGGCCAGGAAAAGGTACCTGCGCGCGGGGAACTGCTGCCAATATTCACGCATCTGCCGCATCGAATCTTGTCACTCTTCAATCATCGTGGTATACTTGCAACGCTCGTTCACGCCCCAGTAGCTCAGAGGATAGAGCAGAGGTTTCCTAAACCTTTGGCCGGGGGTTCGACTCCCTCCTGGGGCGCCACAATCCACAGGCTGTCCAAGGCTCTTGAACCACTACCCGTAGTGTGCACTACTCGTAGTGGACGCAAAGAGCCTTTTTTGCGCCCGCAAAAGCTGGCGCTCCTCCCCCGAACCGGCGAACCCAACCGAACCTTCTGCGCACCAAGCATAACACAATTCCGGCTCACGGCAAATCCGGCCGATTTTCAACAATCAGATATGCTAAAATTGCGTCGCCCGAACACGCATCTAACGACAACGGTCCCGCCACGAGGGTTCCCCCGTGGCGGGACCGTGTGATGGATTATTCGCGAGAGGGCAAACGCAGTGCGCCGCCCCTTCTGCGATTACTAGACAGAGGGCGTAGCGGTCGGCGTTGCACCATCCGTCAGCTTGACAAGATGAACCAACGTGCGACCATCCGCCTCGACAGCCGTTACCAACAGCTCTTGCCCGTCCATCTCAAAAATCACGCCGTTTTCCACTTGCGTGGACATCTCTGTCCAGCCCATCTGTGTCATCCAATTGCTGTAGAACTGGAGCACTTGCTGCGACGAGACATCGACCATGTAAGTCGCCTCCAGATTGTCACAAGGCATCAGGAATGGCAGAGGACAGATCGTCATTTGCTGCGTTGTGGGTGGAACAGGCGTTACCTGGGAGGCCGTCGGGGTGAGTCGTGGTTGCTGCCCGGGGGTAGCCGTCTGCATCATCGAAGGCATGTCATCATCATCATCGTCATCGTCGTCATTATCATTGATATCATCGTCGTTATCATCGTTGATATCGTCGTCATCATCATCATCATTGATATCGTCGTCGTTATCATCGCCATCCCAAGGCAGTTGCCCCATGCTCTGCGTAGTTGTAAAGACCGAGGTAGGGGTGTTTTCCGGGATGACTGTGCCAGTCACCGTAATAGTGGGGCTACCAGGCAGCGTAGCGGTACCCAAAGGCGTGCCGGTGCCGGTAGGGATTCGCGTAACAGTGGGGCTGGCGGGCAGCGTGGCGGTGCCGGTTCGCGTAATGGTGGGGCTGAGCGGCAACGTGGCCGTGCCAGCAGGCGTGCCTGTGCGAGTAAGAGTCCGCGTGCCGGTAGGGCTGGCGGGCGGCGTAGCTGTTCTAGTCCGCGTGCCGGTGGGGCTGGGAGGCAGCGTGGCGGTGCCAGTAGGGGTGCCAGTGACTGCGCCAGTAGGCGTACCAGCAGGTGTACCGGTACGCGTAGGGGTTGTCGTGCCAGTGGGCGAAACGGTAGGTGTCCCTGTAATAGGAGGCGTTACGACGCCTTCGCTCGACCCTAGCTCTGGCTCCTGGATGTTGACCGGCTCGCCAATGTCGGTCACGTTCGCCCGCAGGTTGAGCACGCCACTCATCCCTTGAGCGGTCTCGGCCTGCACGCTCATATTCATGCGGACATACGCGTCACTACCCTGCACGCGCCAGATGTCCACTGTTGCCTGACTGAGTCGCCGGAAGAAAGGCTCTCCTGTCACATTCTGCGTGATGCAGCGGTAGTGGTCTGTCATCTGCCCGTTGATCTCGACGTTCTCCTCAATCAGTTCGCAGTCTTCTGTTTGGAAAAAGTCGGTGGGATTGATGGCCTCCCCCAGTTGACGAATCAAGTTAGTTAGCTCTGCATCCTCGGCAGACACCCATTCGCCATCCATTCCGATGCGCAGATACATCTCCCCCTGATAGTTCACATACTCCACATAGGGCGGGAACGCCGCAGCCCGCACGCCTTGCAGCGCCAGGCTCGCAAATTCCGCCGGGGTATCATAGGTAACCTGCGCGTTCAGTTGACCGCTGAACCCCCGCGCATTCCGAGGGGTCCAGTCAAAGTTGCTTTGCAGGCGATAGCTCTTAAACTCGCTCAACCCCAATGCATCCGCCAGAACCAGCTCCGTCTCGCCCATTTCGGGCGTGGGGGTCTCGGGCTGCACCTGGGGCAGTTGGATATTGCAGTTCTCGTTGATGTTGGTCAGTTGCGACTGCACAACGACGTCGCCAGTAGTTCCCAGGATGTTGGTCCCTTCCAGATTTATGACCGTCTTGACGGGGACATCGTATTCGGTGGAGAACCACACGTCCGCAGATGCGTCCTGCACGGTGAAGGAATGCGGTCTGGCCTGAAAGTCCTCCTGGGTATACTCGTATTGGTTCGTCTCCAAGTCATTGATCGTAGCCTGGCCCACGAGTTCACCCGCGCCCACATCGAGCAGGGCGGACAGGTCTGCAATCCAACTGAGTTGGCTCAGTGTTTGCAGCATCTCGGGAGAAATGCTCTCCCAGTTGGAGGTACCCGAGAGGCCAACGGTTCGGGCCAGGGTTTGCCCATCCCCGCGAACCACCTCGATCACGCTCGCGGTTTCCCCCTGTCGTCGGATGATGATGTCCCAGCGCTCGGCCAGGGGGTCTGTAACGACTTTGCCAGTGACCACGACGATGCCCTGGCCGCCATTATCTAGCTCCCAACGCACTGTCGTCACGGTGTCATAGCATTCGAACTGTTCATAGATTTGGGGCAGAATCTGGACGAGTTGCTGATCTTCCATATCCTGCGGTGTCGGAGAAGCTGCTGGTACGGTGGGAGTTCCGGTTTCCTGTGGCGTGGGAGAGCCTGCTCGTACGGTGGGCGTCACCGTTTCCTGTGGCGTAGGTGAACCTGCTCGTATGGTGGGAGTCCTAGTTTCCTGGGGCGTGGGAGAACCCGCTCGTACGGTAGGCGTCATAGTCTCCTGCGGCGTGGGAGAACCCGCTCGTGTGGTGGGAGTCACGGTTTCCTGTGGCGTGGGTGAACCTACTCGTGTGGTGGGGGTCACGGTCTCCTGCAACTCCATGTCCGGCGTACCGGTCATTTCCGGAGTAACTGTGCCAACTCCGAACAGGTCATCGAGGTCTGTCGTAGGGGACTGCATGGCCCCTGGCAGTCCCGTGGTCAAATCTCTTATTGCTGCCCGATCCGCTGCCGCGCCCAGGCCACTTGCCAGTAGGACCAACGTCAGAACGGTCAGCACGATTACAAACAGTCTTCCTCTCATACATTCACCTTCTTGGCAAAGCTATCAATAGACACACTACCAGATCATACGAACTACCAGACCCATCAGGGAGGGACGGGGTTTCCAGCCCCTCCCACAGCGAGATAACCAAACATCCAAGAATCATGAGAGTGCGATGATAGACTGCGGTACGATCAGAAGTGAGCTATTCCCGTTGATCTCATGCAGAAGATGATCTCCGCATGCCAACAGGTTAGCTGGTTGGGGTAGTCATCGGAGTGCCTTGAGGAGTTTCCGTGCCCATAGCTCCCGACGGTGTGCCTGTAATCTCATCCGGCGTGGTGATAGTGACAGGCTCGTTGATGCCTGTGATATTCGTCTCGATGGTCAGGACTGCCGCCCCAGCAGGCACACCGTCGGGGAGTTGTTCCTCGCCAACGACACCCTGGATATCCTCCAGCCCTTCCTGCTCGGGTCGAGGCACGTCCTCATCTTCAGCATCTCCGCCGTCGAACAACGTGTCCACGTCCTCGCCAAAATCCGTCACATCGGGATCCTCGTCAATGGCCACGACAAACATCCGGGTAACCACGTTGTACGTCGGATTCACCCAGGTTACTACGCGTCCGTCCTCGAACTGGTCGAAACTGCCGAAACCTGCGAGAGCCTCGTCATGGCCGTATTCGTAACGCCAGTATTCCTGACCCTCTATCGTCTCGACGCCAACCAGAGCTTCTTGACCATTCCCTTCGAACAGACCTTCTCCACTGACGTTCCCCAGGAACCAGACGTCATCGTCGAACAGCCATTGGGCGTCCAGCACATCACCCCATTCACCAAAGTAGTTCAGTTCCTCCACATACTCGGCGGGAGTGCGCCCGGAATGCGTCCAGCCGTTGGCATCCTTGACCCAAAAGTTGTCGTCGATACCGAGGAATTGGGCCAGGCCAACCACCTGGTTATCTTCCACAAAGTACAGGTCCATCGCGTGCAGCACGCTACCACCCGGCTCGCCAACCTGGTCTTCCTGGAGCGCCTGATCGTCTTCGGTTTCATCCACCACGCCATCGCCCTCTCCACTAACTGCGCTAGCGGCCAGAACCTCGACCCTGCGGGCAGGGCCATCCGCCCCTTGCGGAGCCAGGGATACCACCGTATGGCGCTGATAGGTCTCCAGCACCGTCAAGGGCCTGATCTCGTCCGCGTTCAGCGACAGAGGGGCATCCTCACCAGCATCAGAGACTGTCCCCATCTCGGGAACGGTGATCGTCCCATCGGGATTAACCTGGAACTGCGAACGCTCCTGCGGCTCGAACAGCACTTCAGGAACCATATCCGGAGCCTGATTCACCTGTACCAGGTCTTCGGTAAAGAACACGGTTAGCGGGCCACCTTCGGCCTCGGGATTCGTCAGCTCTCCTTCCACGCGAGTGATCACCGCAAGCTCTGGGTTCACCCAGGCAGTGACTTGCCCCTCGGTGAACTCTTCAAAGCCGATCACCGGATCAACAAACTGGTCGGGGCCAGCCACATAGCGCCATAGCTCCACCCCGTCTGCCTGCTCTACACTTTCAAAAGTGGGCACGACCTGATCGGGAAAAGCCCACACGTTGTCCTCAAAGAGGAACCCAAGATCCAGACTATCGCCCACGGCCTCGCCGAAAGCGGACTGATTGACATACTCCTCAGGCCCAAAATCGACTTGTTGCCATGTTCCGTCTATGTCCGCCCAATAGCTACCCGCGCCAATCCACACAAACTGGGTGCGCTCTGTGCGCTGGTCTCCTTCAAAAAAAGCGACTGTGGTGTGCTCCAACGCATCGAGATCCAGCTCGATGGCGTCTTCCTCGTTGGCTACCTCGGTGATCACATGGACCACCAGTTCAGGCTGTCCTTCGGGTGCGTAGCGCAAGACGGTCTGTCGCCTGTAGCTCTCGAGTTGGGTCAGGTCATTCAGTTGCAGCAGGGGTAACGCATCAGGCGGCTCTCCCTCCAGGGCCGGGAGCGGGGTGGGTACACCCTGCCTATCCTGACCGGGAGTGCCAGCCGGGGCAGTAGCGAGATCGGCAAGGGGCGTTCCGGTCTGCTGTGCGTTGGGCTGACCTTCTTGCGAGGTATTGCCCTCCAGTTCCTGCGCGCCCAGACTGGTTTGTGCGGCATCGCAGGCAGACAGGCTGAAGGTCAGCAGGCCTATGAACAAAAGGGACAGAACTCTTACTCTCATCTCTTCTTTCTCCTTGTTCACGCTGTTCTGCAAGTCGTCAGGCAAATGAGAAGCAGCATGAGCGTAAAGAGAGGATGAGCGTGTGAAGAGAAAGCACGAACACTAGGCCGATCGTACACCAATCGATGGCGCAGGAACGGATTGGGTGAGCAGAGGCACGTACTCGAAAGATTGACAGAAGATTCGCACAAGAGGGGACGTCGATACCAAGTCTTTTGCCTTACTGCTCATATCATAACACAAAAAGCGGGCACTGACAAGCCAAATTCGCGTTCCCCCTCTCTGGGCATCTTGACACTATGGGCCTAACGGTTACTATACATACGCCAGATGCCTGAGAGGCAATCGAATCGGCGTATCCCTCCTGGAGAGAGCACCCCATGCCAGACAACGCACAAGCCACCTTGCCCGAGCGCATCACAACCGAAGAAGCCCTGGAGGAGTTGCTGTCCCGCCCCGACCCAGCGCTGGTGGAATCGCTGGGCAAGCTGAAGGGTGACCTGCTGATCCTGGGAGTGGCGGGCAAGATGGGCCCCACCCTGGCCCGCCTGGCGCGGCGCGCTCTGGACGCGGCGGGAAACCCCGCCCGCGTAATCGGCGTCTCTCGCTTTTCCTCGGCGGGCGTTCGCGAGCGGTTGGAGGCGGCGGGCGTCCAGACATTGAGCGCCGACCTGCTCGACCGGCAGGCCGTGGCTCAACTGCCCGACGCGCCTCACGTGATCTTGATGGCCGGGCGCAAGTTCGGCTCGACCGGCGGCGAGTCGCTCACCTGGGCCATGAACACCTACGTGCCCGCCCTGGTGGCCGAACGCTATCACGCCTCGCGCATCGTGGCCTTTTCCACCGGCAACGTCTATAACCTGTCGTCGGTTAGCAGTGGCGGCTCCACCGAAACTATGCTGCCCCATCCTATCGGGGAATACGCCCAGTCCTGTCTGGGGCGTGAGCGGATTCTCGCCCACTTTGCCCAGCAAAACGGCACACCGATGACCATCATGCGATTGAATTACGCGGTGGAACTGCGCTATGGCGTCCTGCTGGATGTGGCCCGGCAGGTGTACACGGGCCAGCCGGTGGACCTGGCCACAGGCAACGCCAACGTCATCTGGCAGGGAGACGCCAACTCGTACGCCCTGCGCTGCCTGGAATTGATCGCCAACCCGCCCACCATCCTGAATGTCACCGGCCCAGAGATGGTCTCCATTCGGGCCATCGCCCACCGGTTCGGGGAGTTGTTCGGCGTCGAGCCGCGCTTCCAGGGGCAGGAAGCCGACACTGCCCTGCTCAGCAATGCTGCCTGCGCCCACCGGCTATTTGGCTACCCCCGCGTGCCGCTGGACACCATCGTGCGCTGGGTGGCCCACTGGGTAGCCATCGGCGGGGCGATGCTGGACAAACCGACCCATTACCAGGAACGCGAAGGCAAATTCTGATTCAAGCGATCTCGTGGCCCAGAATAGTTAACGGAGTGCTGCTATGTCGACTAGACCCTTACCTGATTCCCGTGCAGTGTCCCTGTTACGGCAGGGCGTGGTCATTCCCGCGCATCCCCTGGCCCTGACGCCAGAGCGCCGGTTGGACGAGCGCCACCAGCGCGCCCTGACCCGCTATTACTGCGCGGCTGGCGCAGGCGGGGTGGCCGTGGGCGTCCACACCACTCAGTTTGCCATTCGCGATCCCCGCTATGGCTTGTACGAGCCGGTGCTACAACTGGCCAGCGAGACGGTGGACACGTACATGGGGCAATATGGCAAGCGGTTAATCAAGGTGGCCGGTATCTGCGGAGACACGCCCCAGGCGCTGCGTGAGGCCCGGTTCGCCGCCGACACGGGGTACGACCTGGGGCTGCTCAGCCTGGCGGCCCTGTCCAACGCCGACGATGGTGCGCTCATCGCCCATTGCGAGCGGGTGGCAGAGGTGATCCCCCTGTTCGGTTTTTACCTGCAACACTCCGTGGGCGGGCGCGTGCTGGGGTTGGATTTCTGGCGACGGTTCGCCCAGATCGAGAACGTTATGGCCATCAAAATCGCCCCGTTCAACCGTTACCAGACCCTCGACGTGATCCGAGCAGTGGCCGAGGCGGGCCGCGCCGGGGAGATCGCCCTCTACACCGGGAACGACGACCATATCCTGCTCGACCTGCTGACCTCCTACAGCCTGACGGTGAACAGCAGAACCGTGGAGCAGCGCATGGTGGGGGGACTGTTGGGGCACTGGGCCTGCTGGACCCTGCGGGCCGTGGAACAATTGCAGGCCATCCATCGCCTGACAGAGCGGGGCGAGTTGCTGCCCACGGAATGGTTGCGGCTGGCCGTGGACATCACCGACGTCAACGCCGCCCTGTTCGACCCGCAGCACAACTATGCCGGTTGCCTGCCGGGCATTCACGAGGCGCTGGTGCGCCAGGGCTTGATGGCCGGGCGCTGGTGTCTGGACCCCCGCGAGGAGCTTTCGCCGGGGCAATTGGACGAGATCGACCGGATATATCGGATCTACCCCCGTCTGAACGACAACGCCTTTGTGGCCGAACACCTGGACGAGTGGTTGAGCTAGAAGAAAACGCGGGCCAGACGTTCTCTACCCTGGCCCGCGCCCAGCATTACCGTAGATGCGGTTTCCACGATGCTGTTGGCGAATGTTATGTATAGGCATGCGAATCCCCTCACCCTCGGCCACTACGTGGCCGCTCCCTCTCCCCAAGGAGAGGGAACCGACCAGCGACCGGACGCTTCTGCCGCCTTCTCCCGCAGGAGAAGCCTTCTCCCTCG
>Ga0209347_1004137_pt1 | contig 15594 bp, 9 predicted proteins | sample AutmiccommuBRH23_FD_187382 | JGI IMG/M metagenome (GOLD analysis project Ga0209347, IMG submission 187382) | Deep subsurface microbial communities from Mt. Terri, Switzerland - Autotrophic microbial communities BRH/23 (SPAdes) (version 2) | ecosystem: Environmental > Aquatic > Deep subsurface >... | reverse complement strand
CGTTCAAGAACGTGACATTCCGCGATGTGGATATCGAGTTCGAAGGCGGCGGTTCTGCCGACCAGGTCCCCAGTCAGGTCAAGTCCCCCGGCGTCGATGCCCGCCCGCTGCCGGCCTGGGGCTTCTACGCCCGCAACGTTGAAAACCTCACGTTCGAGGATGTCCGCCTGACTTGTGCAAAACCCGACGGACGGCCGGTGATGATCTGCGAGGACGTGAACGACCTGACCCTCGACACATTCCGGTTCCCGCGATTTGATGACGTCCCGGACCCTGTGGTGTTGAGGGAGGTTGGCCATATCCGGCGCGGCAGTGCGTCTGTCCCGGATGAGGAACGCCGCTGATTCCGATCGATCCAGGGAAAGAAAACAATCGGGGAATGTGTAGAGCCAAAAGAAAAACGGCCCTTCAGATGATCTTGAAGGGCCGTTGGTGAAGTGGCACTCTTTACTTCGGCTGGTGAGCGGTGTTTACATCACCAACCTGGGAATTTTCCTGGTCTCACCAGAAGATCACGTAGAGAGCCAGCGTCAGGACGACAACGCCCAGGCCGGCGAGCTTCGCCCCGCGCGATTCCGTCATGTCCATCTTCGGATTCGTCGGCAGGACCACCGGCTTGGGCAGCGGCATGACGACCGTCATCACCGCCAGCACGGCCAGCACGATGCCGAAGCAGATGGCCATACGGTTGAGGAACGCGATCTGCGGGGCGGCGTATTTCAGCGTGCCGTACAGGATCGGGTTGAGAATCAGACCTACGGTGCCCGCGTGGCGAGGGGCCCGGTGTACGAGCAGGCCGAACAGGAAGATGGCAAGGATGCCCGGGGAGATGAAGCCCTGGAACTCCTGGATGAACGTGAAGATGCCGCCGAAGCTGGGATCGCCGAGCGTCGGGGCGATGTAGATCGCGATCAGCACGAACACGACGATGCAGACCCGCCCGCACGTGACCAGGGCGGCCTGGGAGGCGTCTTTCTTCACCTTGCGGAAGATGTCCATCGTGAAGATGGTCGAGGCCGCGTTGAGCATGGCCGCGATCGAACTGACCACCGCGCCGAACAGGGCGGCCAGGACGAAGCCGAGGATGCCGCGATGCTCGGAAACGAGGTTGCGAATCAAGGTCGGGAAGGCCGCATCGAAATCGTGTGCGACGAGCTTCTGGGACACCTTGGTGCCGTTGGATTTGGCTGCCGTGATGAACTCGGAGTTCTTGGCCGCGATAGCGTCCGGCGAGAGAACCACCGCCGGTGTGATTTGCGCCTTCACGACCCCGGCGTTGTGCGTGAGCATGCCGGCCGCGATGTCGGGGTTCTGTTTCGCGTAGGCCGGGGTGAACTCGAAGACGATCGGTTCTTTCTGCTCGAATGCCGCCAAGGTGGCTTTGTTCTTCAGTTCAGCGTGGGCTTGGAGGTCTTTGCTGTACAGGTTGAACGCGAGGATGCCGGGGATGACCACGACGAATGGGATGAGCAGCTTGAGGAACGCCGCGAACACGATGCCCTTTTGTCCCTGGGCCAAGGACTTGGAGCCGAGGGTGCGCTGGGTGATGTACTGATTCAGGCCCCAGTAGAAGAAATTCGGAATCCAAAGGCCCACCACGAGGGCCGGCCAGGGAATGGCCGGATCGGTGCTCTGGCGGACCATGTGGAGCTTGCCGGCCGGCAGGGGCCCTCTGTTGAGCGCGAGGAACCGGTCCCATGCCCCGGAATTAGCCAGTTGGTCGGCCGTGAGGTTCGGGTCCGCCGCTGTCGAGGCCAGGGCCGCCGGGTCGGCGTTGCCCAGGGCGTGCATCGCGTAGTACATGACGATGCCGCCGCCGACGATCAGGGCCGAACCCTGGATCAGGTCGGCCCAGGCACAGGCCTTCAGGCCGCCGGCGAACACGTAGATCGCCGCCGCAATGCCGATGATCCAGCAGCCGACGGTGATGTTGCCCAGGTCCATGCCCAATAGCGTCTGGCCCTGGAAGTACACGCCGATCACCTTGGCGCCGGAGTAGATCACGGAGGCCGTCGGCACGCCGACGAGGATGACCATGCTGCTGATGGCCATGATCGTTCGAGCGAAGGAGTTGTAGCGGTACTCCAGGAACTCGGGGATCGTATAGATACCGCTCTTGAGGAACGTGGGCAAAAACACGAAGCCCACGACGATCAGCGTGATGGCCGCCATCCACTCATAGCTGGCGATGGCCATGCCCAGCCAGTCCGCCGCCTGGCCGCTCATGCCGACGAACTGCTCGGTGGAGATATTGGCGGCGATCAGCGAGAAGCCGATCAGCCACCAGGAAAGGCCGCGGCCCGCAAGGAAGTAGTCCTCACCGGTCTTTTCCTTTCGGCTCTTGTACAGGCCGAGGGCCACTACGGAGACTACGAACACGACAAATACGAGGATGTCAAGAGCCGACATACTTTGTCCTTTCCTTGCAGGGCTCTCCAAACCTTGTGCGACACACGGTGGCGCATTATAGCCGGTCCGGTGGGGCCTGCAACAAAATCCTCGGCCCCGCCCGTCTCCCGTTCATCAAGGCCCCGGCCGATGCCGTTGAGCAGCAGAATCCGCCTGCTGGACGGCGAGGGCGGCGGCGGCCTCGTTGATAACGCGATGCAGCTTGGTGCGTTCCTTCTCGGGAGCGCAGCGACCGATCACGGCCAAGGCACAGCGTCTCTGCTCGTCGGACCAGACCGACGCGAGATCCTCGGGAATCGGTCCGGCCGTCTCCTGTGGCGCCGGTTGTCCGCGCGGAGACTGCGATTCCATCGCCGCATGGATCGACTCGCTGGTTTCCCCGCGTCGGAGAGACTCCATCGCCAGGGCACGGACCGCACGTTCGCGTTCGGCGGCAGTCCACGTCGGCGTCAGGGGCATTCCATGCCAACGCAGAACATCTTCAGGCACCGCACGTCGTTCGTTCTTCAGTCCGGACAGGGCTTCCTGCACGGTCTCGGGCTTGCCCCAGAGGACTTGGAGACGCAGCTCCTCGGGCAGGGCGAGGAACATCTCCACCAGGCGGGTGTGGAGTTGTCGGGAGGGGATGTTGCCACGGCCCTGTGCCCACTGTTCATAGCGGTTCCAGACTTCCAGCGGCACGTGCGTATCGATTTTTTTCATCCCGGGTTCTTTTTCCATAAGGTCATCATATATCCGCATATACTACCGGTCAATATGAACCAGTATGAGAAGTCCTGAGCTAATATTGTATTTGTTACTTGGTGCGGCGATTCGGTGCGTGTAGATTTACATCATGGTCGCATGACGTTTTGATGAGGTGATTTCCTGTGAGGCTTGTCATGGACTTGGCTGGGTACGCCAGAACGGATTCGTGGTGCAAGGACGGGACCGTTCTGTTGCACCAACCATCACCACGAGAAAATCCACTTTGGCCGGCAGGGGGGCTCAACGCCAGGAAAGTCACGGCAGGAGGATCGTTCGTGCAGATGCTCCCGTGTCGTAGTCGACATTTGCAGCCACCGGCCCCGGGGTGTCTCGCTTCCTCTCCCTCCATAACCCGTCACCGCCAGTGTGTTTTGTTGGAAGTTCTTTGACAATCTAAGAGGGGATTACAGGCGCAGATTTGTCTTGTACGCTCGTGTGGGATTCCTTAAGCTGTAGGCATGTCGCCCCGGTATGCGCACCGGGGCGAGGCCTGCGGCTGTGCCGTGTCAGAAAGGAGGAATCCCAATGGAGCACAGCCATACTACCGTTACCCAGTTGTTGCAGTTGTTTGATTCATCGTACCCTGACCAGGAGGAAGGGACGCGCTACATGAGGCATCTGGCATTCGCCCAGTTCGTGGCCGTTTGTGGAGACTGCACACTCGACGCGTTTTCATTGGCTCAGTGTGAAGCCTACCGGGCGGCCTTGCTGGGTGGATTCACGCCGACGACGGCAGAGGAGCTTTCGCGACTCAATCAGTTGCCGAGCAGGGCTCGGCAAGGATTGATCGCGGGCTTCGCTCCCGTGACGGCGGCCAGCTATCTCAAGATGATTCGGCGGCCCTTTCGCTGGTGGCAGGTACGACAGCGTACGTTCTGCGATTACTGGTCCCAACTGCCGGCAATCAAAGTGCCGCGAAAAACGGTCCGGGTGTACAATGATGATCGGCTGGCGAGTCTGTTGACGGCGGCGCAACGCGTCGAGGACGGCGGCCTCACTGCGGCCCGAGTGCTCGTGATGGCGACGGCTGGTCTTCGTCGCGCTGAGGCCCAACAGCTCTGCGAGCAGGACATCGATTTTGCAGCCGGGACGATTACCGTGCAGCCGCACGCCGAAACGGGAACGACGTGGGCGTGGTGCCCGAAGGATCGGGACTGTCGCACGGTGCCTCTGGTCGAGCAGGCGAGGGACGTCCTACTGGCCCGCCGCAAGGAGTTGTCCAAGGAGCAGCCGTATCTGCTGCTCTCAGCGGATCGCTGCGCATACCTGATGTGGATGCGTTCGCGCGGCCGCCTGACGAATCGTATGCGGAAGTGCCCGGACGAGAACTGGCGACCATTTCGTCGGGTCCGGGAGTTGGCCGGCACGGCGGGGCTGTCCCAGAAGCACCTGCGGAGCACGTTCGCGACGAACTGCCTGCGGGACGGGATTGACCTGCGGAGTGTGCAGGCTTTGATGGGACACAGCGACATCGCCACGACGGAGAAGTGCTTTGCCCCCGACAATGGCGCAATGGAAAAAGCGAGATCGGTGGGAGCCGCTCGCCTTAACCGTCTCCAACTCGCGAAAACTGGAGCGTGAGGACTGGTTAGCTGGACCAGTCCGGCTCTTTAGGAGGAATCCTATCGAGCACAGCCAATCGGGGCGAGTGGACTCGAACCACCGACCTCTTGCACCCCATGCAAGCGCGCTAGCCAAACTGCGCCACGCCCCGAAGCGTTCCGGTATTGTAGTATGCCCGACGGCGGCCAACAAGTGTTTTTTTCATTTACTGATGGATAAAATCCACGGCCTCCGGGCAGTGGTCGGTTACTCCCGCAGCACATCCTGGCGGATAATGTTGAGATACCGGCCCATCCAGTAGGGAAGCAGATACACGTCACCGCTGAATTCCTCGCGACCGCCGTTGCCGCCATCGAGCCGAAACGCGTTGCCATTGTACTTGCTCATCGGCCGCTCATCGGGCGGCAGGACGGTTCTTGTGCTCTGTTCGCGGAAGTTGGCCATCAGGAAATCCATGTCCTTGCGGTGGCTGTTTTCCACGGTCCAACTTATCAGGTCCAGGGGCAACTGCCTGAGCGTCCAGATGGATTCATCCAGGTCGAAATCTTGGGCCCCGGTCATGGCGTAGATGAAGTCCCATAACGGATTCCTTTCCGGCTGCTCGATCTCCCAGTGGTCCCGGATGGTCCGACGATACTTCTCCCTCAATTCCGGCGTAAACGCGTACCGGTACAGATTCCAGTAACTCAGGAATGCCAGTTCGTCGTCCGAATGGTTCCACTCCGTCGTCAGGTCGATGCCGGGGACGCGCCCCAGTTCCTTCATGGGAATCAGGATGTTGTCGAGGTAGCCGTGCTCCTCCATCAGCTCGAAGGCCTTCTGGCGATAGATTTCCTTGCCCGTGAAGTGACAGGCCGTCTGGAGGAATGCGATGATTTCGACCGAGTTGAGCCGGCGGTCGCCGACCTGCCGGGGGAACCGGTTGACGTATTCCGGATGCCACCGGCCCCACAGGGTGGGCTTGCCGTCGTAGTCGATCAGATACCAGTCGTTCCGTACGATATGGTCCATGATGGCGTCCATCAGGGCGACCGCCCGCCGACGCCACGCCTCGTCCGGGGCGATCTCGGCGAAGATCGCGTAGACGAAGAAATGCCCCACGATTTCGTCGCTGCTGGTGGTTCCCTTCCAGGCCCATTTCCCGTCGGCGGTTTCGTGCCAGCGGGATTTGTCCGCCACCTGGTACCCGGCCCGCTCGAAAGATCGGGCGGGGAAGCCCTCGATGCCGGTGATGTGGCTTAGCCTTTCCATGGCTTCGAAGGATTCATAGCAATTCTCCAGAGCCTCGTCGGATTGTGTGACGGCGTACCGGAACAACTCCCCGGCCAGATACATCGCCGTCCAGAGCCCGTCGTTGTCCTGATCGACCAGCGTCCCCGTCGAGAGGTCCCCGGGCTCGCTCATTTCAAACGCGCTGTTGAACCCATGTCGGATATGACGCAGTCGCGTCAGGCGGTCGAAATGCTCCGCCTTCTGAGCGAGCGTCATCGGCTTGAAATGGATGATACTGAGTCCCTTCCGGGACAGCGCCAGGATAGAGCCATGCGTCCCCGGCCAGACGTCGATCACGTCGTCATCGACCAGCCACCGCCTGGAGGCGTAGTAATCGATCCGGCCGTCGGGCTGCAGCGAGAAGATCCCTCTGGATGTCCCAAACCAGACCACGTCTCCAATCGCTCTTGTGCATCGTATGTCCGTGCATGGCAGGCGGCCTGCATCCCGACCGCGTCGGACGAACAGATTCGGGTCCATGTGCAACGAGTCATCGCTCGTGAACAGCCTATGTGCGTCGGGAATCTGCTGCCTGGGAGCATTGCTCAGCACGTAGGTGTCCGTCAGGTACACGAACTGACCGTCGTGGACCTCCATGTCCTTGATCCGCATGTCGGCCAGGGGTCGATACTGCCGCTCTGGCCGGAGCAGCCCCGCATGAACTTGGAGAAGGCCCTTGTCCGACAGGACGAGGACCCGGCCGTTGCGGTCCATGCGGACCTTCTGCAGCTTGGCGCCCTGGATCTCCGGCGCCAGCGGGATTTGTTCGCTGGAGTCCTGGATGAAAGGCCGATCCACGTGAAACGGCGTCACTGCATTCGACGAGGCACCCATCGCGAGTACGAGCAGAATCTGGACCATCATCGGTTCTCCTTTCATCGCTCGTAACACGAGTCACGAGGCACGGGTCACTTCTTGGTCACGGCACGCTTCATTCGCTCCAAGCCCGCCCGCAGAATCGATCGCGGGCAGCCGAAATTCAGTCGCACGAAGCCCTCCCCATGAAAATGCTTGCCGTCGGACAGCCCGACGCCGGCCTGTTCGAAGAAGCGGCCGGCCGTAGCACGGGCATCCTGCCCGTGGCTTTCGATCCACGGGCGGGTATCGATCCAGGCCAGGTAAGTTGCCTCGACGTGGTCCATCGACAGGCCGGGGATTTCTTCATTGATGAACCGATAGACCAGTTCCTCGTTGTCCCGCAGGTAGTCGATGAGAGCCAGTCTCCAGGGCTCGCAGTCGCGGTAAGCGGCCAGGCAGGCGGTGTAGCCAAGGACGTTGGTCCCGGGGACGATCCCGTGATGCGCCTTGTTGAACTTCGCGCGCAGCTCGGCGTCCTCGATGATGGCGAAGGAACAGCCCAGGCCCGGGATGTTGAAGGTCTTGCTTGGAGCCATCAGCGTGATGGTCCGCGCCGAGACCTCTGGACGCAGCGACGCGGTCGGCACGTGAGAACCCCCGTCGAGGACCAGGTCACAGTGGATCTCATCAGAGCAAATGACGACGTCATGGGCCAGGCAGATCTCGGCAATGCGTTCGAGCTCGTGCCGCTCGAATCGCCGCCCCACGGGGTTGTGCGGATTGCACAGGATCAGGATCTTCGACCTCTCGGCGATTTCCCTTTCGAACCTGTCGTAATCGACCACATACCGTCCGGCCTCTCGAGCGAGCGGAATGGTCTTGACGGTCTTACGGGACAAGGGTGGGGCGGACAGGAAGGGCGGGTAGATCGGTGTGAAGGTCAGCACCTCGTCGCCATCCTCGCCATAGGCCCGGCACACGACGTTCAGCGCCGACACCACGCCGGAGAGCCACACGATCCATGACGGTTTGATCGCCCACCGGTACATCCGGGCCATCCGGTCCACGATGACCTGGACCAGCTCTTCCGATGGCACCGGGTAGCCGAAGACGCCGTGTTCCACCCGCCTGTGCAGGGCCTCCAGGATCGGCTGCGGGGCCTGGAAGTCCATATCGGCCACCCACATCGGAATCACGTCCCGGCCGGCATACTTGTGCCACTTGAGACTGTCGGTATTGCGTCTGTCGATCACGCGGTCGAAGTCAAAGTCATTATCCATGCTCGCAAGGCCTTCCGTTTACTATGTGCGTTCTACGACTTACAATTGGCCGCCGAGTATCTGGTCCGTGTCGCGGCGCCAGCCCAATAGTAAATCGAAACTCGCAAATAGTAAATGAGGTGGGCTATGAGACAGATCGTTCTTGTGCTGCTGATGGCACTGTGGGTCTGCCCGGCGACTCCCAATGTGTCCTCGCCGCCGGACAACTACCTGCAGGATGTGATTTCGGAGTTGTCGCGTCAATGGCCACAGAACCGAACGGTGAATATCGTTTGCCATGGCCACAGCGTCCCGGCGGGCTACTTTCGCACGCCCATGGTGGACACGTTCAATGCGTACCCGCATTTGCTGCATCGCGGGCTGAAGGCGCAATTCCCGTACGCCGTGGCGAACGTCATCGTTACGGCTATCGGTGGGGAGAATTCCGAGGCCGGAGCGAAACGATTCGACCGCGATGTCCTGGTGTTGCGGCCCGACGTTGTGACCATCGACTACTGTCTCAACGACCGGAGCATCGGTCTGCCACGCGCGGAGGCCGCGTGGAAGGCGATGATTGCCCAGGCGAAGAACGCCGGAGCCAGGGTGATTCTCCTGACGCCCACGCCGGACACCAGCGCCAGGCTCGACGATCCCAACGATCCGCTGAACCGGCATGCCGAGCAGATTCGTCGCTTGGCTCGTGAGAACGACGTGGCGATCGTGGACAGCCTGGCCTTGTTCAGAGCCCGAGTTCGAGCGGGGGAGCCACTGGAGTCCTTCATGTCCCAAAGCAACCACCCCAACCGCAAAGGGCATGAGATCGTCGCCGCCGGGCTGATCAGGTGGTTTCACTGAAGCCTGACGGTGCCGGCCGGGCTATCGTTTGCCAGCGTGTAGCCCGCGGGGACCTCCACATGGCAGAGCGTCTGGCCCTTGTCCTTCCACCATCGGACCGCGACCGGGCCTTGCGGCGTGAGGAGCTTGCCCTCGCACCAGTCCAGGCCGACGTCGGCGATCTTCAGACGAACGATTCGGTTCGGGACGTCAACCGAGCGCACGCCGAGGATGTCGCGATAGAAGCTGTGGGCGACGTGCGACGCGAACCCATGGTTGCAGCTCGCCTCGTCACCGATGTTCTCCCAGAGGGTGCCCGTCCGGTCGGCCATGTAGAGGTAGTAATCGCTGAGTTCCTTTCTGATCAGGGCAGGGTGCCCGTAGCGGCTCAGGAGTTCGAATCGCAGGTAGTTGCCGATGAAGGCGTTGGCGGGATGCACCTCGGGGAAGGCCTTCGTGGTCTTACGCTGAGGGCCGAACTGGTGGACCAGCCTGTTCCAGAGCTCCGGATGGGTCTGGGGCGTGGCCACATCGAAGAAGAAGGCGAAATACTGGCAGACCTCCGTGCGGTTGCGGGTGACTTCGAGCCGGCCGTCCTTGCGGATCGCATTATCCACGAAGAACTCGCCGTCGAAGGACTGGCGGCGAATGGTCTCGCGGATCTGCTCGGCCTCATGCAGCAGTCCGGGCTGGTCGTACATCCGGCCCGCGGCCGCCAGGGCCGCCGCGTAGAGCATGTTGCTCGGGTAACTCACATCCTGCACGAAGCTGTTGGCCTGGGACCACTCGACGAAGACCCAGCTTTGCAGTTTTTCGAGCAGGCCGTCGGCGTTCTTGAACTGCTGGAAGTACTCGCGGAGGGCTTCCAGCCTCGGCCGCAGGGCCTCCACCATCGCGCGGTCGCCGCTGCGGGCCTGGTATTCCTCCAACTCGATCACGAACCAGATGGCCCAATTCGGGATGAAGACGCCGTCATAGTGGTCGGCGGGATAACACATGGGCAGCATGCCCTCGGGCAGATGTGCGAAGCTCGGCGGCAGCAGATAGTTTTCGAAGAAGTTCTTCTCGATGGTTGTGTTGCCGCTCAGATCGAACGCGACGCGGGAGGTGAAGAAGCTGTCACAAAGCCATCCGGCCCGTTCCCGCGAGGGGCAGTCCATGAAGATATCGACGGCGTTTTGCCGGAAGGTCTGCCGGGCGGCGTCGAAGATCCGATTAAGGTCCGGATCGCTGCACGAGAAGGACGCTTCGTCGGTTTCGGGATGCGCGTACTCCCGCAAATAGAGGTGTTTCACCTTGCAGTCGCCCGCCAGCACATTGAGCTTGAGGTACCGCAACGTGTAGGGCTCGAAGGACTCCAGGTGATAGGTTCCAGGCTGAAGCTCATAGCAGACCGAGTTGACGCAGCCGAGCCGCTTGAAATCCACATCGCCCTTGGTCAGGACCTCATCGAACGTGACATACAGCGTCGCCGGCCTGGTACACGTGACTTCCGCTCCGAGGAAGCCCGTGAGGTTGGTCCCGAGATCCACGACGGCGAAGGTGTTCTCGGCCAGCGACAGGGTCTCGCCGGGGCTGTAGAGCCTCTCGGTCGTGCTGGTGAATGCCGATTGAATCTTCTGCAACTCCGTCGAGGGGACGACTTCAAGCTGGCCCTCAGGGTATCCCTTCAGTTGCGGCCCGATGTTGACCAGCGAGCGGTCCTTCCAGAGCTGTGCCACGGGGACGTCGCGCCGGAGCGTGCCCTCCGAGAGAATCCGGATCGGCTGACGAGCCAGGAACCGGGGGTACGCTACTCGCCGGACCAGGAGACTCCGCGGAGGCTGTACCGAGCAGGATGCCGCGCTGCCTTCGGCCGGCGGCCGATTCCACCACCGATCGTCGCCTTCGTTCAGGCGATAGTACTCGATGAAAGGACGCTGGAAGCTGTATCGCTGCACCTTCTGCACGCGATGCTTCAGGATGGTCGCCTCGAAGGCGGCGCCTTGGCCCGCGGTGGAGGCCAGGACGGCGCCATCGCAGACCACCTCGGCTTGGAGGAAGGCGGGCTCGTCCAGGAGGTAGAAGCTGTTGGCGTTGTAGCCGGCCACTTCGACGGCCAGGATGTTGCGTCCCGGTTGGCTGGCGTGCAGGGGCCATTCATCGATTCGGGAGAAGCCGTGAGGCCCGCGGGCGGGACCATGACCGACGAACTGCCCATTGAGGTACACGCGATAGAGCGAGGAGGCCGTGAGACGAAGGACGGGCGGATTCTGCGTTGAGCTCTCGAAGACCGTGCGGAATCCCACGAACAGATTCTTCTCCGTCTGGCGGTCTGTGACCCAGATGGGCCGGGCCGAAGTGAAGGATACCGCATCCCCGTTGGCCCGTACGATTGACGTCGCCAACGCACAAACAGCCAGAACGCCGCACATCCATCCAAGACGCATCGTCATTGTCATCCCCTTGCATGCTGCCGTGTCAGCGGACGAGCGGGTGTTTTCGAACAACCGCGTCACTGACCTCGGGGCATTATACCTGGGGACCCGCTGAATTGCACGAGAGTGTCATGAGAAGGGATTCCATGACTCTTCATGATGAAAGGACTTCAGGGGCTCTGCCTTGGTTGTTCTACACATCGTGGGGCGGCACAAGCGAACGAGGGCAAGGAGTGCAGCGGATCTTGCGGCTTGTACGCAACCGGCTGGTTGGCCTGTCCCGGGGGTGCGTTTTTCGCTTCTTGGGCTTCCAGCAGAAATGGCCGGCCGCAAGGAGGGGTCGGAGAACGGCAGGCTCTGGAGGTCCCGATTGGAGCGGGTGCGGCCGGAATACGTTGGCAGTGCCCCCCCGGAAGAACGCCGGTTGCCGGGCACGGGGTGTGAATAACGGTCTTCGTTCGACTCCGGGTGGCAGCGGCAAACTTGTTTGCCGATGGTTCTGCGTATGCGATGAAGCCAGCGGCAAGCTCCGAAGACTTCGCTTGCCGCTGCCACCCGGAAAAGAACTGACGAAATCCGCCGGGTCCTTTCCTTCCTACGTTCTTACCTTCTTTCCTTCCAAGAGGCGGCAGTCTTCTCACCGTGCGTCGAGCACCTTCGGCGGTGAGGCGGGCTTGGGCTTGACGCCGGGCCAGGTCTGATACCCCTGGAACTCCTGCTCGTGCTTTTCAAAGGCCTCGCGGTTCGCATCGGAGATCCGCTTGAGGTCCTCGTAGCTGTTCGTGCCCGCCTCGGCCGGGCGGATGACCTCGGCCCGCACGAAGATGTACAGCATGCTTTGGACGTCGCTGGTGTCGACGCTGCGGAACAGGCCGCCGACCAGCGGCAAATCGCCCAGAATCGGGACCTTACTGCCGCCTTTGTTCTGGTTGAGCTTGAGCATGCCGCCCAGGATGATCGTGCTGCCGTCCGGGACGGTGACGACCGTGCCGACGTTGCTGCTGGTCTGGTTCGGCGGCTTGGTGTCCGACACGCTCGTGAAGTCCGAGCGGCTCAGGTTGACCTCCAATCGCAGCAGATCGCCGTCGCTGATGTGCGGCGTGATCTCGAGCGTGATGCCGGCCTCGTAGGGTTCATAGCCGACCGCCGTCTCGATCAACTGGTTCTGCTGGCCGGCGTTGCCGCTGGCGACGGGGACCGAGGACTTGGTCTCGACGTAGGTCGTGTCCGCGGTCTTGATGTTGCCCTTCTCGTTGTCGTTGACCAGCACCTTGGGCTTGGCGAGCACCCGACCGTAGTCCTTGGACTGGACCGCCGTGAGCAGGGCCTGGATGTGCTCGTCGGCGTAGAAGCCGACGCCCTTGCCCGATTTGACGTGGAACTCCGCGAACCGGTTTCGTCCCGACGGGCTGTCGTCGATGTCGAACGGCGGGATCTGGCCGCTGGTCGGCGTCAGGTCCGGCAGGCCCGCGATCACTTCGAGGTCGTAGTTGAACTGATCGTTCTTGCGGATCTCCACGAGCGTGGCGTCGATCAGCACCTGCGGCCGTCGCTTGTCCAGGGTCTTGATCAGCTTGCGGATCCAGTCCTGGTTCTTCCGGCTGGCGTAGACGATCAGCGAGAACGTATTCTTGTCCGGCACGATCACGATCTCGTCCTCGGTTTTGCGGAGCACCTTTTCGATCTTGGCCTCCGTCTCCTCGATGCTCTCCTGGAGAAGCCTGCGGAGGACCTCGGCCATGTGCTCGGGATCCTGGTTCTCCAGGAAGTAGATCTCGTAGGGGATCGATTCTTCGCGGGCGATCGTGTCCACGTACTCGATCACGTGGGCGATCCGCACGTGCTGGATCGGCGTGGCGTTGATCAGCAGCGAGTTGCTGGCCCGGACCACCGAGACCTGGGGCTTCTCCCTGTCGCTCACTTCGCTCTTTCCGGCGGCCGTCCTGGCAACGGGCGCCTCGCCCGAGTCCACATGGACAGGCGGAATATCAAGATGCCCCTCCGTGCGCGTCTCCTTCTCGTCGACCAGCTTGAATTCCGCAAGGTGTTTCCGGACTTCCCCGGCGTCCAGGTGCTTGATCTCATAGGACTTGAACGCTCGCTGGTCCTGCTGAACGACATCCAGGGCGTCGATGACCTCGTCCACGACCGCCAACTGCTCCGGCAGGCCGACCATCAGAATGCGATTGGTCCGCTCGTCGGCGTCGAGGTAGACGGTGCGGGGCTCGCCGAAGTTGGGGAAGCCGCTGTCGAGGGTCTGCATGGGGTCGCCCGAAGACATCATCAGAGGCGCGCGGACGCGCAGGCCCGCAGGGGAGCCCTCGACCAGGGGACTGATCTCGACGGGGCCCGTCTGCAGCTCGGACACAAGCATCTCGACCTTCCTGCACAGCGTGCCGGCGGTCGTGTGCTTGAGCGCGCGGAATCGGAACGCCTTGGGCCGGCCCGGGCGGTCCACCATCTCGATCAATCGCTCGACCCGCTCCATGCGATGGGCGTAGCAGGTGACGATCAGCGAGCGGGTCTCCTCGACGACCGAGGAGGCGACGCTGACCTTCATGTTGTCCAGCAGGCTCATCGCGCTGGACGGGTTGACGTACTGGAGATTGAAGACTCGCGTAACCACCATGTCGCCTGCGCCCAGGCTCGTGCCGTTGGGGTCCATCAGCGTCGGGTCCGACTCCAGGGCGTCGCTCATCGGCATGATCGTGACAAGATTGTCCTTGTGGCGGGTCATGGCGAAGCCCTTGAATTTCAACACCGACTCGAGCAGGGGGTACAGGTCCCTCACCCGGATCTCGCCCTGGAGCTTGCCGTGCAGCCGCAGCGAGACCGTCTGGCCGCGGATCTTCTCCGGATCGTACATGTAGTCGATATGCAGGTACTCGGCCGCCAAGTCCAGCAATTGGCTGACCTCCACCTGGTCCGGCAGATCCAACTGCAGGAGGTCCTCGCCGTTGGCCAGCGGGGCCAGATCGTACAGACGCTTGGTCGGGGCTTGCGGCTCGGCCTGCTCCGCTCGCTGCCGGTCCTCGGAGTCGCGGGCCCCGGGCTCCTCGCACGAGGCGGACTCCGCGATCATCTCCAGCACGCCAGCCACATCAGATGAACTCGCTGTCTCAGAGGTCTCCTGTGCATCCTCGGATGACGCTTTGAATTGGGGTGCGTTCGGCTCTTTGTCTGCCTCGGACGCAACCGATGCGGCCTGAACCGGCGCGGTTTCCGTCGGTTCGTTGCCGTCCGCGATGATCGGCAGGGTCGAAGCCGGTTCGCCGGCGATGGTCTCGTCCGGAGTCCCCTGAGGTTTGTCCGCGTCGGCTTCCGTCATGATTTGCCGGGGGCTCGCAGCAGCGGACCTGACGAAGGCGAGCAGATCGTCCCGAATGCGAGTGGGGACGATGGCGACGACGGAGGAGCCGTGGATATCGATGATCGCCCGCGTTCGCTCGCCATGCTGCGGCGGATTGGCAAAGGTTCCGATGGTGATATCGCCGACGGCCGCGGCGGTCCGGCCGTTCGCCGGAACGGTCCGCGCGCGCGATGCAGAGGCCAGGGTCTCGATGCAGAACTCCTCCCGCGTGTCCACGAGGTCCATCAGGACGCCGGCCCGGTACAAATCGCTGGCCGAGCCGCGGACAGCGACCGTGCTGCCCTTCGGGACAACGGTCGTCACACCGAGATCCAGTGCAGACAGGAACACCTCCGCCTGTTGCGGCGAAATCTCCCTGGGGGTGAAGACCCGCTGCTCGCCGGCACCGATGTGGCTGTCCGTCGCGGCCGAATCATAAGCGCAGCCGGAGAACAATCCGGCGGCCGCCGCAAGGAGGATGAATCGCATCGCGTATTTCAAACGAGAAAGATAAATGTGTTTCATCAGGGTGTCTCCGCTGTGTTCCCGGCTTTACATCGCTCAATTGCCGGTGATGTCGATATCGTTAGAATCCGCCACGCTCGGCAGGGGCCGGATCGCACTGTCGATCGCGGCACTGACGTGGCGGACGCCGATCCGTGTGTCGCGGACAAGGCTGGGCCGCTCGACGCCCGGATCGATGGCCACTTCGTGCAGCAGGTCGCCCTCGCGATAGACGATCCCGCCGCGTCGGATCTCATGGATGTGGAACGAGCCGAACTGAGAGCCTTCCTTCACCCATCGCTGGTCCTGCGCCTGGACGCCGGTGGCCGAGACCAGCGCCATGGACCTGCCCGGCTGCTCCGGATAGCAGCTCGTCGCGTGCAGCTTGAGTGTTCCCGCCGGAGCGACGGGCGACTGAGCGACCTCGCTGGCGGGTGCCGGG
>Ga0209347_1004135_pt1 | contig 15600 bp, 8 predicted proteins | sample AutmiccommuBRH23_FD_187382 | JGI IMG/M metagenome (GOLD analysis project Ga0209347, IMG submission 187382) | Deep subsurface microbial communities from Mt. Terri, Switzerland - Autotrophic microbial communities BRH/23 (SPAdes) (version 2) | ecosystem: Environmental > Aquatic > Deep subsurface >... | reverse complement strand
CGCTCGCAACTTCATCTACGTATTCTATGATTTCTTGCGAGGCATATAATGGTAGTCTATTCTTTTCTATACAAAATTTTCTGTCTGCGTCCTTAAATTCAATTGACTTCTGGTTTGGCAGATATGCTATTCTAAGTAAGAATGATTCGGTGAATTCATGATAATATTCTTGTTTTGTCTTTCTGATTTCCATAGCTCTCTGCCATTTAGAATTCTCGTTACCTAACAGCCGATTCACATAAATAGAGCCAATTATGGTGATTATTGCAGTCAATGAACCTATCAATGAAATAATGATTTTTTCATCAACAAGGTCAGGCGTTTTTCTATTAAGTTCTATCGTATAGAAAATCAAAGCAATAATTACAATTACAAATAAAAGTAACGGCCAAATTTTCTTCATCGCCTTTCTTTTAACATTCACGATTCTTTGTTAATGTATCTACTAACTTTATCTTCCTATGTTTGTCTGTGAGGGACAGATCTGGCCCTTCTGATCTTATATATCCAGATCATCCAATAGATTTTTGTTTCCGTTGTACAAGTTATGGTTTTTATCCAAAACAATTCCATCAACCGAGCATAATTTAGTTTCATTCAAAATAAGAAGGTGAAATTCCAAGTTCCATGTTTCAAGTTCCAAGGTCTCAATGCCCCGGTTGGCGTGACTTTTAATCGCGCATGGTTTTAATCGTCAATTACGAATCGACGCACCCGAAACAAAATGGAAGCATCTCACCGGCAGATCCTGAAACGAGTTCAGGCTGGCTTGTTAGCTTATTCCCCGCTCGTGTTGAATGAATTGGCCGCCCCTTCAGCTTAAATGAGCATCCCTATCCAATCATTGAAATCGTACACAAAAAGTCTTATTCAACTCCGTCCCCAAAGTGTTTCCAAGAACCGTTGGGTGATTAAATTCATCATCAACCACCTCCCCCTGCGCTGCGCTTGGGGACTCTTCCTAAAAAAAGGAGGAGAAAGGACCCGGTGATTTCCCTGAGGCTTGGAGACAAAAGCAAGCGCATTGATCCCAAACGGACGATCGGGTAATTGCCACACCGAACATCAATCGGGCAGATAGCAGTGAAAGAAATTACCAAGAATTGTGTAATATAGCCGCCTCAAAAAAATAGTAAACCACAAGCAGCATGGAACTCGTTATCAATTACATCAGTATTTTAGGTTCGTTTGCGCTGGCCATTTCCGGGGCGCTGACAGCCATGAAAAAACGCTTTGATCCGTTTGGTGTGCTGATCATCGCTTTTGTTACCGCCGTGGGTGGCGGAACCATTCGCGACATGCTGCTCAACGGCAAGACGGTGTTTTGGATCGATCAAACCTCCTACATTTACTTTATCCTGGTGGGAACCATCTTTGCCATTGTCTTTCAATCGAAGCTTTACCTCATTCACCGGCCACTGCTGTTTTTCGATGCCATTGGACTGGGACTGTACACCATTACCGGTGTACAAATTGGCATTCAATATGAACTGGCTGCTGTAAACTGTGTCATTTTGGGAACCATTACCGGCGTGTTTGGCGGTATTCTGCGTGACATCCTGGTGAACGAAGTGCCGGTGATTTTTAAGAAAGAAGTGTATGCCACGGTTTGTATTTTGGGGGCCATTCTTTATTTGGTTTTATACCGGTTGGAAGTAATGAACCCGGTGTTGCAGTTTATTCCGGTGCTGTTTATTATTGGCCTGCGCTTGCTGGTCATTCATTATAATATTTCATTGCCTTCGCTCTACGCCGACGAGCGAAAAAAGAAACGAACAGACAAGTAAGCGGATCCGGCAATCCATCATCATTCATCGGCTCTGATGCCTGAGGCATCACCTATTTATAGCCCAATGCGCACCTGCCAGAAATTCGACCCCAGCTGGGATCGTACTTTTGGGAACATGCCTGGTTTCTACAAACATCCAAACCCTCCGGGTTTGATTCCCCGGCTCTTTGGTTGTCCTATGACAACAGCATGAAACGAACAAAGGCCATTGAATGACTGTTCAATGGCCTTTGTTTCAATTTCCATCTTTCTATTGCTCGCGCTGTCGCAACGAGCGCAAGACGGAATCAAGCAGCTTCTATTTCACCGGTGTAGTCTTTCCCTTCACCTGAAAACGTCCGGAAATCGTTGTGGTTGTTGCGGCATCCTGCCGTCCGGAGAATCCGGCTTGCTCGCCACCAACAGCCAGCGTAAACCAGCCCGGTTCAATCACCCTTTGTTCCTTTTTATTGATGAGCGACAACTGCCGGGGCTCCAGAATAAAATGCACCGTCTTGGTTTCGCCCTTTTTCAGATGAACCCGTTCAAAACCTTCCAACTGTCGTATCGGACGTGGGGTCGACGCCTTTTCATCGGTCAGGTACAACTGCACCACCTCATCGCCATCCAGGTCGCCGGTGTTGGTCACCTCAACGGAAACGGCTACCGGCTCATTCACATTCACCACTTCGGGAACAACCAGGTTGGCGTAGTCGAACTTGGTGTAGCTCAAACCGTAACCAAACGGATACAGGGTTTCTCCCCGGAAATAACGGTAGGTCCGGCCTTCCATATCGTAGTTTTCAAAGTCGGGCAACTGGTCGACCGATTGGTAGTAGGTTACCGGAAGACGCCCTGCCGGATTGTAATCGCCAAACAACACGTCGGCTATGGCATTTCCTCCCTGCTGACCGGGATATCCGGCCGTAAGAATGGCCGGCACATGTTCGGCTGCCCAGTTGATGGACAAGGCACTTCCGTTGATGAGCACCAGTACCACCGGCTTTCCGGTAGCAACAATGGCTTGCATCAGTTCCACCTGTTCTTTGGGCAAGTCCAGGCTGGTGCGGTCGCCGCCCGCAAACCCATCAATATGCACCGACATCTCTTCGCCTTCCAGGCGTTCGTTCAAGCCCAGTGCCAAAACAACTGCATCAGCTTGTCTGGCCGTCTCAACGGCCTCTTCAAGCATGTTCTCCTGCGGAACAGCCCACAGCAAGCGGGCAGTGGCATCGCCATAATAATTGCGGTAATCGGCCTGAATCGTATAGCGTTTTCCGGCCTCCAGCTCCAGCTTCACCGGTTCCAGGCTGGCGCGGTGCTCATGGTTTCCACCGGTCACTTCCGTGCCATTCACGGTAATTTTCATGTAGGGTTTGCCCCAATCTGAAAAATAATACAAGCCGCTTTTGGGCGCTACAATATAGCCCGACCAACGAATGCTAAACTGGCCTGTTTCGAGTCGTGGGTCAGGCGTTCCCATATCCCACATAAAGTCAATTTGATCATCGGTTTGGGTGAACAAAGCTTGGCCTTCAAAATCGCTGTTGGCAAAATATTCACCCCTTAAACCTTGCTCGCCATCTTCGGTTTGCAGGTAGATGGAAGGAATGGCCTGCATGGCCGGAATACCTTCGGCCAGGTTGCTTCCCTGGGCATACAACACCTGGGTTTGCGGGGCCACTTTATTGCGGATGCCATTTAATACCGTTACCGGATTGCTCGGAATTCCATTGTAGTTACCCCACAGCGACTGCACATCGTCGGCATTGGGACCGATCACGGCCAGGGTATTCAGTTTTTTTGAAAGTGGAAGGGTATTTTCATTCTTCAGCAGAACGATACTGGCCCGGGCTGCTTCGCGTGCCAGTTGATCGTGTGCCGGGTTGTCATTCACATCATAAGGAATTTGCGCGTATTCCACCCGCTCAACCGGATCGAACATGCCTAACTTAAAACGGGCCTTAAACAAGCGTTTCACGGCAATATCAATCTCCGCTTCCGAGATCAGCTCGCGTTGAAGCGCTTCCCTTAAGGCCGGATACGAGTCGCCGCAGTTTAAATCAGTTCCGCGTCTAACTGCCAGGGCCGAGGCCGATGCTGCATCAGGCTCCAGTTTGTGATACTGCCAAATGTCGGCAATGGCCCAGCAGTCGGATACCACATAACCATCAAAGCCCCACTCATCGCGTAAAATGCTGAACAGCTCGGTGCTGGCGCAGGCAGCCTCGCCCCGAAAGCGATTATAAGCACCCATCACCGAGTAAGCGCCGGCATCGACCACCAAGGTGCGAAAGGCAGGCAGGTAAGTCTCGCGGAAATCACGTTCGCTCACACTCACATCAAACTCGTGACGCAGCGGTTCGGGCCCGGAGTGCACGGCATAATGTTTGGCGGTGGCCACCACTTTCAGGTAATCAGAATCGCCACCCTGTAATCCCAGCACAAACTCTTTTCCCATTTGCCCGGTCAGGTAAGGATCTTCGCCATAAGTTTCGTGTCCCCTTCCCCATCGTGGATCGCGGAAAATATTGATGTTGGGCGACCAAAAAGTCAGGCCCTGGTAAATCCCTCGTTCTCCACGTCGCACAAACTCATGGTGTTTGGCACGCGCTTCGTCAGAAATAACCGAAGCTACATGATTCATTAACTGCTTGTCCCAGGAGGCAGCGATCGAAATAGACTGCGGAAAAACGGTCGCGTAACCGGCACGGGCTACTCCATGCAGGCTCTCGTTCCACCAGTTGTACTTGGGAACGCCAAGGCGGTCAATCGCCGGAGAGGTGTAAACCAGCTGGTCAATTTTCTCTTCAACCGTCAGACGGGAAACCAAATCTTCAACCCGCTGATCAACGGGCAAGTCGGGATTCTGAAAAGGAAATTCGTATTGTGCAAATGCGTTCAAAAACAAGCCTGTCGCGAAGGCCAAAATCAAGGATATTTTTCTCATGTTTATTGGATTTACCTGTTCTGTTCTGGTAGGCAAATATAGGTGTTTTTCAGGATTCCTCCCAAACACCCCGATAGGATTTAACACTTCTCTACATTCACCTTAATCCACAATTCCCCAGTTCTGATTCGGCTGCGGTCCCATCTGCAATTCGAGCTTCCCGCCTTGAAGGAGTTCGCTGGCTGGAAATTTAAAATCATTCAGCTCGCGTCCGTTCAATTTGGCCGACTGCACATAGCAATTGAGGCGCGAAGCATCTTTGGCCTCAATCACAAACTGCCGTCCACGTCCGAAGCGTTCGCCCAAATCAATAGTCACCTCTTGATACAACGGGCTGGCGATCTCATAAACCGGCTCCACACGGGTGCCGCCATCGGTTTGAAACAAACCCAGCGCAGCCATCACAAACCAGGCGCTCATCTGTCCCTGGTCTTCGTCGCCCAGGTAAGCATTGGCCACGCCATAACCATAGTAGCGTTCCATAATGGCACGGCTCCACTTTTGGGTCAACCAAGGCTTTTGTACCCAGTTAAAAAGAAAGGCAAAATGCATGGACTGTTGGTTGCCCTGAATCACCGGATAATTCCAATACTGGTCATTCAATCCATTGAAGCGGGTTTTGTCGCTTTCCTCAAATCCCCAATCCAATCGTTCAATAAAGCGTTCTTTGCCAATCACTTCGGCCAGCGCTGGCACATCCTGAGGCACAAAATAGGTGAGCTGCCAGGCGTTTCCCTCTACATAATGATGATTTGCCCCCGATTTGTAGGGATCGAAATCCGGCACCCATTGCCCGGTGGAATCCTTCATCCGGGCATAGCCTGTTTCCGGATCAATGCTGTTTCGCCAATAGTCGCCCCGTTTGGCAAACGCCTCATAATCGTCTGTTTTGCCCAAAGCTTTGGCAAACTGGGCCACCGTCCAATCGTCGAACGAATACTCCAGTGTATTTGAAAAACGTCCCAGGTCGTAGGGGACATATTGGTATTTCAGGTAAGGAACCAAGTCGCGGTTTCCGGCAAATCCGCCACCCACTTCCTGTGCCGGCGTCGTTTGCATTTTTTTAACAGCTTCGAAGGCTTTCTCCACATCGTAATCGCGAATGCCCATTTGGTAAGCGCCAACAATCAGCGGAATTTCGTGCTCTGCGACCATCACCGGAATGTACTCCATGCCGGCCGGTCCCTTGGCCAGCCAGCCATTGGCATCGTACATGGCCAGTTGTGAATTGACCCAGCGATTGCTCCACTCCGGCGTGACCAGGTTCCAAAATTGATTCAGGTTCCAGAAGGTATTCCAAAAAGCATCGCAGCCCAAAGCCGGTGACGAAGGATCTTGCATGGTTCGGATTTGTTCGTCGGCATCGCGCCATTCGCCGTTGACATCGCTAAAAATATTGCGACTGCAAAGCGCACGATACATATTGGTGTAAAAACGTTTCTTCTCACGCTGGTCGTTGCTGGTAATGCTGACCCGATCAAGCAGCTCATCCCATGTCGCCACCTGGGCTTGTCGTACGGCTTCAAAATCCCAACCAAACGGACCGCTCAGCTCGGCTTCGAGGTTCTCCCGGGCATTTTCAATGCTGACATAAGAAATTCCGGTTCGCAACTGAACCACCTGTTCTTTGCTGGTGTCAAAGCCAACAATAGCTCCGGCATCTTTTGCTCCTTTCACCTTCAGCTCCGTGGTTTCTTCCTGCACCCCATCTTCGGTCCAGGTGCCAAAGGTGGCAATCGGCTGATCAAACTCCGCAACAAAATACACGGTGTACTCCTGCGCCACACCGCCACTCCAGGTATTGGGCGAAAGTTGGTGGCTGTAGCCTTCCACGGTTTTTTCGCCGGTTTGTTTGATCCAGGCCTCCTTCAAGTTGTATTTGTATTCTGAAGGAATGACCAGGTCGAGCAACACACGCGATCCATCGCGGTCTTTGGGAAAGGTGTACCGCTGAAACCCGCAACGGGTGGTCGAAGTCAGTTCCGCCTGAATATCGTAATCAGTTAATTGCACCCGGTAGTAACCCAAAGGCGCTATTTCAGTTGATTTATCGATGCGGGAGCGGTAGCCGCCATCCACGTCTTTTTCGTCGCCCACCTGGGTTTGCAGCGGACCATTGGTGGGCATGGTGCCCAGTCCGCCCATCGTCCATTCGTGAATGTGAGAGAAGCAGCCAATCGATTCGAAGGTCGGTTCATAACCCGCCTGCCAGCCATCGTTCTGATTATCGGGGCTTAGTTTGACCATGCTGAATGGCATCCAGGGGCCGGGCGCAATCATCCAGCGCGAATGGGCCGTACCCATCTTCGTATCCACATAACCGGCCGGTGTAGCCAGCTTTTGAGAACTTCGCATGACCTCTCCAGATTGAACTTTCTCGTCGCCAAGCCAAATTTCGTACTCACTTTTCAGCGAAGTCTGAACGGCCGGCATGGGCGCTTCAAACATATACCGCCCCTTTTCGAGCGTTTCCAAGAAAATCGTTTTCCCGTCCAAAACAACCTTTAGCTCAGGCATTCCGTTTAGGTGTTCCACATCCACCAACAAAGGCTGGACGCGGTTTCCGGCGTGTTCACTTTCGTAGGGAGCAGCCTCAATCCCACGTAAAAAGGCTTGGTCATTGTCGGTTAACTTCAGCCTCCGGGGCCCCTCCAATTTAATTTGGTGGAAACGAAGCCACGAGCCTTCCAGCACCGTCAGGTTGATCTCATTTCCTCCGGTGACAATCAAATCGTCAGGCAAAGGAATCTCGATCAGGTGTTCCGAAGCAGGGTCCGGCTGACGATCGATGGCACTATTTGCGTCAATCACCGGAATCCGGTATTTCCACGCCTGCCCATTGACTGTTACTTTCAGAAGCGGCAAGTCATTCGGATTACAGTCCAACAAGTCAACAACCAGCTTCCAGGCTCCCGTCCGCGGCATTTGCTCCACACCAAACAAGATCGTAAGCGTGCTTGACCGCCAGCCCGACGTTCCCCAAGTTCCTCCCCAGGTGTCGCTGGTTCCGGGGATAATGTAGGGCCAGTCGGTCTTTTCGTCCGATGTGCCAATCAGAAAATAGGTGTCTTCCCAGCCAAAATCGTTGGCAATATACGCTTCGTAGCCGTCGGGTGCCAACGCAAATTCCGAGGCACTGTTGTTGCTTTCCCCGATTTGCCAAATCAGGCTTTCCTGCGCCTGGTTTGATCCGAAGACTCCTAGAAAAAGCAGGACTAAAATAAATCGATCGTATTTCATAACTTCATGGTTTACTTCAGAAAAGCCTTGACCACCATGGCCGGACTTTCTGATTCATTGATGATTCGATAGGAATTGGCGGCTGCCGGAATCACAAAGGTCTCGCCATAACTAAACCGCTGCTTTAACCCATTTGCCGTTTCAACAAGAATGCTGCTTCCTTCCACCAAGGAAAGGACATGACATTTGTTTGCTGTGTTTACTTCAATTTCTGAATTGAAATGAAAGCGGTGCACATCATAACTATGGTTCTCATGTGTGGGCAAATGGAATAATTTCCAGTCGTTCCCTTCTTTCAACACATAAGGATGAGCCACTAGTTTTTTGGGCACATAATCCCCTTTTCGGTCAAAGTTCAAATTGTCCATTCCCCGTTGAATATTGATGGGCCGTGGAGATCCGTCCATATCGAGGCGCAGCCAGTCGTACATTTTAAAGGTGAAGATATAGGGCGTCGTGCTGATTTCAAGCACCAGGTTGTTTGTTCCCGAGCCATGAATGGTTCCCGGAGGAATCAGAAACAGGTCATGCTTTTTTGAATCCAGCACTTGCACGTGACGGGTGATGTCGATCGGTTTTTTATTTTCAAAGCTGTAGATCAAATCAGCTTCAAAAGCCTGGGGCTCGATATCCTCCTGAAACCCGAGGTAGCATTTCGCATCAGGATCCGCATCCAAAATATAGTAGGTTTCTTCCTGGGTGATGTTTTCACCAAAATGCTTTTGAATGTAATCGACCTGCGGATGGCACTGAATGGACAGATTGCCGCCACCAAAGGTGTCCAGAAAATCGAAGCGAATGGGAAATTCAACACCATACTGATCAGCATGCGCGCCCAGCACGGCATCACTTTCCTGAAACATGAGACAGTCGAAGGACACTTCCAGCAGCAAGCCGTCGCTTTCAAACAGCAGGCCATTTTCCGGCACAATCAGTTCGAACGACCAGGCATAATTCACCACGTCTTTGTTCAGGCCGGGTATCTTATCCTTGATCCATTGTCCGCCCCAGGCGCCGGGCTCAAACCACGGGCGAACCCGGAACAGGTTCGTGGCCATCGTTCGCAAAGCCTTGCGCAAATCCGCGCCGGTCATCCAGCTCATCGCATCAAGCTGTTGGCCGTCCACCACAAAATCAATCTGAGAGAGCAAATGCTGCTTATGCTTGTTGAGCACCACCCAATCAACAAAATAAAACCGCTTGTACATGGTTTTGATGGGTTCCGGCTTTGATGCTCCCAGGTTGGTGATGGCCTCCGCACGGGCGCGAAACTGCAATTCATTTTTGGGCAGATCGACGTACACCACGCAAGCTTCCCAACCGGCCAAAGCGGCTCCCGGGCCAATCAAAATGCTCAGGTCAGCGTCCAGCGAAGGCCTGAGTTGCTTCAGTTTCTGTGGATCGAAAAAGTCGGACAAGGTCAAGCTCGTCCGCGTGCCAAATAAAGGGTCATCGCCTCCAAGGAAGGGTTTTACCATCTCGTCAATTTCCGATACTGTCTTCATCGCAACCGAAACATCCGTCCAGTGAACCGTTTTGCCAAGCGCCTTCAATTCGGCATCCAGTTCATCTTTTAGCCGTTCGAAAAAAACGCCTTGGTAACCGTCAATCACAACTTGTCCACATCCACTGATGGCTTGGGCCAACCCTTTTAAGCCAGCTTTAATCGCTCCGGCTTCCAGGCTCAAACTTGGGTAAATATCATAAGTGCCAGCCTGCTGATCAGGTTTTGTCAGCGGTCGCAGAAACTGGTCTGTTTTTCTGTAGTTCTTCATTTCTATATTTTCTTGATTATTTTATTCTATGCCCCAGCGCTTGTTGGGTTTATCCGAAGCCTTCAACATCAAATGTCCACCCTGAATAAATTCGTTCCAAGGCAACTGGAAACTCGTATGTGGATTGCCATTCAAGCTGGCCGACCGGATATAATGCTGCTTTGTCGGATCACCTTTGACTTCGATGACAAATTCCTTTCCGGAGTAGTAGTCCGGATGAAGCCGGATGCGAACTTTCTGAAACAAAGGCATGCCCAGTTGTAAGTTCGGTTCCACATCGCTTCCGCCTTTCACGTCAAACAAGCCCATGCCGGCCATCACGTACCAGGCACCCAACTGTCCCTGATCTTCATCCTGACCATAGCCATAACCATGAATGCCGTCGATGCCATAAAATTCATCGCAAATTTGCCGCACCCACTTTTGCGTCAGCCAGGGCGCGCCTGAAAAATTAAACAACCAGGAAATATGCAGGCTGGGCTGATTTCCGTGATTATACACATTCTCCAGACCGGCAAAAGCATCAATTGTTTTTCCTCCGCCAAAACCGGTTTCCTGCGCTTTCAGAAATAAGGCATCCAAACGCTCATTAAACTTGTCGCGACCAATTTTCCCGATTAGTCCATCCGGATCGTGGGGAACGTAAAACGTGTACTGAAAAGCATTTCCTTCCTGAAAGCCGCGCCACACCTGATAGGGATCAAAATTATCGAGGAAGTTACCATCCATGTCCTTCGGAGTGATAAAGCCCGTGGACGGATCGAACAGCTTTTCCCATCCCGACGAAAGCGCGATGAGCTCGTTGTAGGCCGTGTCTTTCTGCAGGCTTTTCGCCATCTGCGCCGCGGCATAGGCACTGAAGCTATACTCCAAAGTGTGAGAAGCCGAAAACTGCGACGCCACAGCTGATGAACCCGTGTAGTAGGCACTATTCTCAGCATAGGGAACATAACCCCGTTCCAGGAACACTTGCGTATCGGCCTTGCCAACGCCCTCGGGGCGGTTTTGCCAGCCGGTTTCATTTTTCAGCACCGCCTCAAAAGCCAGGTCAACCGGATAGTTTCGGATTCCGCGGTTATACGCCGAGGCAATGACCTGCCCCATAAAGTTGGTGCCCACGCCGGACACAAATTTCGAAGTCGCAATGCCATCGGCCAGCCAGCCACAGTCGCGGTACACATCCAACTGGCAGTTCACAAATTCATTCATATAATCAGGATAGGCAATCCCCCAAAGCTGGGTGAGGTTCCAGAATGCTCCCCAAACCGCATCGGTGTTGTAATGATGATACAACGGTTGCCCTTGTTCGTCGAACGGAATTTGGCCAATGGCGCCATTGTTTTTCACATAGGCACCGTTGCAATCGCTGGCCAGCCCACGTCCCAAAAGCGCGTGGTACAGCCCGGTGTAAAATTTCACCCGGTCATCAGCCTGTCCGCCCTCAACGGCAATGCGGCCCAGCATGCTGTTCCAATAATCCTGCGCCTGCTTTTTGGCTTGATCAAAATCCAGGTCAGCCGCTTCGGTTTGCAGGTTGAGCCGGGCATTGGCGATGCTGGTGTACGATAAGCCAATCTTCACGGTAACTGACTCTTGCGCTTCGGTTTCAAAATTGAAATACAGGCCACAGCCAGGCCCCTGAACCGACTCGCCCGAAGCATGAACTTCCTCGCCGATAAAGGTGCCAAAACCGGCAGGTACCTGATCGAGCTCGGCTACAAAATACATTTTGACCTGCGCTCCTGCCTGATAGTTCTTGACATATTCGGGCAAGGTTTGCACAAACCCTTCGAAGGTTGATTCAGATACACGACGCACAAAAGCATCGGTCACCGCACCGCTTTCACCCTGTCGGTTGCCAATGTCAAAAATCAGGTGCGCCTGTTTTGTCTCCGGAAACGTGTACCGGTGAAAAGCCACCCGGGTCGTAGAGGTCAACTCGGCCAGAACGCCATAATCATCGAGTTCAACCCGGTAATAGCCAGGCTGGGCCAGTTCGGTCTCTCTCGAGAAACGCGAGCGGTAACCCTCATCGGGCGACTCCAAACTGCCGGGAGTCGTTTGCAAGTTTCCCACCGTAGGCATCACCGCCACGCCACCAATCTGGAACTCGTGAAAATTGACAAAACTTTCGATGGAGGTGTGGCGCTGGTCGTAACCCACGGCCTCCCAGCCCCATTTGTTTCCGTAGTGCCCGTCGGTTGATGCCGCCGGCTTGGCCATCCCAAACGGATTGGCAGCTGGTGTGTAAAAAAACCATCGGGAGTGTGCTGCTCCGATATTCGGATCCACCTCATCAATAAAATTGGGTACTTGTGCCCAGGAGCCAAGTGTCGAAAGGGCTAATAACAATGTTAACAAACGATATCTCTTCATACTATTTCTTTTTTTAAATTCAACGGAAAAACCAAAACCTACTGATTGGCTAAAGCTTTCTCCAACTGCTCAATGGCTACATAGAGTACACCAGCCGAACCACGGAACGTTCCCGATCCGCGTGGCTCATTATTGATGGAGTACCATTCATAGAAGCCATCGTTTTTCAAGACGCGCTCGGTCATGGGCAAAAGCTGCTCATAGGCCTCCTGCAAAAAGCCATACCGTATCAGTTGCTGAATCATGCGGCCGCCAAACCAGGTCCAGTCGCCGCCGTTTTGATAGCTGTACTCTGGGTTCATGATTTTATTCTCAAAGAAACCTTCGGGGTAGGGCGGATAAAGCGTTAATCCGATGGAAGGAGCGCCCGCTTCTTTCACCCTCTTCACCATTTCATTCAGCGACTGCTCAATTTCGGGAACAGACAGCAAACCGGCTTCAATGGCGATGGCTGTTCCGCCAAAGTAGTAAATCTCATTTTCGTTGAAATCATCCGGAAACGGAGAACCTTCGAGATAAATATGTGGAATGAACTTTTGGTTTTCCTCGTCCCACAAATGCTTGCGGCAGCTTTTAAAAACCTCGTCGCGAACCACTTCCCAGCGTGCCCTGGATGACGGAATCATTTCCATCAAATTATCCAGCGCAATAATAAACATGGCATTGTCATAAATATCTATGGCGCGGTGGGTGTTTTCATCCAGGTCAACTCCCCAACCATGTTCCGGCTGAACATCGCCCCAGTCGGCCGTTGTGGCTCCCCAAAGTAAATTGTGGCTGGTCACATAGCGATTTGTAATCAAAAACTCCATGGCCGCTTCCAGACGCTGCGCTACCGTCATGTCACCAATCTGCTCATCCAAAATGGATTGATCGCCCGTAGCCTTAATGTACTTATAAACCGCCTGAACCAGTGAGGTTTCCTGATCCGTTTCCACCGTATTTTTGTGGCCCGCATAGTTGGGAGCCATATCCGTGTAAGTGAAATCATAGCGGACGATGGTATCTTCGCGGGGCGTAAAGCCATCCAGAATATTTCCATCGTCACCCTGCATGCGGAAGAACACAAGCAGATTTTCCTTCAACTCTGCCGGATCGTACAATTCAGCAGCCAGCTCGATAAAGGTGTTGTAATCGCGAATCCATACTTCGCGGTAGCCATCGCCGGCATTGAAGCCTGTTCTCACCACGTCACGGGCTTTCTGCTTGGTAAAAGCAATGGACTCATTTTCTCGCACTTTTTGAGCTAACTCTTCGGTTGACAGCCGGCTTTCTCGAAGCTGACAGGATACAAAAAACACAAGGAGCAAATAAAATACAATCGTTGGTTTCATAAATTGAGTTGATTTAGGATTTCATTTGATAAAAATTGAAGCTTACATAGTTGCGAGGCAGGGAGCTACCCGTTTCCAGAATTCAGGTTCAGCCAGGCGTGCGCTTCCAATAATGGCAGCGTTTTCCTTGAGCTCCGAAAGTTCGACGCGAAGACTTAAGCCGACCTTTTGAAGTGCCTCATCCACGGCTGGTTGAAACAAGTGAAACGCGTTGGCAATATTTCCACCAATCACCAGCACTTCAACGCCAAACTTCTCCAGCCAAGGCTGAAGCAACTCGACCAGCTTTTGGCCAAAATCACCAAAAATCAGTTGTGCTTCTTTTTCATGGGCCGCAGCTTCGGCCACTGCTTTGGCTCCGGTGACCGTTTTTCCAGTGGCATCCTTGTATCTGGCAATCAAACCGCGGGTTGAAAAATAATCATCGGCAATGCCATTCTCAAAAGGCAAATGCCAGATACAGCCCTGGTCGGGAACTTCGGGGCCTGTCGTTACCGGCAAGCTATCTTTTAGGAAAGCCGACCCAAAGCCAGTTCCCAGAGTAATGGACAGCGAACGCGTTGATCCTTTGGCTTTCCCGGCCCAATCTTCGCCAATGGCAAAGGCCGTGGCATCGTTGATAAAACGGATGGGAAAACCGGCTGGCAATTTCAAATACGCTCGCAGGGCTTCCGGAACATTCAGCCCATAAATATTTTCGTACTTGTTGTTTTCGCCGGTAAAACGAGGAATTCCGTTTTCATAATCGAAAGGCCCGGGCATGGCAAAACCGATTCCGGCGATGTTTTCAACGCCAGCCAGCTGAATGGATTCGGCAATGGTCTTTCCCCACGAGTCGATAATCACATCAGATTGGGCATGGTTATCCAAGTCGTTTTCAGCAAAGGTTTTGGTCAGAAATTCTTCTGACTCCCAATTAAAAGCGGCGCTACTCACGTGACTTCCGCCAACATCAACGCCAATGGCAATTTTCTTCATGGTTTATCTTTTTATATCAATGGTGTAGGCAAATTTGTCGGCACAATAAAACCCGATGTTGTACTCCAAAGGACGGTCTCCTGGATCGTAAACCAGTCGCTCGCGAACCAAAACCGGATCGCCTTTTTCGATGGATAAGCGTTTGGCGGTGATGGATGACGCCAATCGTGCCTTGATTTTCTCTTTGGAAAGGGAGGGCACTACGTGAAAATCATTTTCAAGAATTTCGTATAGGGGACGTGCAAAGTCCTCTTTCCCGGCAAGGCCGATGCGTGGATGAAAATAGCTTTCAAAGTATACAAAAGGCCCGGTTTCATCACCACGCACACGACTTAAGCGGAGCACCCTGGTTTGCTCTTCAATCTTGAAGAAGGAGGCCAGCTTCTCATCGGCTTCCACCCATTCGACATTCAGGCTAAAGGTCTTAAACTGGACACCGCGCTCATTCATCTCCTGCGTGAAGCTGTGCCAATGCTGCAGATGAGTGGTTACTGTTTTTTTTGCCACCTTGGTCCCCACCCCCTTCTTCCGAACCAGCAGTCCTTCGTATTCCAGTTTATTAGTCGCCTGCCGCAAGGTATTTCGAGAAATTCCCAACTGCCTGGCCAGATCAATTTCCTTGGGAAGAAATCCGCCATCCTGATATTCGGGCAACTCAATCAGCTGTCGCAACAGGTTTTCAACCTGCGCATGCAGTGGAACGGGACTCTGGTGGTCAATGATCAATTTCATCAGTAAATAGTTTGTTTTTTATTGGTCTGATGGAACTCACATGTTGCTGAGAATTATCTTCATTCTTGTTTGTGTGCCGAGCAACATGTTCGTTTCATTCGAAATTTTTTTCCAATTTGTTCATATGTTTGAACATACTAAAGTAGGCTATTTATTTCAGAAATAAAAACAAGACTCAAAAAAAACTGCCACTTGTTTTCACAAGCAGCAGTTTCAATAAAATTCAGAAGGATTTGATGATAACTTTCTTATTTCTCTAACAGCTTAATAAAATATCCACCGACGACTGAGCGAGCTTGAAAACCAACCTGCTCGGCACTCCTGTTTTCCGCATTTTTTTGCAACACCCTCGTAACAATCTGAAAATCAAATATAGTTTATTAAATTTGGGTGTTGCAAAATTGCAGAGATGTTTATCCGAAAGCTTAAAAACCGATCTGGAAGTGT
>Ga0209347_1004134_pt1 | contig 15602 bp, 13 predicted proteins | sample AutmiccommuBRH23_FD_187382 | JGI IMG/M metagenome (GOLD analysis project Ga0209347, IMG submission 187382) | Deep subsurface microbial communities from Mt. Terri, Switzerland - Autotrophic microbial communities BRH/23 (SPAdes) (version 2) | ecosystem: Environmental > Aquatic > Deep subsurface >... | reverse complement strand
CGGGGAGCACGCGCACGGGAAAACCGCCCAGGCCCCGGCTGGAACGCCTGATTTTACCGCGGTGGCCCATATTTTTGAAAACCGGTGCGTCTCCTGCCACTCGGGCGACGATCCACCGGAAGGTCTGAAACTCACCGCCCACCGCGAAGTGATGGAAGGCGCCACCGGTGAAAAGGTAGTCATTCCGGGCAAGCCTGCCGAAAGCGAACTGGTCCGGCGGATAAAGGGAATTGCGGAACCCCGAATGCCGCTGAATCAGGCACCCCTTACCGATACCCAGATCCGGACCATCGAAAAGTGGATTGCGGCCGGGGCGCCGGGGCCGGAAACGCCCGGCTGATTACTTTGCTTTTGAAAAAATATAATCTTTCTGGGTTTTATGGCATTCGATGCAGCCGTCGATCTTCCCCGCATCCTCCACTGTTCCTTCCGGCCCGTACTTGGCCCAGAACCAGTCACCCCCATCCGGGTTGTACCCCTGGACCTTGTACATCGGCGTGATGGCCATCAGTTTCTGCTGATCCTCGCCGTAATTTTCCTTGACCAGAATGGCGCCGTTCGGCATCGGTTTCCCCGCCTTTGCGGCCTCGATGGCAATCGGGTTTCCATAGAGCTTCAGGAATGCCCCATGGGGGCTTTTTCCGGGGTAAATCCCTTCATGCCCGGGAAAGAAGGACCATTCTGTATAAGGGCTTGTTTCGGTGATATAGGTCCAGAACTGCTGCGCATCCGCAGGGGGGAGGTCGGTATCCTGGGCGTGCAGGACGGCAAATATCCCCAGAACAGCGAAAATGGCACACAACTCGATGATCAATCCCTTTTTCATGTTCTTTCTCCTTTCTTTTCCCTAATTAAATCAGCTTTTATGGTTATCTGCTTCGCTCAGTAATCGGTTTTGCAAGGGAGTATTTAATCCACAAAGAGAATCCCGTTCACTGGAGTCATCCGGATAACCCAATAAGCTTTTCACGAACCATCAGATGTGGCAAACCGACCATCCGGATTTCCACCGATGCGGTTCCGGTGTTTCCGTCTACCCTACAAAAACGTTTATCCTCTGACCATGGGGGGTATGTAGTATTTTGGAGCGGAATCGCTATTAAAGTCGCAACCGCACTCGCCGGCGGCGGCATCATAACTGAAATCCCTACGGGGCTTTCCGTCGATTCAATAGAAGTAAACCTGTTTGCGCGAAATACGCGTTTGCACCCCGTAACATCTGCACCCATATTTATGTGAAACAAAGGAATCGCTCCGAACGCATGCGACTCCCCACACGCCTCGCGAAACGGGTTCAGGACGGATGCAAATCACCTTGAAACGCTACCGAACGGTGGAAGACCTGATCTGCCCTTATCTGCGGATCCGGCGGAAGGAAATCGCGGCCGGGACCATCCGCGGTTGGGATTCGGACGGGAATACAACCGAATTTTCAATCCGGGAAATCGTCGATGTAATTCGCGAGACGGGAATCTGGGGGTATACCGATAATTTTGGCTGCATTCATTACTGGCATGAAAAGGCGACGTTTCCATCCATTCTGGAGTTTTTCGCCCATGAAATTGCCCACAATACCGGGAAACCCTGCGAAGACAAGACCGAAGAGGAACTGAGGGCTGATGAATATGCAAAAGTGGCCGTCCAGGCGTACGATTTCGCGCTTCGGATAAACCAGGGTCCGTGCAAACCGTTTTTACGCCATGAATAAGACGATGAAGGCATTATTACATTTTAACGACAGCATCAATTCTCAACCTTGGGATGTATCTATAATTCATAAGAATTTTGCCGGTTGACACACCTCTAAATATGATGCAATAGAATGATTATGAATCCCTGATCCTGTTCTACTGTAAGCCGATTATTACGAGAGTACCGTGGGACAGGGGGCAGTTCAGGTGGACCATGAATGGAACAAATTGCTTTTCAGTTTCTTGTTCGGCGTGTGCGCGCTTTTTTCCTACACTTTAACCACCAGTTGGAAAGGAGAACAGATGAAACGGAAAACGAATATGTCCAAAATGATCGTGGTATTGGGAACTTTTTTAATGCTGTTCACCGGCGTGGCCGGCGCCTTTGCGGCAGATGGTATCCCCCTGATGGTCCGGGCCCGCCACCTGGCCGTGTTGACGGACGTCGACAGCGATACGATTCCCGCAATCGGCGGCGAAGCGGATGTGGATAACTCCGTCGCGGTTGAACTCGATTTTACATGGTTTTTCACGGATAATCTGGCAGCCGAACTGGTGCTCGCGATCGCCCAGCACAACGTGGAAGCAAAAGGAGTGATCTTACCTGGCACAGCTACACCAACGGATTTGGATCTCGGGGATGTCTGGCTGGTTCCCCCGATCCTGCTCCTCCAGTACCATATCATTCCGGACGGCAAAATCCGGCCGTACGTCGGCGCGGGGGTCAACTACAACATCTTTTTCGAGCCAAACGAAGGCACCGTCGCAACCAATACATCCTATGACAACAGTGTCGGTTATGCCGTGCAGGCGGGTATGGACATCTGCATCACGGACAACTTCTTCCTCAACATCGATGTGAAGAAACTCTGGCTCGATACGGAAGCGGAAGTAAGTGCGGTTTTGCCTGTAGTCGGTCCAGCCACAGTGGATGTTGATGTCGACATCGATCCCTGGCTGCTCGGTGTCGGTATCGGCTATCGGTTCTAAATCCAGATTGTAAATCGTAGTAAATGATTATGGGGGGACGGGCCACCGTCCCCCTTTTTTATTTCCCGGGGGCATCCGGATCACCGGCGAGCATTTTTTGCTGGAAAGAAACACTCCCCTGACTTCCTATAGGAGGGATTCAAAAATCCGGGTGTTGGGATCAGGCTCAGGGAGAAGATCCGGCCAGACACCGCTGCCGGTGATCACATCCCCTGGATGATCTCCTTCACCTGGTTCCCTTCAGCCCGGGGACCGAAATGGGCCATGATGTCCCGCATGGCCATCATCTTGTTTTTGTAGGCTGAAAAATCGATGTTTGCCGCAATCCATTGCCGGATTTCCCCGGCATCCGCCATCTGGGGCAGATAGGATTCGATGATGTTGATGTAGGGGTTGTCGCCCGGCGTACCCGCGTGCTCCAGGGTTTCCCGTTCGGACTTGATCAGTTTCCGCAAAATTTTTATAACGTCCTCGTCAGAAACGGCCTTTGTTTCCGCCCGGCCGAATTCACCCATGATGATCCGGAGCGTTCCCTTTTTCTCCTCGTCCTTCTCCTTCATCGCCTGCTGGAGGTCTTTCTTGATCTGCTCCTGGAGGGTCATCCGCGTTCTCCCTTCTGTTTTTTTGATGAACTCGCAAAAAGTCAATTTTTGATGGCAAAGTAAAAAGCTCCAAATTCAAGGCGCGCGAATCCCGAGGAATGAGGCGTACTTGGCGTACGCCGCAGTGACGAGGGATGAAGTGCAACGCAGAAGTTGGACTTTTTACGAAGCCATCGGGTAAAGGGGTTTTTTACAACAGATCCCCGGGCATTGCCACAAATTTCAGGTAAACGCGATCAGCAGCCGCACGGCCCGGGCCAGCAGCAGGAAGGCCGCCAGCCCGCCGCACCAGAGAGCGGCGAACCAGAGCCACTGGCGCCTCTTTTTTTCAGTAAGTGCGTGCATGATCCGCTTTTCCCCTGAACACATAATAGGTCCAGGCGACATAGACGAGGATCAGCGGCAGGAGAATGACCGTGCCGACCAGCATGAGCGACTGGGATTCGGGAACGGAGGCCGCCTGCCGGAAGGTGACCGCGAAGGGAACGAGATAGGGATACGTGCTGATGGCGATGCCCATGTAGCCGGTGAAAAAAAGACCGAAACTCATTAAAAACGGCCGGGTTTCTTCCCCGGCGTGCAGATCCCGCCAGATGGCGATGAGCAGGAGCAGGCTGGCGGCCGGGATGGGAATAAGAAAGAAGATATTGGGGATGCTGAACCAGAGTTCGCGGATATCGGGATTCATGACCGGCATGCTGACGCTGACGATCGCCAGGAACAAGGCCTGGTACAAGAGCACATATGCCGCGCTCCTGCGGGCCCAAGCCTGGGTTTCCCCGCTGGTTTTCATCACCAGCCATGTCCCGCCCAGCAGCGCGTAGCCGAAAACGACCGCCACGCCGGTCATGACGCTGTAGGCGTTGAGCCAGTCGAACGCGCCGCCGGCGTAGGCGCGGCCGGAGACTTCGATTCCCTGGACGAAGGCGCCCACGATCATCCCCTGCATGAAGGCGGTCAGGAGCGATCCGAAATGAAAGGAATAGTCCCAGATGCGGCGGGACCGGTCCGCCTTGAACCGGAATTCAAACGCGACCCCCCGGAAGATCAGCCCCATGAGCATGAGGAGCACCGGCATGTAAAGGGCGGGCATCAGGATCGCGTATGCCAGGGGAAAGGCCGCCAGCAGTCCCCCGCCACCCAGGACCAGCCAGGTTTCGTTCCCGTCCCAGAACGGGGCGACGGAATTCATCATCCGGTCCCGGCACTGGTCCGTGGGGGCAAACGGAAAAAGGATGCCCACCCCGAGATCAAAGCCGTCGAGGAGAACATACAGGAAAATCGCCACCCCGATCAGACCGTACCAGACGAGAGCGAGATCGATCACACTGTCCAGATTAAGCATGCCCGCCTCCTTTCTTTTCCTTCATATCCGACAGGATCGGCGGTTTTCCCAGCCCGTGGGCACCGAACAGTTCCTCCGTGACAGCCGGGCCCTTGCCGATCAGTTTCAGGATGTAATAACTGCCCGCGCCGAACACGAACACATAGATGAAGATGAAGGCAACGAGGGAAATCGCGACCGAGGTACCGATCACCGGGGACACGGAATCGGCGGTCCGGAGCTGGCCCTGGATCATCCACGGCTGGCGGCCGACTTCGGTGACGATCCACCCGGACAGGACAGCAATGAACCCGGCAGGCGTCAGGGCCATGCACCAGTACTGGAACCAGCGGGTTTCGAACAGTCGGCCGGTCAGAAACAGCACCAGGGCGATCACCCCGGTGGCGATCATCAGCATGCCGACCCCCACCATCACGCGAAATGTCCAGAATACCAGGGCCACCGGCGGCCGTTCGTCCGGGGGCCATGCCTTCAGCCCCTTGACCTCCCCCTCCCACCCGTGGGTCAGGATCAGGCTGGACAGCTTCGGGATTTCAACCGGGTACCGGGTGACCTCCGCCTCCTGGTCCGGCCAGCCGAAAAGGAGGAGCGGCGCCCCGCGCCGGGTTTCCCAGAGGCCTTCCATCGCCGCCACCTTTACGGTCTGGTACTCGTAGGTGTTCAACCCGTGCAGATCGCCGAACAACAGCTGCATGGGGGCGACAAAAACGGCCATGATCATCGCCATGCCGAGCATCACCCGGGCATGGGCCAGGTGGCGCTGTCGCCACAGGTAAAACGCCCCGATTCCGGCCACGGTGAAGGCGGTCGTCAGGTAGGCGGCGGTCACCATGTGGACGAACCGGTACGGAAACGACGGGTTGAAAATGATCGCCAGCCAGTCTGTCGGGAGGAGCAACCCTTCCGGGCCGGCGCGGAAGCCGGCGGGCGTCTGCATCCAGCTGTTGGCCGCCAGGATCCAGAAGGCCGAGACAACTGTTCCGATGGCGACGATCAGGGTCGCGGCAAAATGCATTTTCGGGCTGACCCGATCCCAGCCGAAGAGCATCACCCCCAGAAACGAGGCTTCAAGAAAGAAGGCGGTGAGGACTTCATAACCGAGGAGCGGGCCGATGACATTTGCACTGACATCCGCGAAAACCGACCAGTTGGTCCCGATCTGAAACGTCAGCACCACGCCGGAGACCACCCCCATCCCGAAGGTGACCGCAAAGATTTTGACCCACATCCGGTAGACTTCGATGTAAACCTTCTTCCCGGTGCTCAGCCAGCGCCACTCCAGCACCGCCAGCCAGCTGGCCAGCCCGATGGTGAACGCCGGGAAGATGATGTGGAAGGCGATGGTGAACCCGAACTGAATGCGGGCCAGTAAAACCGGATCCAGGTTATCGAACATGATCGCCTCCTCGTTTGTAGTCGAAAGTTTTTAAACCTTCAAAGACCCGACGTTCCAACTTGTAAATCTATTCATGTTTTCCCGGCGATGCACTTCTTCGGCTCGCTTTCACCACCTCGATGGCAATGAAGGCAAGGCTTCCCATCACCGCGCAGAGGATCAGGTTGACCGGGGACAGGGGGACGATTCCGAATATCGCGGCCGGCCCGGGAAGATAGATGACCCCCAGTTGAAGAAGGATTACCAGGAAGACCATCAGGAAAATGACCGGATTACGCCGGATGCCGAGCGAAAAAAAGGAAACCGTGGTCGACCGCGCGGCCAGGGCCTGGCCGATCTGGAGAAAGGCGATGGTGGCGAAAATCATGGTCTGCCAGGTCCGGTCTTCCGGCACGGCTGGATCGAAGAAAGCGATCCCGGTGCCCAGGGACACCGCGCCGATCAGCGCGCCGACCCAGGCGAGGTGAATCGACATGCCCCGGCTGAAAAATCCGGCCCGGGGATCGCGGGGCGGTTTTTGCATGGTATCCGGTTCAGCCGCCTCGAGCCCGAGCCCGAGGCCGAGAAGCCCGTCGGTCAACAGGTTTAGCCAGAGGAGCTGGAGCGGCAGAAGCGCCACCGTGATACCGGCCAGGGGGGCGAAGAGCATGACGATGATCTTGCCGATATTGCCGGCGATCGAAAACTTGACGAACCGGCGGATGTTGGCGTAGATGGCCCGCCCTTCCTCCACCGCGGAAACGATGGTGGCGAAGTTGTCATCCAGAAGGACCATGTCCGAGGCCTCCTTGGCAACGTCGGTTCCGGTGATCCCCATGGCGATCCCGATATCGGCCCGCCGGAGGGCCGGGGCGTCGTTGACGCCGTCGCCGGTCATGGCCACGATATGCCCCTCCTTCTGGTAGGCCTCCACGATCCGGAGCTTGTGCTCGGGAGAGACGCGCGCGTAAACGGAACAGGTGTCCGCCTGCCGACCCAGTTCATCCAACGAAATCCGGACGAGATCCTGCCCCGTGCGGACCTGGCCGTTTTCCGAAATCCGCAGGTCATAGGCGATGAACCGGGCGGTGAGCGGGTGGTCCCCGGTGATCATCACCGGCCGGATGCCGGCGGTTTTGCACCGGCCCACCGCGACCCGGACTTCCGGACGCGGCGGATCGACCATTCCGATTAATCCGATAAAGATCTGGTCCCGCTCATATTCCTCCGGAGTCGATTTCGGGGGAAGGGTTTCAATCGGCCGGATAGCCAATCCCAGGACCCGCATCCCGTTTTTCGCCATCTGGGCATTGGCATCCCGGATGCGGTCCCGCCATTCAGGTCCGAACGGCTCCGGCCGGTCCTCGACCCAGATCGAACCGGTGATTTCCATCAAGCCGTCGACGGCTCCCTTGGTGATCGCCACCCAGGGGGTTCCCATGTCCCGGAGGGGCTTGAGCAGGGCGGCCAGCCGTTCCGATCCCTGGTCGATCGAGTGGACCGTGGTCATCCGTTTCCGGTCTGAATCAAAGGGGACCTCGGCGGTCCGCGGAAGGAGTTTTTCCAGGTCGGACTTTTCAATGCCGGCCTGGGCCGCGGCCACCAGCAGGGCCCCTTCGGTCGGGTCCCCCACGGCGGCCGGCCCGCCGGTTTCCGATTCGGCAATCAGTTCCGCGTCGTTGCACAAGGCGCCGGCGGCCAGGATGAGCCGCACGGCCGGAAGGTGCCCGGCCAGTTCTTCCGGACCGCCGGGTTTCCGCAGAACCGGCGCCGGGTGCTCCCGGGTCCCCATCAGTTCGAGATAATGTCCCGCCACGTCGATGATGGTGACGGTCATCCGGTTTTCCGTGAGGGTCCCGGTTTTGTCTGTGCAGATGACGGTGACCGACCCGAGGGTCTCCACGGCCGGGAGTTTGCGGATGAGCGCCTTTCGCCGGAGCATCCGCTGGGCGCCGAGGGCGAGAGTGATGGTCACCACCGCCGGCATCCCTTCGGGGATCACGGCGACCGCCACGCTGACCGCCGTCAGGAGCATATCTTCGAGGGATTCCCCCCGCAGGAGGCCGATCCCCATGACCAGCCCGGCCACTAGGATCCCCAGGAGGGCAAGCCCCTTTCCGACGGTATTCAGCCGGCGCTGGAGCGGGGTGAGCGTTTCCCCCTCCTGTGTGATCAGATCGGCGATCCGGCCGAGTTCGGTTTCCATGCCGGTCCCGGTCACCACCCCCGCCCCCCGGCCGTAGGTCACGACCGTTCCCATGAAGGCCATGTTCCGGCGGTCTCCCGGCGACAGGTCGGGGGCGTCGATCGCCGCAACCGTCTTTCCCACCGGTTCGGATTCCCCGGTGAGCGATGCTTCCTGGGTCCGGAGATTGACACTTTCAAGCACCCGGAGATCGGCCGGGATGACGTTTCCGGCTTCGACCAGCACGATGTCGCCGGGGACCAGCTCCCGGGCGGAGATTTCCCGGATCCGGCCGTTTCGCCGCACCCGCACGGACGGGACCGCCATTTTCCGCAGCGCCGCCATGGCCCGCTCGGCCCGGTACTCCTGGAAAAACCCGAGCAGGGCGAACAATATGACAATGGCGGCGATGGCGATTGTTTCCGTCAGTTCACCCAGAAAGGCGGATATCACCGCCGCGGCGATCAGGATCAGCACCATGGTGCTGCTGAACTGCTCCAGGAGGATGCGGAGCGGGTGTTTTCCCCCGCGTCCCCGGAGTTCGTTCGGGCCATGTTTCTCCAGGCGAACGGTCGCCTCCGGGTCGCCCAGGCCGTTTACCGCATCCGTTTGCAATCGGGATACGACCGCTTCGATTTCCCGTCGGTACCAATCCTCCATCTGGTTCACCCGTTAGGAACTGTTTTCAAGTGTAATCCTATAGAAACTTTAATCGGTTTTGTCCGGCGGGCAAACGGGTGAAACGTCACGCAACCGGCCGGGAATTTTCAGGCCCTCTGATTGACAAAGGTTCAGGATTATGGGATAAGTCTTCAACATTTTCAGGGAAGGTGGTTGGGAAACTCCGATTCCGGCGCGGCTTTCGGCATCCCGGATGCCGGTGGTCCGCTTTTTTTTCCATGCCCGGCGCGACTGTAGACGGCCGAGGTGTTTACTTCCTCAACATTCCCTTTATCTTTTTAAGCTGATGAAACGACTGATTCGAATTTCGATAGGAAGTGGTCTCCTGGTCCTTGGAGTGGCGGGGCTGTTCCTCCCTTTCCTGCAGGGAGGACTGCTTATCGCACTCGGCGGGATTGTCCTGTCGCGGGACATCCGGCTCTTCGCCCGGATGGAACAAGGGATCACCGGGCGGTTTCCCGCTATTGGGCGGGCCATGGTCAAACTGAGAAAACGCTTTCCCCTGCTGGACGGAAAGCCCGGTTGAACGGCATAAAATAATGAATCCGGTTATCCGGAAAACTCCAGTTGGGCGGGTTTCAAACCCGCCCGAGTCCCTTCCAGATAACCAGGAAATCGAACTGGATACCAGAATCCGCGCATGCGCACGGATGCAAACCCGCATGAAAGGGATGATTTGATATGGCACGAGTTCTGATTATCGGCGCCGGCGGCGTGGGGAAGGTGGTGGCACACAAATGCGCCCAGGTCCCCGATGTCTTCACGGATATCTGCCTGGCCAGCCGGACGAAGGAGAAATGCGACCAGATCGCCGCCGAACTTCCCCGCCCGATTGAAACCGCCCGGGTCGACGCGGACAACGTTCCGGAGACGGTCGCCCTGATGCGCCGGTTCAAGCCGGACCTGGTGATCAACGTGGCGCTCCCCTACCAGGACCTCCATATCATGGATGCCTGCCTGGAAGCCGGCGTCGATTACCTGGACACCGCCAATTACGAACCGCCCGACGAGGCGAAATTTCAATATTCCTGGCAGTGGGAATACCAGGACCGGTTCCGTGAAAAAAACCTCATGGCCCTCCTGGGAAGCGGGTTCGACCCCGGGGTGACCAATGTTTTCACCGCCTGGGCGAAAAAGCACCATTTCGACGCGATCCATGAACTCGACATCATCGACTGCAATGCCGGCGAACACGGCCACCCCTTTGCCACCAACTTCAACCCGGAGATCAACATCCGGGAAGTGACCGCCCGGGGAAAATATTTTGAAGGGGGCAACTGGGTGGAGACCGACCCGCTTTCCGTCGCCCGGACCTACGATTTCCCGGAAGGGATCGGCCCCCGCAAGATCTACCTCATGTACCACGAGGAACTCGAATCGCTGGTCAAGCATTTCCCGGATATAAAACGGGCCCGGTTCTGGATGACCTTTTCCGACAACTACCTGAAGCATTTGGAAGTGCTCGGAAACGTGGGGATGACCCGGATCGACCCGGTCAATTACGAGGGGTGCAAGATCATTCCGCTCAAATTTCTCAAGGCGCTCCTTCCCGACCCGGGATCCCTCGGCCCGGTGACAAAGGGGCGTACCTGCATCGGGTGCCATATCAAGGGGATAAAGGATGGAAAGGAACGGGAATACTTCGTCTATAATATCTGCGACCACCAGGCGGCCTATCGGGAGGTCGGCTCCCAGGCGATCTCCTATACCACCGGTGTGCCGGCCATGATCGGCGCCATGATGATGGCAAAAGGTGACTGGCGGGGAACCGGCGTGTTCAACATGGAACAGTTCGATCCCGATCCGTTCATGGATGCGCTGAACCGTCACGGGCTGCCATGGACCGAGATTTTCCTCTAAACATAGACCCGTATCGGGTCCCGTCTCCCAGCTACGTGGTCTGCGATGAGGCGCTGGAAAAAAACCGGGCGGTCCTGGAATCGGTCAAGCGTGAGACCGGATGCCGGATCCTCCTGGCGCTCAAGGCGTTCGCCATGTACAGCGTTTTCCCGCTCCTCCGGGAAAAACTGGACGGCACCTGCGCCAGCTCCCCGTTCGAGGCCCGGCTCGGCCGGGAAATGTTCGGCGGCGAGGTCCACGCTTTCGCGGCCGCCTACAGCGAGACCTCCCTGGAAGACGTCCTCCGCTATTCCGATCACGTGATCTTCAATTCGTTTGCCCAGTGGCGGCGGTTCCGGCCGCTGATCGAACAATCCGGAAAACGGATCGAATGCGGGCTCCGGGTCAACCCCGAACATTCCGAATCCCCGGCCGCCATGTACGACCCGAGCGCGCCGGGATCGCGCCTGGGCATCCGGCGGGAGCAATTTGCCGGCGAATCGCTCGACGGGATCTCCGGTCTTCATTTCCATACCCTGTGCGAGCAGAACGCCGATGCCCTGGAGCGGACCCTGGCCGCTTTCGAGGAGCGGTTCGCCGATTTGATTCCCGGCCTTTCCTGGCTGAACTTCGGGGGGGGCCACCATATTACCCGCGACGATTACGATATCGAGCGCCTCTGCCGGCTGGTCCGCGGGGTGAAAGACCGCTATGGCGTGGAGGTCTACCTGGAACCGGGCGAAGCCGTGGCGTTGAATGCCGGAGTCCTGGTGGCCACGGTCCTCGATATCGTGCACAATACCCTTCCCATCGCCATTCTCGACACCTCCGCCGCCACCCACATGCCCGACGTGCTGGAAATGCCCTATCGCCCCGGAGTCTTCGGCGCCGGGCTTCCCGGCGAAAAGCCGCACACCTTCCGCCTGGCCGGCCCGTCCTGCCTTGCCGGGGACGTGATCGGCGATTATGCCTTCGATGCGCCCCTGGAAGTCGGATCAAAACTGGTCTTTCTCGACATGGCGCATTACACCATGGTCAAGACCACCACTTTCAACGGGATCAATCTTCCGGTCATCGTCCGCTTCAACGCCGCCGCCGACACTTACACGACGGTCCGCGAATTCGGGTATACCGATTTCATCAGTCGGCTTTCATAAAAAAAAACAGCTTTTCTCCTTTAATTACTCCCCTCATCAGTTCTTTTTTCCAGTTGGCGTTTCCGCTTTCAATGCCTACTTTTTAAGCAGATACGATTACCCCCGGCGAAATGAAACCCGGTATATTCCGTATGTTCTGCTCCTCGACGGCATTTTCTGATTGACTCCCTCACTGGCGACCGCCGGCGGTTGATTTTATCTTTGCAACCCGAATGGACAGGAATATATTCTCTGGATTAAGGAGTTGTTACCATGAAAAGATTGATTATCACCGCATTGTCCCTGGCGGGACTGGCTGTTCCCGTTATTGTGTTCGCCCAGGACGGCGTCGGGGCGGTCCAACTGCTCGAGCGTCACTTCTTTCCGGCCGTGGTGGCCGGGGTGGTGCTCGCGGTGGCATTCCAGCTCCTGCTGACCAACTTCTCCGCGGCCATCGGTCTATCCGCGGCCCGGATGTTCACCCGGGAAAAACGGAAGGATCGGGGAGAAATCCGGGAAGAGATCCGGGAAAGATCGGAAAAGTATTCCCGGGAGGAACATGAAAAAAAGGAATCCAAGGGCCCGAGGGAGATGACCGACGAGGTCCACTCAACCCTGCAGACGATCAGCAGGGGGTACGGAATCATGACCTTGGTGACCGCCAGCATTGCGCTCTTTTTCGCCTCCTGGCTGGCCGTCGAGATCTCCGGGGCGACGAGTTTCATTTTTGCCGTGGTCGTGGCCCTGGTCATCTGGGGTGTTTCGTACATCGTATCATTAACCCTTGAGCTTGCGGCAGGGACCAGCATGATCGGCGGACTCGCCAAGGTGGCCAAGCAGACCATCCAGTCGATTTCGGATACGACCTCACAATTGCTGGGCCGATCCGAGGCGAAGAAGGAGGGGGACCGGGCGCGGGAAATCACCCAGGCGGTTCGGACGGAACTGTTCGGCAAATCGGATATCAAACGGCAGCTGCACGATTTTGTCCAGTCGATCAAGCCCGATTTCGGACCACGGGATTTCCGCAATGAACTCGAAGGGTTGCTCAACCAGCTCCATGTCGAAAGTTATGTCAGCCCCCACGGCGGGCCCGGCGGTATCCAGGAGGTCGTCAACGAAATCAGGACCTCGGGATCGCCGATGAACAAAGATCGCGCACGGGATGCCTCCCGGAAATTGTACGATGTGATCTCCCGGGCCCGGCAGGAGTACCAGAGCGACCGGGCACCCAGCGACAAGATGATGATGGGGGCCATGCGGTCGGTTGGGATGTCTCCCGAGGAAGCAGAAGACAGTCGGAAGAAAATTGAAGGGTTCCTGAGGAGCACCGACAAGCAGGAACTCGATCCCGACGGGATCAAGCGGGACCTGGAACGGCTGTTCGAGGACCCTCGGGAGGGATCCGAAGCTCTCCGCAAGCGGTTATCGGCCATCGACCGGGATACCATCGAAACGATCCTGGCCAAACGGCAGGACATGAGCCGAGATGAAGTGCACCAGAAGGTGGACCGGATCTGGAACATGATCGAGAACATCACGGGGACCGCCCGGCAGAAAACGGAAAGTTTCCGGGGAAGCGCGGCCGGCATATCGGGGGCCGCCCGGCAACGGAGCGGGTCGACACGGGAACGGGCTATCGATAAGGTAGAAGATTATCTGGAAACCATCGACCGGCCGGCGCTCGATCCGGAAGGCGTCCGGCAGGATCTCGAGCTGCTCTTTCATGATCCGAAAGCCGGTGCCGAGGAACTCTACGACCGGCTGAAGCATCTGGACCGGGAGGACGTCATGGCGATCGTGACCACCAACCGCTATATCTCCCGGGAGCATGCCGAAAAATTGGTCGATGGAATCATGAATACGCGCGACCGGGCAATGGAGCAGGCCGAACGGGCAAAGCAGGAGATTCAGTACCGGTTGGAGCAGGCCCGGCAGGAAACCCTGCACCAGGTCAACCAGCTGCGAAAAACCCTGGCCAGTGCCACCTGGTGGATATTCGGCACTGCGGTGGTGAGTGGGTGTTTTGCTGTTTTGGGAAGCTGGATTGCGTTTTTTATTGTCTGAGAGTGCCGAGGGCGCGGCGGACCGGCACAATCCGCCGCGCCGGATTATTCAGATGTCCGGAAATTCCGGCTTTTTTTTCTCCAGAAACGCGGTGATCCCGTAGACGCATTCGCCGGACGCGATCAGTGAAACGGCGCGCTCGGCTTCCAGATCAAGGGCATCCTCCAGCGGCAGGCTCCGGCCCCGGCGGATGATTTCCAGGGCACTGACCACGGCCCGGGGACCGTTCTCCGCTATCTGGCCCGCCACGCCGAGTGCTTCTTCCAACGCTCCTCCCGGCGGGCTTACCCGATTGACCAAACCGAGCCGGAGGGCTTCCCCGGCACCGACTTTCCGGCCGGTCAGGATCAGGTCGGCGGCTGCGGACGGACCGACAAGCCGGGTAAGGGTGGCGCCGCCGCCCCAGTCCGGCATCAGCCCCAGGCGGACCTCGGAGAAACAGATCACCGCCGCGGGATCGATAACCCGCATGTCGCACCGGACGGCCAGTTCGGCCCCACCCCCGTAGGCAAGCCCGTTCAGGGCGGCGATAATCGGCACGGGAAGCGATATGAACCCGTCGATGACCCGGCGCAAATAGTCGATCAGCGCTTTCGCCGGTGCCGGGTCATTTTTTCCCATGGCGTCGCCCAGCTGACTGACCATCGGGTTGTCCGGGTTGACGTCAAAGCCGGCGGAAAACGCGTCACCGACACCGGTAATCACGACAGCGCGGGGAAGCGTGTCTTTCAGTGCCGCCGTGGCCTTTTCCAGGCCGGAAAGCATGACCGTATCAAACGTGTTTCGCCGTTGCGGCCGGTCGATGGTTACGACGGCGACCTTTCCTTTTCTCTCCACCCTGATTTCACCGGACATTGCTGGCCTCGCTTGCTGTCGAATTTATTTGCGATTCACAATAATGGCTTCGTACATTTTCCACTTTTTACTTTTGAATGACCAATCGCCAATTGTCAATGGAATCAAATGCAGCGAATCGCCCGAAGCAACTATTCAGCGAATACAAGATCACAGGGCATGTCGCTTCCGATACGCAGCCGATGCGCTTCCTTCGTCAGCACATCCTATGACTAACAGATATCACCGGTTTTCGTGAACGTGAACGTACACGTGCTCGTGCACGGATTGTGCTTTTCGCAATGAAAAATATTCGCTGAATAGTTGCCGCCCGATTCAGCAATTCAATGCAACGCAATCATCACCCCATCACCCCGGACCCCAGGAGCGCCTCGATCTCCGGTCCGGTTTTCCCCAGAACCTGTTCGAGCACCCAGCGGTTGTGCTCCCCCTGTGCCGGGGCCGGGCCGCCGACAGCCACAAGGCTGTTCAATGCCTTTAACGCCGGGCCGAAAATGGTGATCATTCCGGCCCCGGGCTGATCGATGTCGACCAGGAGGTTGCGGGCCCGGGTATGGGGATGGTCGACCACCTGTTCCACGTTGTTCACCGTTGCGGCCGGAACACCGTGGGACCTGAGCAGCGCCACCAGCGGCTTGCTCTCCTGGTTCCCGGTCCACTCCTCGATGATCCGCTTGAGATCCGGTTCATTGGCATTGCGGGCAAAGAAATTGGAGAACCGGTCGTCCGTCGCCAATTCGGGCGTCCCCATGGCATTGCACAGGGACTGGAACGGGTGATCCCCCGCGCAGATGATAAAGACATGGCCGTCGGCCGTCCGGAAGGCATCGAACGGC
>Ga0209347_1004132_pt1 | contig 15609 bp, 13 predicted proteins | sample AutmiccommuBRH23_FD_187382 | JGI IMG/M metagenome (GOLD analysis project Ga0209347, IMG submission 187382) | Deep subsurface microbial communities from Mt. Terri, Switzerland - Autotrophic microbial communities BRH/23 (SPAdes) (version 2) | ecosystem: Environmental > Aquatic > Deep subsurface >... | reverse complement strand
ACTATCGTTATCAATTCAAATAATGAGCAGCTTTCTTCCGGTGCCTACGCCGTGAAAAGTGAGGCTCTTGTGGAGATGAACAAAGTGGACGAAGCAATTGAACTGCTTCAGGAAGGGCTACAGAAAAATGTCGATGCATATCTGCTCCACTTTAACATGGCCATCAATTATTACAAAAAAGGGGATTTGGAGAATGCGCTCATTCACGTCAAAAAAACAATTGATCTGAATAAATCAGACAGTGGCCCCTTCTTACTGAATGCCTATGTCCTTAACGATAAAGGCTTATGGGTGCAGAGCATCCTCTCTTTCCAGATGTTTCTACTGCTGGAGCCCGACAGTAAACGGTCAGAAAACGCTTTCGAAGAGATGTTGCAGGCCATGCGCATCAAGACAGATTCCAAACCGGTTGAAAGATCTTTTATCCAGCAACAGATGATGCGCAACAAACCCAAGAACATCCTTCATCCTGATGATATTCCGCCGCTGAGTATTGAAGAGGGACTTAACCGAAATCTTGTTTATTACGCCATTACCTCCACCCTCGACTCCTTAAAAAATACACCTGAAGAAGAAGATGAGTTCACCCGGTTCAAAATGGTCAACAAAAAGATCATGAGAGTCCTCCAAAAAGAGAGTATGGGTGCGAAGGAAGGTATTTTCTGGACGTTCTATGTTCCTTTTTTTACGCATATAGAACAGTCCAATTATTATGACGCCTTTTGCCGTTATATCAGCGTGTCGTTTTACCCTGGATCACTGGAATGGTGGCATCAGAATCAGGAGGCTGCCGAGAATTTCGTTACCTGGTTTGAAAAAGGAGATAACATCTGAGAGGGAAGTTAAAAAAATCTTTTACCTTTGCGTTGAATGCCACACCTATGGAAATGAACAACGAGGAACGGTTACTGGAAGAATTACGCAATCCGCGCACCAGCCGGCAAGGGTTTGCAAAACTTGTGTCTGAGTACAGTGAGAGACTCTACTGGCAGATACGAAAAATGGTGCTCTCCCACGATGATGCCAACGACATACTGCAGGATGTGTTTATCAAAGCCTGGACGAACCTGGAAAACTTCAGGGGGGATGCCAGACTAAATACCTGGCTCTATCGGATTGCCATCAACGAAAGTATCACCTTCCTGAATAAAAAAAGAAGCCAGAACAATATCTCCATCGACGATGATGATACCTTCCTGCTCAACACGATTGAGGGTGATGATTATTTCGATGGGGATGAAGCACAAAAGTTGCTGCAAAAAGCCATCCTTACCCTCCCTGAAAAGCAACGCCTCGTTTTTCAGATGAAATACTTTGAAGAAATGAAATATGAAGATATGTCCGATATCCTCGGAACCTCGGTGGGTGCACTGAAAGCATCCTATCATCATGCAGTTAAGAAAATTGAAAAATTTTTGGGTGAACCACGTTAAACCTTTTTCCTGGCATGAAGTCTATTTAACAGTACAGCGCAAAAAAGGAAAGGTATGGAAACAAAATTTAACAAATTAACGGAAATAGATAAGACTAGGAATCCTTTCAAAGTACCCGAAAATTATTTCGCGCAGTTCAATCAGGAAATAATGGTTCGTTTGCCGGAAAAGGAGACAGTAATACCCAAACCGGTACCCATATGGGATAAAGTGAAACCCTGGGTATATATGGCGGCCATGTTTGCCGGTTTGTATGTAACCATTCATTTTCTGGCAAACCACAACGGAGATGGCAATATGGTGACCCGTGAGACTGTTACTCAGCAAACATTGACAGAATCGTCCGGGACAGAAAATTACTGGTCCACTGTTCAGATTACCGAAGAGGAGTTCTACCAGTACCTCGAGGAACAGATCATCGATGATGGTTATTTCGATTATATGTACAACCAGTATTATTTGAATTAATCGTATCATTCATCTTTATAAGAGAAAAACGGCTATGAGAAAAAATATTATATTGTTATTATTTTGTATACTGACGCTTCCCGCACAAATCAGCACCATAACGGCCCAGAACAGAAAAATGGACATGGCTGATTATGAAAAAAGGAAGATGGAGTACATCCGAAAAGAAGCAGGACTCACGCAGGAAGAAGCCGGTAAATATTTCCCTCTGAACAATGAACTGACCCAGAAAAAATTCGACCTTCACAAACGACACAGGGATAAGATACAGCGGATAAAGGACAACAGCAACATCTCCGACGAAGAATACAAAAGAATGATGGAAGACGATGTAGAAGTGAAACTGAAAGAAGCAGCCCTGGACAAAGAATATTCCACCCGATTCGGGAAAGTACTCACACCCGAAAAACTATACAGAGCCCAGCAGGCTGAGAGAAGATTCATCCAGCAAGAGGTCTCCAATTTCAGAACCGGACAGGGTAACAACCGAAAATAATAAATCCTTTCAGGGGATCATCACAGACAGGAAACGCGGCATATTTGCCGCGTTTTTTCGTATGACAGGGTCCGTGATCCGGGCAGGCGGTGAAACATCAGCGGAGCATCTGATTCTTACCAGTCTTGCTCTCGAGCTCACGCAGATTGTCCATTTTCTTTTTCGCAAGAAAACCATAAATATCCTCCAGGTGTTCGGTCACCTTCCCATGTCCGAATTCAAATACTTTTGTCACGAGCCCGTCGAGGAAATCACGATCATGCGACACCACGACAAGTGTTCCGTCAAAATCCGCCAGTGCCTGTTTCAGGATATCCTTGGTACGCATATCGAGATGATTGGTCGGTTCATCGAGAATCAGCAGGTTCACCGGTTCGAGCAGCAGCCGGATCATCGCCAGCCGTGTACGTTCTCCGCCCGAAAGAACCTTCACTTTTTTATCCACATCATCCCGTCCAAACATGAATGCGCCCAGGATATCGCGTATCTTCGTGCGGATATCACCCACGGCAATATCATCGATTGTCTGGAAAACGGTTAGTTCCTCGTCCAGCAGAGAAGCCTGGTTCTGCGCAAAATAACCTATTCTGACGTTATGCCCCAGGGTCAGGGTGCCCTCATGCTCCACCTCACCCATGATGCATTTGACCATGGTCGATTTTCCTTCTCCGTTACGTCCCACAAATGCCACTTTCTCTCCCCGTTCGATGGTGAAACCGGCATTGGAGAAGACCATTTTATCGCCATATCTTTTCCCCACGCTGTCGGCCACCACGGGATAGGTGCCGGAACGCGGCGAGGGCGGGAATTTCAGGCGCAGTGCCGATGTGTCCTGTTCATCGACCTCGATGATCTGCAGCTTTTCCAGCATCTTTACCCGTGACTGCACCTGCAGGGTCTTGGAGTATGTCCCCTTGAAACGTTCAATAAATTCCTGTGTTTCGGCAATCATTTTCTGCTGTTCCTCTGCCTGCTTCTGCTGTTGTTCGCGGCGTTCCCTGCGGAGCTCCAGGTAATGAGAGTAAGTGGCTTTATAATCGTAGATCCTCCCCATCGTCACCTCGATGGTACGGGTAGTCACGCGATCCACAAATGCCCGGTCGTGCGATATGAGCACAATGGTGCTGGCTGTCTGTATCAGGAAGTCCTCGAACCACTGCACCGAATCGATATCCAGATGATTGGTGGGCTCGTCGAGCAGGATCACATCCGGATGCTGAAGCAGTATCTTTGCCAGCTCAATGCGCATACGCCAGCCTCCGCTAAATTCCGCCGTATTTCGGCTGAAATCCTCCCTTTCAAACCCCAGCCCGAACAGTGTTTTTTCGATATGTTCATCGATCTGCGTCTCCTCAATACTGTAGAATTTTTCACTTAACGCAGATACCTCTTCAATCAGCTGCATGTAGCTATCGCTGTCATAATCTGTGCGGATGGTAAGCTGTTCATTCAGTTCAGCAATCCTTCCTTCCATCTCATGCAGATGAGCAAATGCAGTGGCTGTCTCTTCAAACACAGTCAGGCTGTCCCGTGTTTCGATATGCTGGGGAAGATAGGCAATGGTAAAATCTTTGGGAGCAGACACTTTACCGCGGGATGGACTGCGCACGCCGGCCAGAATCTTGAGCAGGGTCGATTTGCCCGCACCATTCTTACCCATCAGCGCAATCCGGTCCTTGGGGTTAATCACAAAAGAAACATCCGAAAAAAGAGTCGTTCCGCCGAACTCTACGGCTAAGCCATCCACTGAAACCATACAATCATTTTTTAAGGGTGCAAAGATAACAGGATTTTTTTGAATGACGGTATTAGGGTAAGCAGCGGCCGCCAGCTGCCGGGAAAATGATCATCCAGACTTCTCCGGTCCGACATACTAAAAAAGGATACCTCTTTCAAGATACCCTTTTTGTTTCCTTGTTACTGTTGATTGATTGTCAACAGTACTGGTGGAGCTGGAGGGAGTCGAACCCTCGTCCAAACGAGGAAGCCATCTGCTTTCTACATGCTTATCTTCATTTTATTTGTCGGGAAAGAGCGCGACTGAAGACACCAAACTCCATCCTTATCTTCTTAATTTCAGAAAGGAGCCGAAGCCTCTCCTATCCTATCTCCGATATACCTGCATCACCTGATCGGAACGCTTCGAAGCCACAGCTTCCGGGTGATGTCTTGTCCCGTCACCTGTGACGGGATTAAGCTTTAATCTACTAAACTTCGATTAAGCAGCAAGAGCGTAATTGTTGTTGCCAGTTACTTGTTTGACGTTTGAGATTAAAGTGCCAACCGACAACGCACTGCATGCTTACAAACCTCTTCTACCCGCTGTCAAAGCCAGACAGCCCCATAATCGTCTTTATTACAATACAAAGATAATCATTCTACACAACTTCTCCAAATGATTCCTTCTTCTCCAATCCGTTCTTGCAAACATACTGATTCAGATCTCGCTTCCTGCTGTATAATTTCAGGTTCTCCTCCTGATCGGACCACCCCGAGGGATGATCAAGATGGTAAACGATGGCCAGGTTACGCAGTGACTTGTGCTGATAACCGGCAGCCCTGAAACGCCAGGAAAGATCACGGTCTTCACCGAAAGCGGGACGAACATAATCTTCGTCAAAGCCATTGATAGCGTAGATGGCTTTTTGGGAGAATGACATATTACACCCCAGCAACTTGTGGTTGCTCCTTAATTTCGGAATGAATGAGAATATCCCATTGGGAGAAATAAACAATCCTTCTTCCAGGAACGTAATATCCCCTTTTCCGGAGATAAATTTACGCTTCAGCACCTGCTGCATGCGGTGGATACGGGCACTATCTTCCAGCAGCTCACGGGATGTTGCCGCATCCAGCTTGACGCGTTTTCCGGCCAGCACAACCTCTTCCTTTGCATACAACAGGTGCATCTCTATAAATCGTTCATGCAGGATGCAGTCTCCGTCAATGAATATCAGCCAATCGGCATGTGCCGCCCGGATAGCCCTGTTCAGGCTCCTGTTTTTACGCCAGCCCAGATCTTCCTGACGGATATGTTGAAAAGGTTGTTCAAATGGATAATGGTCTATAAAATACTTCATTCCTTCATCTTCACCATCTTCAGCAATGATAACCTCCACATCCTTCTCTGTTTGACAGGCAAGGGAGTCGAGCACCGCTTTCAGGAAGGGAACATTTTGATAGACCGATATGATAAGGCTTGCTTTCATTGATGAGAGATGTTTGTGAACAGAAAACACTTCAGGAGGGAGAGTCGCTCATGCGCTCTGTAAGTCGCTCAGATAATCACGGGTAGTCAATACCAGATAACTTTTCAAATGCCAGAACGATACCTGCTCTTCATAATACCCCAGATGCAGGGGATTTGTCGGTTCAAAGTATGTTCTGGCTGACGACTTGCTGATTTTTGTGCCGGGAAAATGGAAGCGCTTCTCAACAAAGGTGATATATCTTACCTCATCGTCCTTCATCCTGAGTAATCTCTTTGCCTCCCCGGCTACATTGGCGGCATACACCATCTTCTGGACGTGGAGATTCTCTGTTTTCACAAATACATTGTGCGGTCTGAAAATATTGATAACGCTGTTGATCGCTTTCGAGTAGGTGCGCTGGTAATGCAATGATCCGTTCAACTCTCTATGGAACAAAGGCATATGACGTATATTCAATGCATCAATGATTTTTTTGTGTAAATGGCGTGTCTGCACCCTTTTCGAATCGGACCTTACCCTGTAATAAAAACCGGTCATCGGAAGGCGGACAAATTGACCTCCCGTTTCAAACAGGGAAAGCCAGAAATCCCAGTCCTCCCTGCCCAGTATCTCATCACAATAGCCACCCGCTTTTTCCCAATCCGCTCTACGATACATGGCACAGTTGTCTATCAGATTCCTCCGACACAATAGGTTGATATCGAAATCATCCAATTCCCATTTGCCTGACTTCTCCCCGATTAATTCCGCTTCACTGCTCACCAGCTTCACTCCGGGGTTCTCCGATAATATTTTCACTGCCTCGCTCACGTACTCCGGCGCAAGTAAATTATCCGCGTCGAGCGGTAAAATATAAGTTCCTTTCGATTTCCTGATGGCATGGTTGCGGGCAGCCGATGCCCCGGCATTAGGTTGATAAAATGTGTGGATGACCGGATAACGGAAAGCCAGCTCATCGATAATCTCCTGTGTCCGGTCGGTAGAACCATCATTCACCACGATGATCTCGTAACGACGATACGTCGTGGCCAAGGCCGACTGAATAGCGTCAGCGATATATTTTTCTGCATTATAGGCAGGAATAATGATACTCACCAAAACATCTTCCATCATCTTACAGCATTAAATTTTATCCAGCCCCCTGAAGTACTTCCTCCAGTAATACTTCACCGGATGGGTATATTTCAATAACTTCCACGGACGGCTGGAGTGAGGCCTGTGAACAACACGGCTGGAGGTAACCAGGTAGTTCTGAAAACCTATTTCCGTGGCTTTGTGACTGATAAAGACATCATACCATGATTTTGCGGGATCGAGCAAGCTGAAGTCGTAAGCTGCAAGAAAGGTGTTGGTAAGCAGCGTACAGCAAAAGCTGAGCCTTTTCCTGGTGGCTACCACCCCTGTTTTCATCCTTGATGCATATAAATAGGGATAGTTGATCACATCAGCATCATCTACCGTGACCGCCGCAATCAGTCCCGGATTACCCAGCGAACCGGCATGCCGGTATAGCTCACGGAGCGTATCCCTCTTCACCACCACATCCGATTCCACAATAATCAGATGAGCTCCCTGTGACAGTGCATGGGCTTGGGCCATCTGCAAAACAAGCCGGTAGTTGGGAGAGGGATGGGTGGTGACATCAGAAAGATGCACTACACTGAATCCATGCAACTGTGCCAGCCTGTCGAGTTCATCTGCTGTCTCCCGATCACTGTAATCATCGTACACAGTAAGGCTGAACCCCTCTATGGTTGAATTCATCAAAGCTTCTATCGTTTGTACGGCAGAATGAAGTGAATTTTTTACAGGCAAGACAACATGCAACGGATGTACGTTCAAAATAATATATCAGTTATGGATTGAACCCGTTTTAAAATGATTCGACCGGCAAAGTTAATCACTTTATTTTATTTTTCGGAGGGAGCAGGTTCATTTTAGACGTTAATAAAGCCTGCAACCAATAAAAAAAATCGTATTTTTGCATGATCATTTTACATTGAAAACAGAAATCCGGAAAAAATGAACAGAATTGTAGGGAAAGAGACTTTCTCCGACAAAGTAGTAAAGTTTGAAGTGGAAGCACCCCTGATAGCGAAAAGTCGCAGGGCAGGCCACTTTGTCATCGTGAGAGTAGGAAAGAAAGGGGAAAGAGTCCCCTACACCATTGCCGCTGCCGATCCACAGAAAGGCACCATCACACTGGTCATTCAACGCGTGGGTAAATCATCTGAAAAAGTGTGTCAGCTGGAAGTAGGCGACTACCTTACCGATATGGTAGGACCGTTGGGCAAGGCCACGCACATTGAACACTTCGGCACGGTGATCTGTGCCGGTGGCGGTGTGGGTGTGGCTCCCATGCTACCCATCATTGAGGCGATGAAGAATGCGGGTAACAGGGTTATCTCCGTACTGGCAGCCCGCACAAAGGAGCTGATTATCCTGGAGGAACAGGTGCACAGGAACTCCGATGAGGTGATTATCATGACCGATGATGGATCATATGGTGAGAAAGGATTGATCACCACCGGCGTGGAGAAGGTGATCCAACGGGAAAAAGTAGACCTGTGTGTGACCATCGGTCCGGCCATTATGATGAAGTTCGTGTCGCAGCTGACCAAGAAATATGACGTCCCCACGGTGGCATCACTCAACACCATCATGGTGGACGGCACCGGCATGTGCGGTGCGTGCCGCGTGACGGTAGGCGGTAAAACGAGATTTGTCTGCATCGACGGACCTGAGTTCGATGCACACCAGGTAGATTTCGATGAGATGTTGATGAGGTTAAAAGCTTACAATTAAATCGTATACCAATAGTAAAGGAATAGATAGTTTAGGTTATCTGAAAACGGTGATAAGAGAGAAGATATGATGAAAGAATACTTACAGGCGGAACGGGCACAGGAATGGCGTGAGGCGTTACGCAAATCGATGAAGAACAAAGATCGTACGGACATCCCCCGGATGAAGATGCCGGAGGTGGATCCGGAAGTGCGCAGCCACACCTACGATGAGGTAAACCTGGGACTGACGGAAGCCATGGCGGTGAACGAATCCCATCGCTGCCTCGATTGCGTGGATCCCACCTGTATCACGGGATGTCCCGTGGAGATCAATATCCCCAAATTTATTAAGAATATCGAAAGGGGTGAATTTTTAGAAGCTGCCAAAGCGTTGAAAGAGACCAGTGCACTGCCTGCTGTCTGCGGACGGGTTTGTCCGCAGGAACGGCAATGTGAGAGCCAGTGTTTCTACACGCTGAAGCTGAAGAAAGACCCCATAGCCATCGGTCACCTGGAGCGGTTTGCCGCAGACTACGAAAGGCTGAGCGGTTATATCTCCGTTCCGCAGACAGCACCCGCCAACGGGACGAAAATAGCCGTCGTTGGCTCGGGACCGGCAGGGCTGGCCTTCGCCGGTGATATGGTGAAGCTGGGCTATGACGTCACGGTCTTTGAGGCCCTTCATGAACTGGGCGGTGTACTCCGTTACGGCATCCCCGAATTTCGACTGCCCAACGATATCGTGGATATAGAAATCGATGGCCTGAAAAAAATGGGGGTGAAGTTCGAGACCAACTGTATCGTCGGTAAAACCATCTCGCAGGAGGATCTCAGGGACGAGGGCTACAAGGGCATTTTCATTGGCAGTGGCGCCGGTCTGCCCAACTTCATGAATATCCCCGGTGAGAACCTGATCGGCATCATGTCGTGCAACGAATACCTCACCCGTGTCAACCTGATGCAGGCAGCCGACCCCGAAAGTGACACCCCTGTCTACCAGGGAAAGAAAGTGGCTGTGATCGGCGGTGGCAACACCGCCATGGATGCGGTACGCACCGCACGCAGGCTGGGTGCCGAAAGGGCGATGATCGTCTACCGCCGTTCGGAGGAAGAGATGCCGGCGCGTGTAGAAGAGATCAAACATGCCAGGGAAGAGGGAATCGAGTTCTATACACTACACAACCCCCTGCGTTATGAGGGGGATGAACGCGGCCGCGTACAGCGGATGCTCCTGCAGCGCATGGAGCTGGGTGAACCCGATCAGTCGGGGCGCCGCCGTCCCGTAGCCATCGAGGGCGATACCATCTGGCTGGAGGTGGATGAAGTGATCGTGAGTGTGGGTGTCTCCCCCAACCCGCTCATCCCGCAGACATTCACCGGGATGGAAGTGACCTCCTGGGGTACGATCGTCGTCAACAACGACACCATGCAGACCGCTGATGATATGATCTTTGCCGGTGGCGATATCGTCCGCGGCGGAGCCACGGTGATCCTTGCCATGGGCGATGGGAGAAAAGCGGCAAAGGCTATGGATGAACATGTAAAAAGCCGGCAATGAAACTAAAAATACTGGCTGATGCACATATCCCCTACCTGAAAGGGGTGGCCGAGCAGTTTGGAGAAGTGGAATACCTGCCCGGAAACCAGTTTAACCGGGAAACCATCAAAGAAAAGGATGCACTGATTGTACGTACGGTGACCCATTTCGGTGAAGAGCTGCTGGCAGGCAGCAGCGTGAAGCTGATCTGTTCTGCCACCATCGGTTTCGACCATATCGATACCGCCTGGTGCGACACCCACGGTGTGACCTGGAGGACAGCACCGGGTTGCAATGCTGACTCGGTGGAACAATATGTCACCGCCTCCCTGTTGTATCTGGCGGACAAGCAACATTTCACGCTGAAAGAGAAAACCATCGGCATCGTTGGTGTCGGCAATGTGGGCAGCAAGGTAGAAACTGCCTGCAGAAAACTGGGGATGCGGGTGCTGTTAAACGACCCTCCCCGGGAAGAAAGCGAAGGTAATGGCAATGGAACAACTTTTGTGGATCTGGAAACCATCCGGCAGGAAGCCGATATCATCACCTTTCATACCCCGCTGACCAAAACAGGACGCCATCAGACCTACCACCTGGCGGATGATGCCTTTTTCGCTGCCCTCACCAAAAAACCCGTGATCATCAATGCAGCCCGCGGAGGGGTCTCCGACAACCGGGCACTCACCAGAGCATTGGAAGAAGGAACCGTTTCAGGAGCCGTAATCGACTGCTGGGAGAATGAGCCGGAGATAGACAGGGAGCTGCTGCAACGGGTGGATATCGCCACTCCCCATATCGCTGGTTACTCTGCCGACGGCAAGTGGAATGCCACACGGATGAGTCTCGAAAATTTGAACACCTTTTTCGGCCTCCACATCGAACCCACGTATCTGGATATTCCCTCACCTGTACAACCTGTTATCGATCTGCAGGACGTGCCGCGTGACCATCAGCTGGCACACGCTGTCTGGCATACCTATCATCCCATGACGGAAACAGCCGCGCTGAAAGAATCACCTGAAAAGTTCTACCAATTTCGGTCGAATTATCCTTTGCGAAGGGAGTATCACGCCTACCGTGTTGTCCATGCGGACCTATCCATCCGTGAAGACTTACGCCAACTTGGTTTCAGGGTTTAAAAAGATCCGGAAAAAATCGGAAACAGAGCAAATGAACACACAGTATACGAAGCTGGAAAAATGAGTTAAATATAACGAAGCCATTTTTTTAATTACCCAAAATTGGATAAATTTGCCTGCTCAAAGGCATCAAGAAATAGATCAATTCAGCACAAACATTTATAAATTCTCACAACATGAAAAGAAAATCCCGTTATGTATCGCTGATGCTTGTATTGGCAGTGGCCCTGTTTGCCACTTCATGCAGCAGTAAGCTGAAACCGCTATCCCAGAACAATTTTAATGTGACTCCCTCACCAATGGAAACGGTGGGTAACCAGGTACCTGTGACCGTCAACGGCACATTTCCCGAGAAATGGTTCCCCAAAAACGCGACCGTGACTGTTACTCCCATCCTGAAGTACGGGGACAGGGAATTGGCAGGCACACCCTACAGCTATCAGGGGGAGAGCATCTCCGGCAACAGGGTGACCATCCCTCACGGCAGCGGTGCCAACTTCACCATGACATCCTCGTTCCCCTATAGTCCCGACATGTTATCGTCGGAACTATACCTGCGCTTCGACGGAAGAATCAAAAACAAACAGTCCACCCTCCCCGACCTGAAAGTAGCTGACGGCGTGATCGCCACCTCCGCCCTGGCCGACGTGCGCACCACCACACCATCGGTTGCCCCCGACGGATTCCAGCGCATCATCAAGGAGGCACAGGAAGCCAACATCATGTTCGTAATCCAGCAGGCCAACCTGCGTCAGAGCGAGCTGGCCAAGAGCGACTTAACAGAATGGAAACGCCGTGTGGAACAGGCCTTCAACGACCCGCGACAGAACGTCAACGTGGAGGTGTCTGCCTATGCATCGCCCGACGGGGGCCTTTCCCTCAACGAGCAACTGGCCGCTCAGCGTGAAAAGAACACCTCCAGCTATCTGGAAAATGAATTGAGCAAGAGGAATATAGATACTGATGTCTATGCCCGGTATACTGCAGAGGACTGGGACGGTTTCCGTCAGATGGTTTCCGCTTCCGACCTCCAGGACAAGGAGCTGATCCTGCGTGTGCTGGAGATGTATCCCGATTCAGAGACCCGTGAAAGAGAGATCAAGAATATCTCCTATGTGTTCGAGGACCTGGCTGCAACCATCCTGCCACAGCTGCGCCGTTCACGCATCACAGCCAATATTGAGATCATCGGCAAATCGGATGAAGAGATCATGACAGCCTGGAACAACAATCCAAAAGAGCTGTCGGTGGAAGAACTGCTGTATGCCTCCTCCCTTACCGCCGATGAGAAAGAAAAAGAACGGATCTATCAGTATGTGACAGCCAACTTCTCTAAAGATTACAGGGGATGGAACAATATTGGAACTATGTTCTACAAACAGGGTGATTATGCGAAAGCCAAACAGGCATTCGACCGTGCTGCCCAGGTGAACCCATCGGCGCCGGAAGTGAATATGAATAAAGCACTGCTGGCTATCATGGATAACGACCTTGAAACAGCCAACGAACTGCTTGGAAGATCAGCCGGCGCCAATGGGCTGGAGGAAGCGATGGGATTGCTCAATCTGTTGCAGGGTAACTATAATCAGGCCGTAGGTGCCTACGGCAACAGCCTGTCGAACAATGCCGGTCTGGCTCAGCTGCTTGTGAGAGATTACAACAAAGCAAAACAGACACTCGAGGCTATTGAACAACCCGATGCCACAACTGCTTATCTGCTGGCCATTATTGCCTCCAGAACCAACAATTTTAACGATGTGGTATCGAATCTTCGTACCGCTGTCAGTCGCGACAAATCCATCGCCGCACAGGCACTCAACGACCTGGAATTCGCGAAATACCGTTCCAATCAGGAGTTTATGTCGCTGGTGAAATAGAAAAAGCAACCAGGTACAATGAATAGTGGGCCCTATGGGTCCACTATTTTTGTAAAAAATTTTATAAAATAAGCTGAAAAGCTGAAAAAGTGGTAACTTTACCCCTTGAAAAAGATTTTTGTTTCGTTAAAAGAAACCCTATGATCAAATCGCTTAAAATAAAGATTTTACTCAGTTTCACCCTTCTTATTTTCATGCTGCTGGGAGCAGGCATCATGTCTATCCTGGAGTTCAGAAATATAGGAGATTCGGTGGACAAGGTTTTGAAGAATAATTATCAGTCCATTGAATCGGCAAAAAAAATGGCAGATGCGCTGGAACGGGAAAATAACGGCATCCTGCTGTGGTTGATCGGTGACAGAAAATCCGGATTAGCAACCGTTCACGCATCTGACTCAATCATACGAAATGCCATAAAGGAATCAGAGGCCAACATAACAGAGAAGGGGGAACCAAGGTATATTTTGGCCATTATCGAAGCCTACGACAAATACCATACAGCAGTCCTACAAATGGCGGAAGTCGAAAGCAGCCTGGATGAATTTAAAACAAGATATAAAACTGAAATACAGCCCCTGTTCTTCACAACAAAAAATGCAATTAACGATCTGATGGTTTTGAATCAGGACCAGATGAACCGGCAATCGGAAATCGTGAAAGAAAAATCCCGCCGTGCCATGATGCCCGCCATTGTATCCATTGCAGCAGCAGTGATCTTCGCTTTATTACTCTATTTTTTTATTTCCATTTATTTCATTCATCCGATCAAACAACTCATCAATGGAGTGATGGAGTTTTATCCGGAGAAAGGACGATTGAATGCAAATATCGCGACGAAAGACGAATTCAAAACCTTGGAGAATGAGATTAACAATCTTATTTACAGGCTTTTTCGAAAGAAGGGCTCATCCAATGAATAAAGATCTATGATACGGACAAGAGTTGTCATCAAATATCTGGGCTACATATTGTTGTTCAATGCGTTGTTCTTATTTATCTCGGCAACAATCTCATTTTTCAACAATGAGGATTCACTCAACGCCCTGTTGTTTAGTGCCGCATTGTGTGCCACACTGGGGTTTTTTCCCTATATCTTTGTGGAGAAAATAGAAGAGATCCGTTTTCAGGAGGGACTGGCCATCAGTGTGCTTGGATGGATCATCACCTGCATTGTGGGAATGATTCCTTATTTAATCTGGGGCGGGGAGTTCACACTGGTGAATGCACTATTTGAAAGTGTTTCCGGTTTCACAACTACCGGAGCCAGCATTCTGAACGACGTGGAAGCACTTCCCAAGGGACTGTTATTCTGGAGAGCCTCCACCACATTCATTGGTGGAGTGGGAATTATTCTGTTCGTTTTATTGGTGCTACCCGAAAAAAAAGGAGTTCAAGCGAGCTTTTATCGTTCAGAGGTATCTGATCTCTCCAAGATGAGCTTCCGTACCAGATCGAGACACATCACGCGTATTATCGCAATTGTCTATTTCAGTCTGATCATGGCAGAGACAATCCTGCTGAAACTGCTGGGGATGAGCCTTTTTGATGCGATCTGCCATTCCTTCTCTACTGTGGCTACAGCTGGTTTTTCTACGAAAAATCTGAGTATTGCTTATTATGACAATATTTGGATTGAGATTGTCATCATGTTTTTTATGCTCATCAGCAGTATGCACTTCGGCTTGGTCTATGGTACCATGACCCGTCAGCAGCACAATATCTTCACCTCCCGCCCTACACACATGTACATGTTGGTTATCTTTGTCGGAATTCTTTTGATTACCCTGCAACTGACACATGAGAAAATGTTCAGCTTCTGGGAATCACTCCGGTATGCTGCTTTTCAGGTCATCTCACTGGCCAGCACCACCGGCCTGGTAACTATAGACACAGCAATATGGCCGATGTTTTCCATTATCCTTCTGATCTATTATTCCGCACAGTGCGGCATGGTGGGTTCCACAGCGGGAGGTATCAAATTCGACCGGATATACCTCTTCTTCTCCTCTATAAAAAAACAATTAAAGCTGATATTGCATCCCAACGGCATCTATGCGGTAAAAATAGATAATAAAGTAATTGAAAATGATCTGGAACTACAAATTATGGTATTCATCATTCTATATATTTTTACCTTTTCCATTACAACACTGTTGCTTTCGGCTATGGGATTGGATGGTATCACTTCATTATCTGCTTCAATAACAACAATCGGAAATGTAGGGCCGGGCTTTGGCAGTGTAAGCTCATTAGCCAACTATGGCCATCTGCCTGATGCGGCAAAATATCTCCTCTCAGCCAATATGCTGCTGGGACGTCTGGAGATCATGAACGTGTTTGCTCTCTTTATGATACTGAGCGGGAAGAAATAAACCTGCCCTCCTCTCTTATCTTCCATAATTCGAAGGTACTGCTCCCCTTCCCGATGATTTTTATTATCTTTGCATACTTTTTACAAATCGAATTAGAAACGTTTTAAGATGATGAATTTTGTGGAAGAACTCCGCTGGCGTGGCATGGTTCATGATGTGATGCCCGGCACGGAAGAGCTGTTGATGAAAGAACAGACGGCAGGATACCTGGGCATAGATCCCACAGCCGACTCCCTGCATATCGGCCATCTGGTGGGGGTGATGATGCTAAAGCATTTTCAACGATCGG
>Ga0209347_1004129_pt1 | contig 15614 bp, 13 predicted proteins | sample AutmiccommuBRH23_FD_187382 | JGI IMG/M metagenome (GOLD analysis project Ga0209347, IMG submission 187382) | Deep subsurface microbial communities from Mt. Terri, Switzerland - Autotrophic microbial communities BRH/23 (SPAdes) (version 2) | ecosystem: Environmental > Aquatic > Deep subsurface >... | reverse complement strand
CAAAAAAATAGCGTGCAAGCACAAATGGCTTAAACACGCTATAGAGTCTAGTTCTATGACTGACTTATTGACAAATTTACAAAAAAATTAATATTTTAATTGAAAATCAACACAGAATCTATCGGGACGTAATTCGTAATTCAGGTTGCGTTAAGGATAGAACGGTATGTTTGAGCTCTTTTTTTGTTGCTTTTCGCAACTAAAAAAAGCGAGTAGTGATAGCCTGACCCGCCAGCTGGCGGGAAACGCCCAACAGTAATTAATGCACAATAATGGTTTCGGAACTTTTAAACACCCAAAATTTTTGTCCCATAAAACTAAATGAGGCGCTGAGGCCAGAGGCGCCCACAAAGGCTATAACGTACTTGAAAGGCAAATCTACAAAATTTCTGTATTGGTGCAAAATATACAATAAAGCCGAGTTGGAGCTTACATTTATAAGCAATGCGACACCGTATAAAATCACAAATTTAATAAGTCGTTTATGGGAGCGATCCTTTTTTTTCCAGGTCCAAAATTTATTTAAAAAATAAGTCACGATCATTCCGCACATAAACGAGATGCTTTTGGCCAGCGCTTCGTTGCCAATGGTTTGGGACATTTTTTCGGGGAAGATATTAAGCAAAATAAAATAGCTTAAAAAATCGACCGAAACGGCCAAAAGACCGATGAGCGTGAATTTAACCAGTTGCTTTTTTAAAGGCGAAATTTCTGTAAGTTTCATCTGTTTATATTTTATTCTATTTTGGTACAGATGCAGTCGCCATTAAACTTTACTCTAAAAGTCAAAATCTGTAACGCTCGTTTCATCTGTTTATATTTTATTCTATTTTGGTACAGATGCAGTCGCCATTAAACATTACTCTAAAAGTCAAAATCTGTAACGCTCGTTTCATCTGTTTATATTTTATTCTATTTTGGTACAGATGCAGTCGCCATTAAACATTACTCTAAAAGTCAAAATCTGTAACGCTCGTTTCATCTGTTTATATTTTATTCTATTTTGGTACAGATGCAGTCGCCATTAAACATTACTCTAAAAGTCAAAATCTGTAACGCTCGTTTCATCTGTTTATATTTTATTTTTTTTTGTACAGATGCAGTCGCCATTAAACATTACTATAAAAGTCAAAATTTGTAACGCTCGTTTCATCTGATTCGTTTACTGTTTTACGGCCAATGGTTTAGATGCTTTCTTCAGGATCCTCTTTTTTAAAGATATTCCCAATGCCGCGGCCAATTTTTTGTGCGGCTTCAATTCCTTTGCGCAATGGCTCGGGCGTAATGTCATCATAACGTTCGGTTCCGTAAAATTGATTGAACTGCTGCGGATAAATAATGATTCTGCTGTTTTTTTCAAAATGTTTTTCGAGTTTTGTGGGCAGATTTTCGAGTACGTTCATATGGGAAGCAGCGCCCTTTCTTGCACAAACCAGCGCCAATAAATCATCTTGGTTGAAGGCTTTTGACAGCACAAAAAAGTCGTCCCATTCTTCAAAGAAATAATATACGATTGATGCTGTTAACTTCGCTTTTTTCATCAGTTTGGTCACCGAATTTTGGGTTGTTTCGTTACAGCACAGCAAGATGGGTATACTGAGTTCTTGGGCAAGTTTCGACAATTTTATAAACCATTGTTCAAATCCGTTTTCGTGTTCAGCTAAAGGCGGAATTACCATGGCAACTCGTTTGTGCAAAACCAAAGGTTTTTCAAAATGGCAAATAAAAGTGGTTTTATCGGTATTGTCTAAAATACTGTCCACTTTTTCGCCAATCAATTTATCTATCAAACCGGCACGTTGTGGCCATCCCAAAATAATGATATCAGCCATAATTTCCCTTGCAATACGCGCTATTCCGCTTGCCCTGTTATGGTCTATGGTGGTAATAATATTCACTTTTGTTTCCGATGCAGAAGCTTGTTTCACAAAAGCCTCGAGCTTGGTTCTTGCTCTCATAATGTTAACTTCCGCTTCGTCATTATTGGAAACTACAGAAAGAATGGATATGGGATTGGCAGATTTTTTATCCCTGATGAAAATAGAGAACTCAAGCAGTTTTTCAATGCTTTCAATATTGGCGATTGGAATTAAAATATGTTCATCACTAAATTCATTCCCTTTTTTCAGTTCAGAAGGATTGTCATCCATTTCAATAACAATTTTTTTGGCTGCTTTTTCCGTTGCAAAAGTAGCCACAATGCAAGTGACCAATATCAAAATGATGGTTCCGTTAAGAATGTTTTCATCTAAAATTTCGGCCTTGTAACCCACCAATATCACGGCAAGCGTGGCTGCTGCATGGGAACTGCTAAGACCAAAAATAAGCTGGCGTTGTGCAGATGAATATCTAAAAACAATTTGCGTGAACAAGGCGGCAAACCATTTTCCGAACAATGCGACAACGGTAAGCGTTGCTGCCACAATGATGGCTGCAGGGCCTTTTGTGAGGACACTTATGTCGACAATCATTCCAACCGAGATCAGAAAAAATGGGATGAACAAGGAATTGCCAATAAACTCGATTCTGTTCATCAATGCGGAAGAATGCGGAATTAGTTTGTTAAGTGCCAATCCGGCAACGAAAGCGCCAATAATTGGTTCAACACCTGCAACTTCGGCTAAAAATGCCGCAAAGAAAACTACGGCCAGCACAAAAATATAATGGGAATGTTTTTCACTTTCCAGTTTGCTGAAAAACCATTCCGCTATTTTAGGAATCACAAAAAACATAATGGCAGAAAAAATAGTCAGCGAAATTCCCAATTTAATCCAAAAATCTTGATTCAGATTCCCTTCGCTATTGCCAATGATTACGGCCAATATAATAAGAACAGCTGTATCTGTGAGGATGGTTCCGCCAACAGTAATGGCAACAGCCTGATTTTTAGAAATTCCTAATTTGCTAACAATTGGATAGGCCACAAGTGTATGGGTTGCAAACATGCTCGCCGTAAGCAAACTGGCATTAAAGTCGTATCCCAAAAAATAATAGCAAACCGGAAAGCCAATGGTTAATGGAATGATGAACGTGAAAAATCCAAATAAAAGACTTTTGTTTCTGTTTGCCTTAAATTGGTTCATGTCCAATTCAAGTCCGGCAATAAACATAATATACAGCAAACCAATGGTTGAAAATAAATCGACTGCTGAATTTTTTTCCAGAATATTTAAGCCATAAGGACCAATCACCACACCAGAAATAATTAAACCAATAATTCCCGGAATATTTAATTTTCTGAGAAGAATAGGTGAGAGCAGAATAATAAGGAGAATAAGAGAAAATATCAACACCGGATTTCCCAATGGCAATTCAAATTCGTGCATCAAATGTTCAAAAAAATCGGTCATTTGTTATTATTAATGTTTTCTCGTTAAAAAAGACTTTAATTGGCAGTAAATATAATGGAATTATGGGGAATATAAATATTTTTGGGGAAATGCCCCTCTTTTTTTAGATTGATTTAGCTTTGTTGAGCTCAATTTTCATCATAATGTCGGTTTGAGGATCGTTGCCCAACATAAAAATATGTTTGCTGAAGGCTTTCAAACCATTTTTTTCATAAAATTTTATGGCGCGTAAATTTTCTTCCCAAACGCCCAACCAAACATAATTGACCTTGGCTTTTTTTGCGATTTCAAGTGTTTTTTCAAAAAGCAGTTGTCCAATTTTTTTGCCCTGAAATTCTTTAAGTACATATATCCGTTCTAATTCAAGCGCTTGCGGGTCTTGCAATTCCGTTTGGGCTTCCCCAAAATTGATTTTGAGGTAGCCAGCAGTTTGGTTGTTTATGGTTGCCAAATAAAATTGGGAGTTTGGATTGTTTACTTCACTCAATATTTTTTCAAAAGTATAGGCTTCCGCAGCGTATTGAAGCATATTTTCTTCGGAATTGTTTTCTGTAAATTTTTCAAAAAAGGTTTGCCTGCCAATAGTTAGCAGCAGTACAGTGTCTTTAAACGTTGCTTTTCTTATTTCAGGGTTTTCCATTTGCCGGCAGGTTTGTCATTAACATTTTTTCAAAAAAACTATCAAAAATTTGTTTTTGTTATTTGCCATAAACAAGCTGAAACTTGGCTAGGGAAATCATTTTTGCATTGTTAAGCGTCACCGTATCTTTTTCTACGGAATAATTTTCAGCATTTTCTAAAACTTGGAGCAACGCTTGTTCTGTTTCCATATAATCGCAAAACATTTTGGTTGACCCTATTTTTGAAAATTTTATTTTATTTCCTTCTGCAAGTTCGTAGGAACCTTGAAATACATTGCAACCGCCATTCCCAAAAACACGGCTATTTTCATTTTTCAACGTTAAGTATGGCCCGGTATTTTGGTTTTTTCCTAAAATTATTTTTTTGCCGTTTAGCATAATAAGTTTCCAGTATTTTTCAGAAATTGTAACGTCTAAATACACTTTTTTTAATTGGTACATTTCTTTTAAATCACCTTCAATCCTGTTTCCGTCTGCATCTAATTTGAAAAGCATGTTTTCCCCAACCAAAAATTGATTGGCTGATGTTTTTGGATCCACATTTTCCAAGGTTATTTTGGCAACTGCTTCATCCCATTTAAAAGAACCTGCTTCCTTAAATGCTTCTTCATTTTTTCCTAAATATGTTAAAGAAATCACATAGGTTAAGTTGGCATTTATCTTAATTTCAGTTTCAATGCCTTCACAGTCTGCACAAGGTAAAACGCCTCTGTAAACACCAGGCCAGTCTAAAGAAGTTAAACTATTGTCGGGCTTTGCATCTAAGTTTTGATTGGGTTTTGGGTTTAAATTGCAAGCACTGATGATGGTGAAAAGTACCGAAGTTATAAATAGAAATGGTTTTTTCATTCTGTGTATTGTTAAAAAAATTTAAAATTTGTTTATGTTATATTGTTGGGATGTTATTCTTCAATTATTTTTTAGTCTTATTATTTGATTTCAATAACTTGTTTTTAATTTTTACCAAGTGTTTTTGAATTGATTTTTCTTTCTTCTCTTTATGGTCATCTTCCTGGCTCCCTATTAATAAGGCTATGGGTTTTAAAGATTCAAATTCTTCACAGATTACTTTTAGCATAGCGGCAAAAGGCAAGAACAAAATCATACCGGCAATTCCCCAAACAGAAGCGCCAATAAGCAAACTTAAAATAGCTGCCAAAGCATTGATTTGCAAACTGCTTCCAACAACTTTCGGACTCAAAAAGTTGCTTTCAATCAATTGGATGGTCCAAAACATTACGGCAACCGCAAATGGAATCCACAAAGAATCGTGCGACATAAATGCATACAAAACTGGGATACTCGCGCCTAAAGTTGTGCCTACATAAGGAATAATAGACATTGCTGCGGCCAAAAATCCGAAAAGAAACGGACTGTCAACACCAATAATCCAAAGTCCGATGCTATTGGCCAAACCTAAAATAATGATCAGAATAATCATTCCGCTCAAATATTTCTGGCCAACTTTTTGCACTTTTTTAAGCATATTTAAAGCAACTTCTCTTTTGTCTTCAGGGGAAAACTTAATAAATGCCTTGGTTAACCCTGTTCTGTAAATTAAAAACAGAAAGGTATAAACGATGGTCGCCAAAAGTCCGGCCAAAAAGCTTGTGGTGGTGTAAAAGGTGTTTTCGGCAACCGGAAAAGCAACGTTTTTAAACCATTCCTTTAATTGGTCAATAATATAATCTTGCTCTAAATCTGTTTCCAAATCGAAATGGTTATTGATATAAATAATAGTATCTCTTAGCAACCCCATAATTTTATCCTGAAAATCGGAAAGCACATTTGGAAGATTGGTAATTTGGGTTAAAAAAAAGAAAATTCCGCCTCCAAGTATTAAAATCATGACTAGCATGGAAAAAAAAGCAGCCAAAATTCGATTGATTCCCCATATTTCGAACTTTTTTGCCAACGGGTAAAGAATGAAGGAAATGAGCAATGCGAATCCTAAAGGAACAAGAATGGTCTTGGCCAAAATTAAAATTGCAAAAATTGCAATCACCGTTGCGATGGCAAAAAATAGTTTTTGAAAGGAAACGCTCATCTTGTTGGGTTTAAAAATTGAACGGCATAAATATCGGTTATTTTACCAACATTTTAATTAAATATATTGAATGGTATTTTTTCGTTTATCTTAAATGCAAACTTTCAGTATTTTTGAAACATACTTAAATAATGCCATTTTTCAATATTTAGGTAACGCTAAAAAAACGTGTTTTTGCTTAGTCCTTAATATTCACCTCCGTCACTTCCCCATATTTTTCAACAATTTTTTTGATGTCGGCAGCTTTGCCCACCAACACAAATTGAAAATTATTTTTTGGGAAATATTGCGCAATTATTTGGTTTGCCTTTTCGAGATTTAAATTGTCAACGTTTTTTTCAAAATTTTCAATAAAAGTGGCGTCAAAATTGTACCAGAACATTTGTGTAAGCAAGTTCGCCAGCTGGTTTGTTGTTTCATAACGTGGCGGAAACTGCCCTTTGACATAGTTTTTGGCTGAGGTCAGTGATTTTTCATCGATGCCGTTTGTGTGTAATTTGTTTAAAACTTCCAACGATTTATCAATAGCGTCTTCGGTAGTTTTGCTGGCTGTAAATGTGCTTATTACAAAAGAACCGCCATTTTTTAAGGTATTAAATCGGCTGTTTGCCCCGTACGTTAATCCGGTGTTTACGCGCAGTTCATCGTTCAGCATCGAAGTAAATCGACCGCCAAACAAGGTGTTTATCACTTCAATAGCCACAAAATCGGGATTGTTTCTGCTTATTCCAGGCGAACCAATGTAAAATGTAGTTTCCTTTGCATCATCTTTATTAACTAATATTACTTTATTATTTGTTGGATATGCGAAATTTTTTAGCGCTGGATTTTCAATTATATTTCCGCTTTTTTTCCAGTTTGAAAACAATGCAGTTAATTTTTTTTTCATTTCTTTTGATGAAAAATCTCCAACAATGCTGATGGCTGCCTGATTTGGCTTATAATTTGTGTTGTAAAAGGATTTTAAGTCTTCAACCGTCAATTTTTCGATACTTGAAAGATCTCCTTGTATGGTATTTCCATAAACGTGATTGCCATACAAAAGCTTGTCGAAATAATTGCCAATTACCGCTCTCGGACTTTCTTTTTGCTGTTCAAGGCCCACCAAGAGCCTGCTTTTTTCCTTTTCAAACTCTTCAGCGTCAAAAACAGGATCGAGCATTATTTCTTTAATAATTGTAAGAACTTTGTCTTTATCCTTCGCGGCAAATTTTGAAGAAAGGCTTGCGAATTCTTTGGAAGCATCTGTACTTATGCTTGCGCCAATAAAGTCAGTTTCTTCATCCAGTTTTGTTTTACTGAAATTTTTTGTGCCATGTTTCAATGCTTTGGCGGTTAAAAAGGCCAATCCGGCTTTGTCCTGGTCATAAATAGCGCCGGCTGGCAAAACTGCTGAAACACTGATAACAGGAACATCGTGTTGTTCCATCAAATAAACAGTTAAACCATTTGGCAACTTGAAGGATGTATATTCGGGCAATTTGTACCCTTGTGCTGTTACATTTGAAAAAGTCAGAAAAAACAGGCCGATAATGATGAGTTTTTGTGCGATTGGTTTCATATAATTAGTCTTCTGTATTTGTTTTTAAAACGCCTACTGTTCTGTTGCTCTTTTTAAAATATTTTTTGGCTACGTTCTGCACATCTGCAACCGTAATTTTATTGTAATTATCTGGTGCTTGGAACATTTTTTTATAATCGCCAAAAAACACTTCGTAAGTTCCGATATTGTTCGATTTGCCGTTGATGGTTTCAACCTGATTGTAGAATTCCATCAATTTTTGGTTTTTTATTTTCTGAAGTTCCACTTCGCTGATGCCTTCGTTTTTTATTTTTTCAATTTCCGCATAAATCGCATTTTCTAAATCTGCATGATTCACATCCTTATTCGCTACGGCATAAATACTGAATAAACCTGGATTAAAACTTTCTCGAAAATCGGTAAATACCGAAGTGGCCAGCTGTTGTTCATTGACCAGCGTTGCATACAATCTTGACGATTGTCCTCTTGAAAGCGCCGCGCTTAAGATATTCAACGCGTAATAATCCTCATTTTTGGTTTCGGGCGTGTGATATGCCAACATCAAATAAGGCGTAGCGACTTCTTTTTGCACGGTTATTCTGCGTTCTCCGGTTTGGGCAGGTTCTGCAATCGTAATTTTTGGAGGTTCAGATTGTGCAGGAATTGGTTCCAAATACTTTTCGGCCAATCTTTTAACTTCTGAGGTTTTAATTGCTCCAGAAACAACCACCACACAATTGTTTGGCGCGTAATACATTTTAAAATAGCGTTCCAAATCTTGTTGTTTCCAGTTTTTCATATCATCTTCATAACCAATAACGGACCAATGATAAGGATGTTCTATAAACGCAGTGGCGGCAACGGCTTCTGAAAGCTGGCGCCAAGGCGAATTTTCAAGTCCGGTGCTTCGCTCGCTTAACACAACGCCTCTTTCGCTTTCTACAATTTTTGGATCAATGCTAAGGCTGGAAATTCGGTCTCCTTCCAAATCAAAGATCACTTCCATCGCCGATGCCGGGAACCAGTTGGTATAAACGGTCACATCTTTGGTGGTATACGCGTTGTTGGCACCGCCATTAAATTCCATCGTTTGGTCAAAAAGTTTTGGGCCATATTTTTCTGCGCCGTTGAACATCATATGCTCAAAGAAGTGGGAAAGCCCTGTAATTCCCTGATATTCGTTACGGCTTCCAACCTTGTAAAATAAATACATATTAGCGTTTGGGATGGAGAAATCTTCCACCACCAAAAATTTCATGCCATTTTTTAAAGTAAAGGTTTTTACATCATCTGATTTCATTTGCGCTTGGCCCGAAAAGCTTAGCAAAAGAAGGAAAAGGAGCGTTATTTTTTTCATAAAACACAATTTAATTAGTTTTAACAATAGGGAATTTTGACTAAATTTTTTGGCGTTGCCCCAAGGGGTGCGCATTTCGTTTCAATCTTTTTTTTCGGTAAAAACCTCAAAAAAGGATTTTTTTTTACCCTGAGCGGACCCGATAGCTATCGGGTCGAATGGCAATCCCTAACGCGAATCTCTGTAAAAAAATCAATTTATTCAGTTTTAATAAATGCGTGAATTTTTAGCATATTGACAAATTTTTCAATCTTGAATAAAAAAGAATAAAAATACGGCATTTTTAAATTAAAATCAGCCAAAATTAACGATATAATTCTATATTATTCAAAGATATTATTTCTGAAATTCATAAAATTACAGCGCATTTTATTACTTTTTCTGTTTTGCTTTAACAACTTCTTTTATTGAAACGTTGTTTATCAATACATCTTTTAAAACGGCGTCGCCATTTTTGATGCTTACCAAAGCGTACGTTACTTGGGTGGTGTCTCTCAATGTTTTTGCATAAATCACTTCTGCATCAGAAGCTTTTGATTCTTCCATATAAAACCTGTCGAATGGATAATAAATAGTCAGTTTATTGGATCCATCCGAAGAAACGGCACTCACTTCTGCTTTAAAGTAATCTTGGCTATCAATTGGTTTTTCTTTAGAAACAGATTTAATTTTCGCAAATCCTTTTTGGTCATTTTCAAGAAAAACATAAACAGTCTCTCCTGCAACCCAATCCTTTTCGTTATCAATTACGGCGACATTGCCTTTATAACCCAAAATGATGTATTTCCCTCTAAACGGATCAGTTGGATCAATGGGCGCAGCGTTAAATTTATAGTCGATTCCGGTTTTCAAAGTGTCTTCTTTGTTGAAAATCATTTTGGCAGGAACATATAGTTGCGCTAATGCAACAAGGATAAATACGAACAATAATAGTTTTTTACTACGCATTTGTTTTTCTTTTTTTAAGCATCCATGAATTTGCCGCAAAGAACCCGACGCCAACTGAAACAAACAAAATTCCTTTAAACACAAAACTTAAATCGGCATCAAAAAAACGGCAAATAACCAATGCGGTGATAATGAGCAAGCCAAAGTTTAATATACCCAAATGGTCTTTTTTAGCGCCGTCCTTAATGGTAAGAATGCCAAGGGCAAACACAAAAAAGTTGATGAGCACCACGGAAATTGGCGATGAAAGTCCAATAATAAAGGTTAAAATAAACAAGATAAAAATGGACGCTATGGGTTTTAAGTCGCGTATCGACTTATTTTTTAATTGAAAAAAGAGCAATCCGCCAGCCAATAATGATAAAATCACCGCAGCGAAAAACTCGGGAGTTGCGATAATTTCATTGAAATAAAAATCGCGTTTTCTTAATTCCTCCCAAAACCAGTCAAAACTGAGTGTCAGAAGCAAAATAATGGTACCAAGCGTACCCAATATTTTATAGCCGTTGTTTCTTGTTTTTTGTTGTGCAAAAATGACTGAATTTCCAACCAAATAAATCAATCCAAAAAGGCTAAAATAAGCGATATACATTAGCGGAACTGTTTTGTCTGCAACCGTTCCAAGACAAATAACAGCTGAAAGCGGCACGAGCCAATGATGGAAAACAACAAAATTGCTTTCAGGTTTTTTCTTGAACAGCAAATAATAATGAGGCAAAGCAGCTAAGAGCAATAACCAATAAAAGTATGCAACTGATTGCGGTTGTGACCTATAGCTGGTTCCGTCAGCATAAAAAGTGATGCCAACAATGTAAAGCAAGGAAACTATGGAAGAATTCATCACATAAATCAATGGAAGGCAAAGCAGCATCCAAGTAAGCAAGAAGGACCTGAGATTTCCTGGAATGTTATAAATTTGGCTTATAAGCGAAATGCATGCGCCAACAGAAAAAAACAAAAAAGCCGCGCTGCTTTCTCGCCAGGCAACGCTTTCCTGTTTTTTGATTAAGGTGAACAAACAAAGAAGCTGCCCAACCACAAGCGGTAAAAAAGCAAAGAATGTTTTGGTTGTTTTAGAAAGTTCGTCCCAGTTGTGCGCAATAATCATGATAATTCCAAGTCCGACTAAAATCGCACCCAAAATTCCAAAAACGATAAATAGCCGATTGGTTGAATCTTCTCCTTTTATCCGATAGAAATCACTTATTTTGTCGGCTGTATTTTGCGAAATCACGTCAGCTTTTACAAGTTCTTGCAGGTCTTTTAGCATATGACTTTTGTTGTATTAATTTTTTTTAATAAAATTAAAAATATCATTGATCACCTTTTCTTCTACGTTTTTTTTTACCTTATATTCTTTTGGCTCAGAGGTGTTTTCGCCGCTCATAAATAAATGGTTCTGTGTTGTATAACTTATAAAACTGACTTTTTTTTAATGTGCTTTTTCACAATCCGATATTTTGCTCGTTTTTTATCAATTAAAAAAGAGTGAGTTCCCTCCTATTGTTTAATGCGTTTTACGCTCAAATCATGGTAACGAATGAAGTCACCCAAAATTACTGATACTCTCGAGTCGGGAATTTTTGCACTGCCAAAGTCAAACTAATTTTTGGCGTTGCTATATTAAGAATTGCCAAGCTGTTGGTGATGGCGTTAATATTCACTAAACTTTCCAAATCGCTTCTTTTAATGTGATATTCGTTAGTTATTATTTCTTCTCCATATAAATGCCTGATAAATTCTAAAACCTACCTTGTTTTTTTTCTCATTTTCTTTTACAGACGTATATGGAGCCTCAACAAAAAACGTGTTATCGTCTTTTATGATAATCTTTAAAAAACAGAACCCATCCGAATTTTTGTTGGTATGGAATCCTTCTCCAATTTTCAGGTTTATTGGATTCATAATAAATTGCCCTTCGACCGTATCTACATTTCCTGTTTTATCGCCTTTATACTTAATCACATTGCCCTTTACTGTGCAAGTAACTGATTGAACAATTTCATTTGGAAATCTTTTCCAATATGTGTCAAAGGTTTTATTATGAAACTTAAGCCTTAATAGGTAATAATACCTAAATTGCTGAAACCCCCATATTAAAAGGAAGGCAAAAATAATGTTGCCAATTATTCCTGCTAAAACGGAGTTTAAAAATGACGAAATATCTATTAGAGCCATATTCTTAACTTTACGATTTTATTTTTTGGTTTTAATGCAGGGTTATCTTTTGTTTTTCCTATTGTCTAAAGCAGTTTGCAGCTACACGCCAGTCAGGAATTTCAAAGTTCCATACCTTTCCCAAAACTCCAAAACTTTCTTAAAAGTACAAAAATTTCTTTGCATATTGTCCTCTTGATGCGCGCCGTAGCTGAATATGCCCTGCACGTGCACCGCTCACACGTGGTTTTTGGCTGAGTTGCCTGCCCAATTTCTGTTGAAATGCAACTTTATACTGAATGCCGCTCTATTCCTGTTATATAAGTCCTGCACCCAAAGCCAGCGAAATAATTATCAGCATTATTGCAACGGTTACTTGTAAAAATCTTAGGGTTACTTTCTTTAAAAGTTTGTTGCCCAAGAAAGCTCCTGCAATTCCTGCAAGCGTAGCGCAGATCACCAAAGTCAGATTGTCAGTCAATCCTGATTTGGTAAACTTTGTGGCATAAACACTCAGTCGGGTGAAGTCAACAAAAGTTGAAACCACTACGGCAGTCCCAATAAATGCTTCTTTTGAAAGTCCGGCTTTGATTAAAAATGCACTTCTTAATGCCCCCTGATTTCCTGAAAGACCACCAAAAAAACCACTTAAAGCACCACCAATCGGAAGTTTGTCTTTTCCAAATTGCAAGTTGTTGAAGTAAGGAATAAGATCAATACTGGCGAAAATGATAAGCAAAATTGAAATCATAAATTTCACAGGATATACTTCAAAATGTTTTCCAAAAGCGTTATAAGTAAACAATGGTTGCAGGTCTGTAATATTCAGCAATATCCAAGATCCAATAATTGCAGCAATTACCGCTGGCACCCCAAAACGCAACAAAACTTCTTTGTTGGCATTATGGCCAACTAAAAACAGCTTAAAAATATTGTTGAAGAAGTGAACGACTCCTGTAAGTGCAATAGCCAACTCAACAGGAAAGAAAATCATAAAAACGGGCGTGAGGATGGTTCCTAATCCAAACCCAGAAAAGAATGTAAGAATGGCAACTACAAATGCCACCAATGATATTATTACAATTTCCATTAATTTTTAATGATGTTTAGTTTTCTGTCAAACGACCAAGATCCACCGCCTTTGATTAACAAAAAAATGCTGCCAAGCAACATTGACCAATCTGTTCTGCTACCGTGCATCATTTCCCAAAACCCCTGATTGGCTAAAACCTCTGCTTTTGTGGTGACAATGGCAACAAGCATTATAATGATAAGCGGAATGCTTGCCAGGCGCGTAACTAAGCCAATTAAAATCAGTGTTCCGCAAATAATTTCAAATGCACCAACAAAACTGCCCAAAAACTCGGGTGAAGGCAAACCAATTTTTTCAAATCTGCCTGCTCCACGAAAAGCCGGAAATAAAAATTTCTGAATGCCTTCAGATAAAAACACTGCGCCCACAATAAAACGAATAATTATTGTAGTTTTTGAATTGTCAGTTTCAATGATTTTTTCTAACATACTGTTTTATTCGTTTTTAAGCTTGAAGATATGATGAATCAATAATACCAAAGTTAATAAAAATTCCTAATGTTTGTTTTTGTACAAATATTTAAAGGAATCTCTTCAGTATAATATTGCCAAAAACTGTTTTGTGCTTGCGCTTCTCCAATTTTAGTGAGTAACAGCTTTTAGCCCAACAATAGAGCCAATTAAAGTGGTGATGAAAAGCAGTCGTAAAAAGGTTGCGGGTTCTTTAAATACAAGAATTCCAATTAAAACAGTGCCAACGGCTCCAATTCCTGTCCATACGGCATAAGCAGTTCCAATTGGCAAGGTTTGCGTTGCTTTAACCAAAAGGCCCATACTGATGGCAAGCGCAACCAAGAAACCTGCATACCATAAATACATTTCGTTACCTGTGGTTTCTTTCGCTTTTCCCAAACAGAAGGCAAAAGCAACTTCAAATAAGCCCGCAATAATTAAAACAATCCAATTCATTTCCTTTATCTTTTGCGGCAAAGGTCGGAAATTGCATTGAGGGAAAACTTTACAAATGATAAAAAATGATTTTTGCTTGATTTTTGGTCAAACTATTTCAGGAAAGTATTATTTTGTATTGGTATTAACGATTTGCAGCTAACAGAAGGAGGAGATTTCAAAGTACTAAACTTTCCGTCGCCATAAAACCTGATACGAAGCACAAAACTGTCTGCAGAGCACAAAACTCGCTATTTTGTAAAACTGTTGTTATATGACGTTTTTTATATCTTGAATAGTTTGTCGTCTTGAGATAACGATAGAACTTCAAATTCGCTTATGTCAATATTTGAAGGTATTTTATCCCTTAAAATTGGCACAATATACTGTCCATTGATGCTACTAGCAACTTCTACAATTGTATTTAGTTGGTTGTCGTGAATGGTTTCTAATTGATCGTGCATTATAAAATGTAAGCACTCAATATCGAGTCTGTCTGCAAATTCAATATAAGCAAAATCAAAGGCGGCTATTTGTCCTTTTTTCTTTCCGGTACTAGGATTTCCTTCAAGGTTAGTCACGATTAGTTCGTATCCTTTTTCATTTTTTTGAGAACTTAGCAAATAGGTTTCGCCATAAAGCCTGTTTGACATTACAGAAAAATATTTATTAAATTCAGTTATTCTATTTTGTATTTGACGGTCTTTTGATGAAATGGCTTGATTAATTGTATTCAAATCTTTATCAATGTATGCCAACTTTTCTTGTGAATAAATCCACAATCTTTTTTGCTCTTCTAGGTTTCCCTTTCGCTCAAATTGCTTATTTAAATCTAAAATAGTTTTTTCGAAATCTTCTACTAAAGCGGATTTATTTAACCTTTCAGTTAAAGTGTCTTCTTCCTTGCGAAGAACAATAATTTCTGATTTTATTTTTCTGATTTGATGCTCTATTTCAGGAAGTTCTTTTGTAATATATTCTAATTTTTCAGAAATTAAATCATTATGGAACTTCACAGTATCTTCGAAAGAAACTTGAATGTTTGAGATTAGAGATTTTGCTTTTTCGTAAAGAAATTTGATTTGACTGGTATCAATTTGAGTGTATTCTTGTTCTAAATCTTCTTTACTTTCGTTTATTAAATCTTTACGGATTTCTAGTCTACTTAGTTCTGTTGCACTTCTGTTTAAATTAGATTTAATTTCATTCAGTTTGTCAACATCAATAGCATAGTTTTCATTGAGATTAAATTTGTTTTTTCTTTGATTTAATTCTTCAATTTTTCCATTTAAAAGAATTAATTGTTGCTCAATTAAAGAGAGTTCTCCATCTTTTTTTAATCTTTTTTGAAAGTTCTCTTCTCTTGTTTTTTCTTTTGATAACAATTCTTTTTGATTGTGGCTATCCGTATTAATTCCTAGCCAGAATAGATATAGAGCTTCATATTCTTCAATTCGAGTAAATGAATTTAATACTTTGACAATATTTGCCATCTTATTTTTTTCATCCCGAATATTTTTTGATATAATTTGCTTAAACGTTGGTTTATCAACTTCTGATTTAAAAATTTCTTTTTTTAAAGCTTTATCAAATTCTTTGTTATCAATAATAT
>Ga0209347_1004127_pt1 | contig 15630 bp, 21 predicted proteins | sample AutmiccommuBRH23_FD_187382 | JGI IMG/M metagenome (GOLD analysis project Ga0209347, IMG submission 187382) | Deep subsurface microbial communities from Mt. Terri, Switzerland - Autotrophic microbial communities BRH/23 (SPAdes) (version 2) | ecosystem: Environmental > Aquatic > Deep subsurface >... | reverse complement strand
TGGACACCCCATGGGGCCTTTTGAACTGGCGGATTTTGTGGGGCTGGACATAGGCTACAGTATTTTAGAGACACTGTGGCAGAATTTCAGGGAAGATCGTTGGGCGCCGCCCATGATGCTGAAAAAACTTGTTATAGCCGGAGATCTGGGGCGCAAGACAGACCGTGGCTGGTACGAGTATGCCAGCGGAGAAAAAAAGCTGCGGCAAGATATAGATTATTAGCAAAGGGGGACCCCGTCCCCCTTTCAACATCCCCTTCCAATTCCCATTGACACGCCCGTAACTTTTTGCTATCATGTAATTTGCGCTTATGTCCCGGCACCGGCCGGGCTGCATTGCATTATAAATTGTCCCAGTAGCTCAGTTGGATAGAGCAACGGACTTCTAATCCGTAGGCCGGGGGTTCGAATCCCTCCTGGGACGCCACTTTAAACCTTAACCCGCAAGCGATTGCGGGTTTTGTTTTTCTAATGGATTTCTAGTGATGGGGTAAAATTCTAATTTTCTTCTAATGGAGGGTCTGAATTCTGCATATTCTGTTTACCATTTTGGATTCTATTGAAGAATATTTCGTCAGCCTTGACAGCAGCCTTATGTTGCATTGACGGTATGACGTGGGAATATTGGTCAAGGGTAAAGGATACTGTACTATGGCCAAGTCGTTCCTGAATGATTTTGGAGTCTACGCCGGCAGCAAGCAAAAAGGTGGCATGGGCATGCCGCAGGTCATGAAATCTGAAATCTGGGTAGCCCAATTGAGCGGTTATTGACTCAAACCTTTTGGTAATATAGTCAGGATCAATAGGCCTGCCGTCATTCCAACAGCAGATAAGGTCATTATCCTGGTAGGTATCACCAAGAGAAGTTTTAAGCTCATCCTGTAAAGTTTTGTGTCTATTTAATTCTATTACAGTGGTTGCTGGCAATTCAACTACACGTCTACTGCCCGGCGTTTTAGGAGGCTGAAATTTCAAACCCTTACCCGGTACCCTCTGTAATGTTTGTACTATGCTTATTCTACCGCAGACCATTTCACTCTCTTCATCGTAGAATTCGGTTAAATCCTTCCATCTCTCCCCCAAGGCTTCTCCCCGGCGGGCACCGGTAGAGAGAGCCAAAACTGAGGGCATATAGATAATATCATCTTTGATTTTATCAAAGACTTCAAATATTTGGTCGAGGGTTGGCTCAAACAAAACCCTTTTTTCTTTTCTCGGGGGAATTACGGCGTCTGCTACATTACGGGTCACCAAGCCCCACATGATAGCTTGATGTAAGGCGCAGTGAATTATCCTGTGATGCTGGAGTACCGTGGTTCCAGATAAACCCTTACGGGAAGAATTTTTACGGCCTATTCGCCCTTTCTCCTGTGCCTCTTTGTAGTAGTTTTGAATATGAAGTGGTTGGAGCTTATCTAATCTTACGTTTCCCAAAGCAGGAGTTAGGTGTAAATCTATAATCTCTTTGTAGCGGTAATGGGTCTTTGGGGCAAGATCCCTGCTGTCAAGCCATTTGTTCAGCAGGCTTTCAAACGTCATGTTTTTTGCATCTACATAGGCGTTATTGTCTATCTTGTGTAACAATTCAATTCGGTAGCTTTCAGCGATCTTTTTAGCTTCCTTTCCGTCAGTTTTAATACCGGGGGGGAGGGGAATGCTATGCCACTTGGGCTTGCCGTCTATGTAGACAACGACATAAAACCTATCCCCTTTTTTGGCGATATGACCTTTCATAGTTTTGCAACCTCGTCAAAAGCCTTTATTATTAATTTATCCAGCTTTTGCAAGTCATCGAGGTTTTCTATATAAATCCTGGTACTGTCACCGTGTCCTTTGGGTGCAGATTCTAATTTATAGTCACCTGCTAATGGCCTTGCTGTTTCTAGTGGCAATCTTATAATTAAATACTTGTTTTCACCCTCGACCCTTGTTCTTATGAACCAGTAAAAAGTATTTCTAATGTGCATGCCAAAGTAAGCCAATGTATCATTATATTGCAGGCCAGAAACATCTCTGGAACTATTTAGCAATATACTTTTTACTATTTCAAACCCTTTTAATTCATCTTCGGTGGTTTTTATCTGTTTTTTTACTGCTGGTTCATCGTTTTCATCCATTTCCCCGACTTGAGGTGAAATCAGAATTGGTGCAGTCTTTTCCTCTTCGGTGGTCAATTTATCCTGCTGAAGAATACCCTGGCTAACAATATCCAGAATTGCATTTGAAATAGATTTTTTAACGATTGGCCTAAAGCGCTCTATCACATTACTTGTAATCTTGGTGTCGCTAAACTCTTTAATGAGATATTTAACAAAATCGTCAGGAGGGTTCTTTAACAGGTTTCGCAATTTAATATTTAGATTTGAGGTGTATATAAGATCCTCGGCATATCTAATTAGTGATTCGGTATCAAATGCTTCTTTTTTAAATCTTGTTAAAACCTCTATATCACTATCAGATAGATCGGTAAGGTTAATTGCAGCGAATGGATTTTCGTCCATAATATTGTTTATGTCAATGTCGGTGAAGAATTTATATACTACACCGTTAGTAATTATAGCTAACTTAACCGCCGGAGTTGCATTAAAGTACATAGCCAACTGAGAACTATGGGAATCTAGGTTTTCTGCAACAGATTTTGCCTCTATAAATATTATTGGTGTGTTATCCTTGAAGACGGCGTAATCAACCTTCGCGCCTTTCTTTTTGCCAAAATCTGATACATACTCAGGCTTTACTTCCAGAGGATTAAAAACGTCATAGCCCAAGACCTGAAGAAAAGGGATTATCAAGGCTTGTTTGGTCATTTCTTCGTTGATTATATGTTTTTTTCTTTCGATAATTTGAACTGACAACTTTTGAAGTTCTTCTTTGAAAGACATGATTTACTCCCTCCTTATAATTTGTCTCCACTTTAATTTTTGTCCTGAATCCCAGGCTTGTCTCCTTATGAAGCCAATTTTTATCGATACAAACCACTCTTCAACATCGAACCAGTCAGCCAGATCATAGACGCTATTTATCCCATCCCGCACAACACGCCAAAATACGACATCTGGCATTAAAACACTTGTAGCCCATTGAAGGGCTTTGCGCTCATCCTGGGCTACAATTGCTTTAATATTTGATCTACTATTATGGTCGGCATACGTATATCCTGCTTCATGAAAGGCCAAGTGTCCGGGTCTGGGCGGGTAAAGGATATGACCTATTTCTTCCGCGAGAACGCACTTTAACAGGCGTTGGTTGTTCCTGAGTGACTGATCCAACGTGATTAATTTTCTTGCTGAATCTGCAATCCCGTAAAGATCGGGGTGTTTTCGTCGGATGTTCATGTAGACGATTTTTATTCTAAATAGTTTTGCGAGATAAAACAGGTTGTCAATGGTTAGCGTGGCTCATCATCTCCATCCAGTGCGCCGGAACCAGGATAAGATGGTCCGTGTGCCGCGATGCCCCCTTTCCCTTCTGGTGAACCATAGACTTCTACAGCCTTGTCCCACATTTGATACATCCATTCTTTGGGTAAATTAAATTCTGCGCGCATATTCACAATCCGGGTAATGGCGTCGGCCAAGGTTTTCTCGCGCCATATAGAGTCAAAATCAGGTTCCTTATTTATATCCACGGACCTTGGATTATCTGTAAGGCCAAGGAGGTAATCGGTAGTGGTTTTGTATAGTTCAGCTAATTTTCTGAGCATATCGTTGTTGGGATTTCTATACCCGCGCTCATAACCAGAAAGTGTCCCAATGGAAATATTTAACTTTTCGGCTACCCATTCTTGAGTCCAGCCACATTTTTTTCGTGAGATTTTTAGTCTATTTGGTAAAATATTGTTTTTAAGCAATTCGCTCACCCAACCCTCTATATATAAACATAGCGCATATGGATAGAAAAATCTTTTGCATTATGCTTATTTTTATACTTGACATACGCGTAATGCTTATGTAAGATCAAAGTAAGCATAACGCATATAGGGAGGTGATTAATTTTGGATGCAGTAAATTATGGAGCGTTAATTAAAAAAGCAAGAAATTCAAAGGGAATTAAGGCAAAATGGGTGGCCGGGCAAATAGGTGTCTCCATTAGCACCTATACAGAGATAGAGGCGGGTAGGCGTAGCGTTACATTAGAGCGTGCAGAAGAAATAGCCAAGGTTCTCAGCATGACTCTTCTCGATCTTTTATGTGTTCATATAAGCGAAGCGCGTACCCAAAAATTAGACGCCACCGGCACCACCGGATAAACACTATCCCTTTTGCCTGCGGTCTCTTGGTAGTGGTTTGGTGCTTGGCTCAAATATAAAGAGCGCACAATAGGCGTACTCGGCTCCATCGGCAACAAAGGCGACATTCAGTATTTGCTTCGGCTTCTTCGCTCTCAGCCAGATGGAGATTTGAAGTTCCAAATCAGTATGATCGTTAGACGCAAAAAGCTCAACCTCATGAATCATTCAGACCCGCCCCTTGATAATTAAATAATCAGTTTACATAAGGAGGTGATCCCCCTTGGACGCTCCAATGTGCAGCCAGTGCGATCTAATGAAGATCGCTGAAGAGCTTAGCCAGATGCCCCTGGTGCTGACCCCGGAAGAAACTGCCCGGGTGATGCGGGTTGCGGTATCATCGGTCTATGCATGGGCAAGTCAGAAGAAAGTCCCCCTGGCCTGCAAAAAACCCATCCGCATACCCACCATCTGGGTAATGAAGCAGCTGGGCTTCGGAGAAGAACAACACGAAAAAGGGCTGAAACTGGTATCCTCCAAATAACCGGAAAGGTGGTTTAAAAAATGGACCTGCCCCAAATCATTGAGCAACTTGAATCCTGTGGCTTTGAGTGTAAAGCCGGGCCTCTTGTAAATAATGTTGCCTTCCGGTACCTGAAAAAGATCGCCGAAACAAACTGCGCCTTCTGTATGGAGGCCACAGAGTACCGCCAAAAAGAACAGTGCAAAAAATGTGGCAGGGCGGCTGCAGCAGGGCGGTGTAGGCGGTGAAAGTAAAAAACCTTTACATTTCCAATGACCCGTACCTGCATCATTACCGGTGGAACCCGCTTAAATGCTGGCCCCTGATCTTCCTGGCCGTGGCGGGTGGTTTATTCGCTGTCAGCATCGCGGTGTTTGAAACGATCATGTGGTTGATGCCCTGATAACTAACCAAATTATGACACGGCAAGGAGGTGTAAAAAAAGACCGCAGACTATACAGTTCAGCAAGAAGGGAGGTGTAAAAGATGATCGGGATTGCACTTCGGCATGCCAGGCAAGCGATCGGGATTACACAGAAAGAACTTGGCCGGAGGCACTTTGTCTCCGGCAGCATGGTAAATGAGATCGAGCACGGACGCAAGAAACTCCCAAGAGACGTAAAGCCCGAAGTAGCCCGGGGGATGGACGACGGTGCATTATACATGGCTATTGCCCGGGATGTCACGGGCGGTGTAATGATGGGACCATATTTAAACAACGTGGATGATCATCGCATTGTGGGCGTCTTAAAGTGTCAGGAGGAAATGCAGGAAGCTCTTGAATTGCTTCAGGGTGTCATGCCAATTCTACTCAGGGCCAAGGGTCCAAAAGATCTCAGACCAGGAGAGACAGAAAAGTTGAAGGGCTTTATGTTGGAGATGATCGAAGCCTCGACAGCGGCACAAAATAACCTTGCAAGGCTGGCAAAAATATACGACATAAGCCTCGCTGACCTCTGGGATGAGCATGAGGCAGATTTGATTCAGAAGGGTTATCTGGTCAAAGGTGATTAAAAAAGGTGGGGTGGGAACAGTGGTGCATACCATGGTCAGCAAGGATGACAAGAAGGTCATACAAACAGTGGTTAGTATTTTCCTGCAGTCACAACGGGCAAGCACAAGGATTTTGATGCTTCGTGTAGCCAGGACGATGTTGGACCGCTACAGACTTAAGCGGTTCTCGTTTTCAAACTTCATAGTCGAGGCCTCTACTCCTGGGTGGTCAACTATCCTGGGCAAGCAGGAAGTTGCTGGCCGGCATTGTCCCAATTGCAGTGCTGACATTTACGAATGGCCAGGAGACGTGCGAATTATATCCATTCGGGAAGGTTTGGAACGGGACAGGGTGACTTACGGATGTAGATGTGGGGCGATTTTCTTTAAAAATGAGAAAAAGGGGGTGCTGTGTTGAGGAGGCTGGCAAGAGCGGCTGAGGCCTGGGTATGGCTGCAGATCGCATACGGGATAATCGGGCTGGTTGCAGTGTTAGCTGTAGCCGCAGGGGCGATGTACGTCTTATACTTCGCGGCCAACACCCTGGGGTTATAAAAGAAAAATCGCTTTTAAAAGCGACAAAGAAAAATTCCCAAGACAATTTTACCACAGGCCGGCCAGGCCGGTCAAGGAGATGGTTAAATGTCCATAATTAACAAGGTGCAGGAACTGCAACGGGAGATGAGGGAGCGGTTCGGTGTCGATGCTCAAATTGAAATAATGATTTATAGAGTCCGCAACAGCCAGTTAAACAAAGAAACAGCTAATCATATCATTCTGGAAATTGCATCTGAAATGAATCAAGAGGACATTGAGCGCTATGTAAACGACAGCACCGAAGACTTTTGGTATGTAATCCTTAGAGGCAAAAATATGGAAGTAGTAGGATATTACGATTGATCGGGGCCGGTTGACCCCGGCCTCTAAAAATCGATAAGGAGGTAGCTTTTTGAATGGCAGCAGAAGAAAAAGCCATGGTTAGTCTGCAAAAACAATTTGATGCTCTGAAGAAGCAAAGCGTTACCCTTCTGGGTGATGGCCAGGTCTTCATTAAGAGAAGCCCGAAGGGAGATATAAAAGCTGTTAAGGGATTGATCACCCTGGAGGAGGCAAATGGAGAAATCGCGGTAATCAGCGGCAAGGCCATGACCACCAGTAAGGGGTTTTATCGTGCCAACTCCATCGCCAGCCTATCAATCATAACTCCCGAAAAAGTAACCTTGCCCGATGGTGAAATTGTCGTTAATCCATTTCCTGTTATTGACAAAGCATCGGGCACTATCCGGAAGATCTGGTGTAAAAAAATGGCTATTGGCTACGGACCCATAGGAAACTTGGTGGCCACAAGCTGCACCCTCCTTTATGACATCAATATGTACTTCATCCAAGATTTAGTGAAAAAAGTAAAGGAGAACGCCGGTGCCGGTCGTGTAACCATTGAGGGAGTCCTCACTGAAGATGAAAAGCGGAAAGGGGTCTTTTTCCGAATTGACGGTGAAATGGGTGTTTGGGCGGATATGACCCATAAGGATATTCTCAAGGCTGTCGATACTTTCGTAAACAAAAAAACTTTCGGTGAGCGCAACGCCCAGACAATCGCTGAACGGGTGGCACTCCAGAAGCACCCGGCCTTGGCCCACCTTGCTTACGTCACAGCGGAGGGGCCGGAAAAGAACAGGAAATCAAAGGTTATGGTGATCGGCTATGTACACGATCTCTCACAGGACCAGTTAATGGAAATTTCAAAGCAGGCCGAGCGCGGCGAGGAAATAAGGGTGAACGGTGAAAAGGCCCAAGTGATCGAAACCACGGCCACGGCTACCACTGATGAAATGGCGGCCGAAGTTGACGATGAAGAAAAGGAAAAGACTGAGGCAGTTCAGGAAGGGTTGTTCGGAGGTGATAGGTTTTGATTAAGGCTATCGAGTTTGAGAACTTCAAGGGTCAGACAGGCATGCAAGAATTGACCGGCAGGGATATCTTCATAGGCCGAAACGGGATCGGCAAGACAACCCGTATTCAGACCCTCGGGGCTTCCTTGCTGGGGTATATTCCCGGGAGAGATTGTGGGAAGAACGCAGCCGACACATTTAAGTTTGCCACCGGTAAATCCATGAGCGTGGGTTGCAAGACTGACAACGGGTTCATGTTCTCCCGCACCTTCGAGAAGAAGGAGAAGCGAGAGAAGGATGGCAGTACAAAAATAAGCATCACTGAGTCTGTGACCGTTGCGCCATCCAGGGGAGAAAAGACGGACACTCAGAGGAAATCGCGGATAGCCGAGGAAGTCGGCAACTTCCCTGTTGCCCTTGACTTTCAGGAATTCCTTTCCCTGTCGGACACGAAACGGCGGGAATTCATTTTTTCCCTGAGTCCTATTCGCTCCGACAATTGGACCAGGGAACGGCTGCTGAGGTACCTTGAGGAAAACCTGCTGACATTACAGCTTAAGGTAAACAATTTTGAGCATTATCAGATCATGGTTAAGATGATCACCGAAGCCATGCGCCAGTTCCCGGAAAATTACCAATTCGCCGACGGTCTGCAGTCCATGGTGGATTGGGTGTCAAAACAGCGGTCATTCTGGGACGCCAAGAAGAAGGACGCCCAGGGGGCGGTTCGGTCTCTCACAGACCAGAAGCTGGAACTGGAAAACACCGACCGGGACATTGCTGAAAAGAAAAAAGAACTGGATGACCTTCATAATCAACTTGTTGACGTTGAGAAAAAGATCAGCACCACCGAAGAACAAAAAAAGGCATATGACAAGCGGGAGAACAGGATCAAAGAACTCCAGGACCTGATTAAAAATATGCCCCTCTTGAGCAAGGACACCCAGGACCTGGACGATAAGATTGCTGTACTGCAAGTACAAATTATCAACCCGGGGGACCTAACAGAAGAAACAAAGCCCGTTAAGGAAAAACTCATCACCAACAAGGAGCAGCGTGAACTGTTAGAGGATAAAATCCGGGCGGTAAAAGATTCCCTGGCCAACATAAACTCAGCTATCAATGCCCTTGAAACAGCTTTGAAGCAGACACAAGATTTAGCCGGCCAGTGCATCGTTAACCCGCAGCTTATTAAGTGCCCCAAGGACTTTACCGGCTTCGGCACATGGGTTGAACAGAAAAAAAGAGCGGCCCAGGCCGAAATTGACAACCTCATGGATCAGGAAAACAGTCTGAAGGCTGAAATGACCTCCCTGACCAGGGAAGCCGAAGAACTGGAAAAACAGCAGCAGGACATAATGAAGCGATTCCAGGCCGACCTGGAAACCAACAGGCGCACTCAGGACGGGATAGCCAAGCTCAACCAAGAGAAAAACGACCGCCTTAACCAGTTCAACACGGATAAGGAAAAGATGGCTGGTTATAAGGCTGAACTGGAAAGGCTTAAATCTGAGGACCCCCAGCCCATATTCTCGGCACCGGTCGAGATACTTCAAAAGCAGGCCGAGGGGATTCGGAATAGCATCTATGATCTCAAAAAAACCGTGGAAGAGAAAGAAAAAGCCAAACAAGCAATTCTCCTTATCCAGCAGTCTATGGTCGATAATAGGAGGGCTGAATACAAGAGCCTTTGCCTGAAATCCATAGCAGATGAATTGGGTCCCAAGGGCGTCCAAGGAATGCTGGTGGAAGAAATCCTTGAACCCCTTCGGGAGGATATCCGGACAAATCTCCGGACCGGCGACTTCAATTATGAGCCGTACTTTCAGACCAAGAGCGATACCGGCCAGGATATCTTCCAATTCGGATGGATCAACGAAAAGGGCCACAGGGTTAATTTCGATGCCCTCAGTACCGGCCAGCAGGTTATCTACCTTGCGGCACTGATGCTGACCATAATCGACCGGGCGCAGCCTAAAACCAGGATGCTCATCCTTGATAATGTTAACCACTGCGACAAGCAAAATTTTATCATGCTCCTGGATGGATTAAGCAAGCTGGCAGATCGGCTGGACAACATTATCCTTGCCGGCGCCCTGGCCTTCGAGTTCGACGCCCCCGCCGAGTGGAAGGTATGGAACCTGAACGAGGAAGGGACGGTGGCCAATGAGCGCATTGCTTAATGGACTTAATCCGGCACAGCGGGCGGCGGTAACATCTACCGCCCCCGTTATCCTGACTCTGGCTGGCGCCGGCAGCGGGAAAACCAGGGTCCTAACACACCGGATCGCGCATCTGAACCAGGAACACCGGGTGGGGACAAGCAACATGCTTGCCCTCACCTTCACCCGCCTGGCCGGAAAAGAGATGAAGGAGCGGGTAATGGCTTTGGTCGGAGAGACCCAGGGGAAAAAATTGTACTGCAACACATTCCACGCCTTTGCAGCAGGCGTCCTCTCGCGGTGGGGTCACAAGCTTGGCATAGACCCGGGGTACACCATCTACGACCAGAAGGATCGGGTTGACATCATGCAGACGATCATTGATGAGTTGAAGCCCAGGACCACATTAAAGAAGGTTCTGGGGAGATTCGACAACTTACGGGGTGTTAATAGTGAGAAAGCCAATTATCCTGAAGAATGCCGGGTTTTGCTTGAATACGACTTTCGGTTACGCCAGAACAACGCCGTGGACATCGACAGAATGATTGATCTGGTAGTCAAGTTGTGGACTATCTGCCCAGAGGCCCTGGAAGAATACCGGCGGGACTACACCCATGTTTTCGTCGATGAGTTTCAGGATACGTCGGATGACCAAATGGAGATGATCAAACTCCTTCAACCAGCGCATCTTTTCGTGGTCGGTGACGACTACCAGGCCATCTATGGTTGGAGAAAAGCCAGGGTTGAATATATTCTATCCTTCCCAGATCAATACCCGGGCTGTGAGGTTTTTAAACTGGAGGATAACTACAGATCCACCAGTCAGATCATAACGGCAGCCAATTCCCTTATTAAACACAACACCTACCAGACCAAAAAAACGTTGATTGCCCAAAAAGAAGGCCCCCCCATCAAATTTATGTTTGCCCGAGATCAGCTTCAGGAAGCTTTAACTATCGGAAAGCTCATCGAGAGTTTGACGGCCTATATTTCCTATTCCGATATTGCCGTCATGGCCAGAACGAACGCCATGATTGAGGGAATAGAAGTTGTCCTGGACTCCATGGGAATTCCGGTCTTGCGGGTCACCGGAGTGGATGAAACCTATAAGAACCCGGGAACGCACGGAATATTGGAGTGGATGGACCTAATCAATAACAAGCGGGACACTATGACTATTAAAAAATGTCTGAAATTCTTCATCAACCAGCCCAATGACTTGCAATTAAAAGAATTGGAGTTGGAGGCCATGCGGAAGGATATAACCCCTTTTGAGGCCATGGAACTGCACCAGCAGGATGATAATCACTTTTCCCAACCATTTATTAAAAAAGTCCGGGAAATTGAATTAGCCATCAAAAACGAGAACGCCTATACCCCAAGCCACTGTTATGAAATTACAGACAGGTGCCTGGGGACCACGGAATATTACAAGCGTGCCGGCCTGACAAACAGGGTAGGGGATATGCAAAAAACCATGGCAGCCATAAAGGCTTGGGAGAAGTCTAAAACCGATCTTGGAGAGAGTCGTACTGTCCAAACCTTTCTTAAGTGGCTTCGATACCGGGATGTCCAGGAGAAGCTAATAGAGAAAAAGCAGGCCGTAAAACTTATGACCATACACGCATCCAAGGGCCTGGAGTTTAGCATAGTGATCCTGGCAGGTATGAACCAGGGGGTATTCCCTTCCAAGAGGGCTGAACCTGAGGAAGAGCGCAGGGTCTGTTACGTTGCTGTGACCAGGCCGAAACAGCAGTTGATAATTACCAGGTCTGAAACAGTAAGGGATTTTAGGGGATCACCGGTTGAAGCGGAAGAAAGCCAGTACCTGGGAGAAATGGGGATTTAATCTCCGGGAGGCGCAGGAATGGCAAGGCCGTTAAAAGAGGGTTTAGACTACTTCCCGCACGATACGGATGCGTTAAATGACGAAAAAATAGAAGCTCTACGAGTGCTCTATGGTAATGACGGCTACGCTTTCTATTTTATCCTGCTTGAGCGAATTTACCGGACACCTAACTTTGAGATTAATATTTCTGACGCAGAAACCATCCAGATATTAGCCAGAAAAATAGCAGTAACTGAGGAAAGATTTAGCCAAATACTTGCTACGGCATTAAAGTGGGGTTGTTTTGACCAAAAAAACTACAACGAAAGAGGGGTCTTAACAAGTAACGGGATAAAGAAAAGGGCTTCTATAGTCACCAAAAAACGGGAAGAAATGCGGGAAAAGTACCATAAAATCAAGGATGGAGTTTCTGACACAGGAACCAGCCAAGAAACCCAGCCAGAAACGCCACAAAGTAAAGAAAAGGAAAGTAAAGAAAAGAATGATCTAAAAAGATCGGCACCTGACGGCGCCGGTGTATCCGCCCCGGTGGAGATACCGCAAAGCGGTGGAGCGCAGGTTAACAAGCCTGGCAACGGCGAGGAATACACCACAGACTTTGAATCGTTCTGGCAGCATTACCCCAGGAGAAAAGAAAAAACTGCCGCTTTCAGGGTTTGGAAGGCCCGTTTAAAAGAGGGGCACACGGCCAAAGAGATGATCATGGCAGCCAGAAATTACGCTCTGGAGTGCAAACAAAAACGGGTCCCCGTTGAGTATATAAAGCATGCCAAGACATTCCTGGGGCCGGCCAAGCCGTTTCTTGAATATCTAAAAGGACCGCCCCCGGATCGACCCCCAGACCCTGAAAGGGAGGCACTTGCCAGGAAATTATACCTGACATAGAACAAATGTTTGGTTACCCGAAAGGGGTTGATAAATTGCAAGACCTGGAAGATAAAATCAAAGGCGCTTTTTACGGTATTGCTATCGGTGATGCCCTTGGTGCAACCGTTGAGTTTATGACAAAAAAGCAAATCCAGGAAAAATACGGCGTTCTCCGGGACATTATCGGTGGCGGCTGGTTGAACCTTCGCCCCGGGGAATGGACTGACGACACCGAAATGACCCTGGCGGTGGCCGAAGGGATTATGGACGATCATCAAAACCCTGTGCCTCAAATCGGCCGGAGATTCTTGAGCTGGAGGGCCACTAACCCGCCGGATATTGGGAACACGATCAGGGCGGTGTTTAATTTTACAGACAGGTTCCTGCCGCCGGTAACCGAAAAAAACTGGCATACGGCGGCCGAGAAAGTTGCAGAGAGGATGCCGACGGCAGGGAACGGAGCCCTGATGCGGACGATGCCGGTGGCCCTGGCCTACGAGGGCGCCGAACTAATTGAAAAAGCCAGGGGGATCGCCTCCATGACTCACTTCGACCAGGAGGCCGGCATGAGTTGCGTCTTGTACTGTTTAGCCGCTAGAAACTACCTGTCTGGGATGAAAAAGACCAGGGGATGGGCAAAGGCAAGGAATGACCTGAACAGCATAATTGGCCGGGATAATACCAGGGGATTCTGGGAGGTTTACAAGAGGTCCAGCCATAGGCTTGATCCCACCGGTTACACCATGGATAGCCTGGCCTGTGCAGTACAGAGTTTTTTGAGAACCAGGTCATTTGAAGGTGCGGCTATTTCGGCGGTCAACCTTGGTGGGGATGCCGACACCATCGGCGCCATCACTGGAGGATTGGCCGGAGCCTATTGGGGATATAATTCGATCCCGGAAAAGTGGATCAAGAAGTTCACCGATCGGCAAAAGAGTAGGTTAGATAATGCGATTAATTGGTTTATCGACCATAATAGGAGGTGTATCGATTGAAACAAGAAGTTACTATAGCCAAGTCCAATAATGAATATATCCTGACCATAGAGGATGATCAAAAAATTAACCAATTTTCTATCCCGCAGCAGGCGATTTTTGAGTTTGCAAAGGGCTTAAACCACTTGTCTGATTCGACAAGCATATCAGGAACGTTGGGTATAATTACTGACAGCAAGTTTTCCCATATCCAGGTTCCATCTTGGGCCAAGGAAAAAGTGAAGTATCTGGTTATAAGTGAGGCCTTAGATAAGGCAAGTGAGCTCATCGGCTTAATAACAGATATTTTTGTCTCATATACAGCCAGTTTGATAGTTGGTGGCATCCCGAGAAGCGTGATTAAGAAACATTCCGATATGCTGGGCCAGGTGCTTGGCCTTGATGATGAAAAACCTTTGCACTCGGTTAAATAGGGGTGTAGTTGATGAAAGCGTTAAGTTTGCTTGATCCATGGGCTTCCCTGGTAATGTTGCTGCAAAAAGGGATTGAAACACGTAGTAGGTATACGAATTACCGTGGCCCCCTGGCCATTCACGCCAGCAAAGGGCGGGCACCATGGCACATGAACCTTGCGTGGGAAGAACCGTTCTTTTCGGCTTTGTCACCTTTGCACCGTAAACACGAAAACGGGAAAGCTGGTATTCAGTATCATTTGGGGTGCGTCATTGCCACCGGAATTTTGGTTGACTGCCTATATGTCGGAATAAGCTATCTGTCTGAATATAAGGATGGCCGGATAATACCAGGAACACAAATACCGTTACCTACGGGAAATGAGTTGGCCTTTGGGGATTATTCGCCGGGCCGGTTTGCATGGATACTGAAGGATGTTAGACAACTGCCAGAGCCGGTCCCGGCCAAAGGGAAATTAGGATTATGGGAATGGGAGGGAGTAGCATGACAAAGGTAAAATGGGCAACTCCTTATAATTCACAGGAGCCTATCTTGAAGCTCAATGAGAAAGGGATCAAACTCAACAGCCCTGCAATTAAGCTTCTAAAAGAGGTTCAAAGGGTAAAAATCGGGGTAACTGATAACGGTGAAATAATATTAAAACCTGACAGCGGGCCAAGAACCTATACAGTCACCTTGAATAATAAATCAAGGAAACCAAGTTCGGCAAAGATCGGGAGCACCGCGCTGGCCGAATATCTGAATGGCCACGGAATAAGCAACGGAGAATATGTCCTTACATTTAACGGATTTATCAAGGTTTTCGTGGCCAAGGAGATACATAAAGAGGTACAGGAGATACTGAAAGATAGCCGGAGGCTACGGGATGTTATTTAAGTACCAGTTAATTTTAGCTGACCCACCGTGGCGTTATAACGACCAAGGGACCAGGCTTTCCCCGGCCTACGAGGGCAAACAGCGCAAATCCGGGCAGCGGTACGAAACCATGAGTTTGGAGGAAATATGCCAGTTAGGTGATTGGGTAAGGTGGATCAGCGCAGATAACGCCATCCTGCTTCTCTGGTCCACAAACCCGATTAAGGAAACGCACCCGTGGCCAGTGATCCGGGCCTGGGGTTTCCGGTATTCGACATCAATCCCGTGGATAAAGGCCAGATGGGATCAAAAACAAGGCAGATTCGTTTATAACATCAGCGGGGGTCACACGGTCAGGTCATGCAGCGAGGAACTGATGGTCTGTACCAGAGGTAAGGGAGCCTCTTTAGTGGTTAACCGTGCGATTCCCGAGGCCATTATTTCGCCAGCCAGAAGGATACATAGCACGAAGCCAAATGAGCAGTACACTATAGCCGAAAGGCTGGTACCAGGTGGTCGGTACATTGAGTTGTTCGCCAGAAACCGGCGCCAGGGCTGGGATGCCTGGGGTGACCAGTTAAATGGCTGGCACCACTTATTTAAAATTACAGCTTAACACGAATGGGGGTATTTAATATGGATTTTAAGCAAGGCGACAAAGTGACATGGAAAAGTCAAGCGGCAGGGTCAGTTAAAATTAAAACCGGTATATTTCTGGGGGTTGTTGAGCCATACGAGGATGCCCATAGATATGTACCAAAAAAAATCAGGCAATTACGCTCCAGAATTAAGGGTGTTAATCAAAGCTCCTTATTAAGAGCAGCCGTCGAGGTGCCAAGGCCAGGGGAGGGT
>Ga0209347_1004125_pt1 | contig 15637 bp, 16 predicted proteins | sample AutmiccommuBRH23_FD_187382 | JGI IMG/M metagenome (GOLD analysis project Ga0209347, IMG submission 187382) | Deep subsurface microbial communities from Mt. Terri, Switzerland - Autotrophic microbial communities BRH/23 (SPAdes) (version 2) | ecosystem: Environmental > Aquatic > Deep subsurface >... | reverse complement strand
CGTCCATCGCCATATCACCTATTATAGCGGCAAACCCCTTACCCTTGGAGACGGAGAACAACGATGCTTTCACGCGAGATCGTTCTACGCACATTGGAGCACAGCGGCCCGGAGCGGGTGGCTGCTTCCTTCCCGGAACCATACTGGCAGGACCTGATCCACGTGGGCTATACCCTGGCGGGCCACCACGTCGAGTGGCGTTCCGTGGGGCCAGAACTCCAGGAATATGTGGATGAATGGGGCAATACCTGGGTGCGGGTGGATCGCAGCAGCAAGGGCGAAGTCGCCCGCGGCGCGCTAGAGAACTGGGAAAAGCTGGATACCCTGCAACTTCCCGACCTGGCCAACCCCGCCAATTTCGCCCGGGTTCGCGAGGTCTGCCGCGATGCATCGGTCGAGCGCTATCGCGTGGGGGGCTTGCCCGGTTTCCCCTTTAACATCGCCCGCAAAATGCGCCGCCTGGAAGTATTTTTGATGGATATCCTGCTGACGCCGGACCTGGTGCGGGAGCTGTTGTGGCGCATCGAGAACCTGCTGGCCGGGACGATCATCCAGTATGCACGGGCGGGCGTGGACGCCGTCATGTTCCCCGAAGATTGGGGCACCCAGGAAAGCCTGATGATCCGGCCTGCTACCTGGCGGGAGATGTTCAAGCCTGGCTTTGTCCGGCTGTGTCAGGTGGCCCACGAGCACGGCATCAAGGTGTTCATGCACTCCTGCGGCAAGATCACCGCTATTATCCCCGACCTCATCGAGGCGGGCATTGATCTGCTGCAATTCGACCAGCCCCGCCTGCACGGCATCGATACCCTGGCTCGTTACCACGGGCAGATCACCTTCTGGTGCCCGGTGGATATCCAGCGCACGCTGCAAACCCGCGACGAGGCCACTATCCACGCCGAAGCCCGCGAGATGATCGAGAAGCTGGGCGGCCCCGAGGGCGGCTTTATCGCCGGGTATTACGGCGACAATGTTTCCATCGGCCTGGACCCCAGGTGGCAGGACATCGCCTGCCGAGCGTTCATACAGTACGGCGATTATCGCCGTCGTTAGGCCGATCCTTCCAGCATTTTCTCCGCGCTGACCCAGGATCGTTAAAGCAGCTCCCCTGGCTCCCCACAACCGCACTTGTTGGGGGCGCGAGGGGAGTTGCTTCGTTTGTGTTGGCAGTTACCGGGCCTAAAGGATCGCCGGCACCCTTGCCGGCTCAAGTCCACCGTAGCCGCGTTTTCCATGATATTGTTGGCGAATTATATGCAAGTTCACCGAAGCCCCTCATCTGCCCAAAACGGATATATGGCCCGCCGGGTACCTTTTCCTCAAGGAGAAGGCGCGCTCTTACCCCCTTTGAGCTTGGGTGCTTGGGGAATTATTCCAGTTTTGACTGGCTCGGTTTGTGCGCCAAGCAATGCTTAGCCATCTCCCAAATGTAAATAACATATCCCTATCCTCGAAATTCGTTTACATGTTAACCAAGTGGTGCTATAATGAATCCCGTATTTCGTTAGCGCCTTTCCGGATTCACTGGATTTCTCCAAAAGCCTTGCCGTCCCGGCAGTCACCTAAAGGGGGTTCGAAACATGGCAGAAATTCGAGATATTTGGTTGCATGCCCATAGTATGATCCGCTCCGCCAGACAGATCGTCAATGAGAGTCTGTGCCCGCTGAACCTCAGCAGCGCCGAAGGGAATATCCTGCTCCACTTGCTGACGCAGGGCCAGGAGATGGGGCAGGAGCAGCTGGCAGGGCAGTTGGATATCAGCAAGCCGGCTGTATCGCGCGCGCTCGCTTCACTGGAGACAAAAGGCTTTGTTTCCCGGCAACAGGACCCGGATGATCGGCGCATGCACCGAGTTCGGCTGACCGATCAAGCGCGGGAGATTGGCCCAGCCGTTGAGAAGGCCTATAACCAGCTATATACGTTAGCGATGCAGGGTATCTCTCAGGAAGAATTGGATCATTTTCTCAAACTGTTCAGTCGTATGTCTGAAAACTTTGTACGGGCGCAGGCGAAGAGAAATATGGAGGATCAAGGTGCTGCATAACGATTTGATCGGTCTGGGCCTGTACATAGGCTTCCTCATAGCCATAGGGCTGCCGACGGTGCTGCTCAAAATATTCTGCAATGTGCCATTTGAGGTGGTGCGCAAGATGTACCACCTGGTGATAACCTTATCTATCTTTCCCCTGGTCAAGCTATTCAGCACCTGGTATGTGGCCGTGCTGGCAGCGTTCGCGCTCGTACTCATCGCGTACCCGATTCTCGTGCTGGTGGAAAACTCTTCATTATACAAGCGGATTGCTGTTGAGCGCGAATGTGGCGAGTTTAAAAAAAGTCTCATTATTGTTCAGGTGTCGATTGCTCTTATAGTCTTTGTCTTTTGGGGTTTGCTGGGGACAGAATGGAAATATGTTGCCGTTGTGGCGGTGATGGCCTGGGGTTTTGGCGACGCCGCAGCCGCATTGGTCGGCAAGAATTTTGGGCGCCACCGAATTCTGCATCCGCGAATCAAAGGAACCAAGACGATGGAAGGAACCCAGGCGATGTTCGTCACAGCCGGGTTGGCAATTTTCCTTACGTTCCTGATCTATGTTGGCTATCCCTGGTATGTGAGCCTTGCCGTCGCGCTGCTCGTCGCGCCGGTTTGCGCCATCGTCGAACTGTTCTCCAACCGGGGGATGGATACACTGACCGTACCCATCTCGGCGGGTCTCGCCGTCCTGTCCCTGATGTCACTCTTCTCCCTCCTGGGTGCATAACCAATGAATGGGCTCTCTAAAGAACAATCTTCCAGCCGCGAAAAGACGCTGCTGACCGCACTACTGCTGAGCGCGCCTGGGCCGCTGGTGACGGGGATCGCCTTGATTACCAGCCATTCCACCACCCAACTCGCCGACTTTATCCGGCGAGGCGTGGAACTGGTGGCAATCTTTATTTCCTGGTGGGTCTTTCGCCAACTGCGCCGGAAGGCGGGGTTGGGCGAGATGCATCAGGCTCGGCTGGAGCGGGTGGCGGGGCTGAGTACCGCCGGGGCGATGGCCTGTTCTGGGGCTGTTCTGCTTGTAGTGGCCTTGTCACGACTGTCTGCGTTTGAGCCTGGCGGCAACGTTACGATGGGCTTGATGATTGCTGTATTGGGACTGGTGACAAACGGTTGGTTTTGGCGGCGCTACACGGTCTTGACGCGAGAACAGTACAGTGCAGTGATCGCGGCGCAGCAGCAGTTGTACCGCGCCAAAGCATCGGTGGATTTGTGTGTGGTCGTCGCGCTGGCTGCCGTCGCCATTGCTCCTGCCCATCCAGCGACCCGCTATGTGGACCTTCTGGGTTCAGTCACGGTCGCAGTCTACCTGCTATGGAGTGGGCTGCGAGCGGCGCAGAAATATCTCGCTAGCATTAAGGGGTCGTGTCACGGCTTGCAGAAACCGAAATAGACGTTTTCATTTGGCTATTTGTTTGGGTAACGCATCTTGCTCACCATAGACAATTTCAATCGCCAGATTCTGCACAACCGTCGAATCGACGCGCATACCAGGGTTAGGTCGGTGCGTAAACTGTTGGTTAATGGATAGCTATCAGTGAAGGAACCTGCAAGAGGAATGCTACAGGTGAATCCAGGACCGAAAAGGCAAGGCGGTCCTTGGTCGCGATTCACCGCCTTTGCTGCCAGGCCTCTACCAAAACATCCACGTTCCGCCAGGCGTTGCGCGTGATGGCGCAGACATTGTCCACGGGCGACAGGATAAAGCCGTTGGTTCCGTGCATGGTGGTCAGCGCGTACTCTACCGCCTCGCGCACTTGCGCGGGGGTACCTTCCTCCACGGTGAGCGCGCCGTTCACGCCGCCCCACAGGCAGATTCGCCCCCCCAGCGCGTCGCGCAGGGTTTCCATCGGCGCGGGACCAGCTTGCAACGGGTCTACGCCGATCAGCACGTCAATGTCAGTCTGGAGCAGGTTGGGGATCATGGGCAGCGCGCCGGTGGTCATGATATAGCCAAACAGCGTGTCATGCTCGTGGGCCAGCGCCGCCTCTCGCTGGAGGAGCGGCAGCAGGAACCGGCGGTAAAGGGCGGGCGACCAGAAATCGGTTCCCTCGTACCAGCCCCGGCGGATATACACATCTACTCCGGCTTCCAGGATTACCCGCATCCGTTGGGCGTTCCAGGCGGCAATCGTGTCCAGCAGGTCTTGCAGCAGCTCCGGCTGGTCCAGGCTCATCAGGGCCATTTGCTGCAAGCCGCACAGCCAGCCCACCATGTCCGCGCCGACGCCCCACCCGCCTGCCAGCAGAATACCGTGGTGGGCGCAAAAGGCCCGCGCGCGCTCTACCTCGCGGTGGAACTCGGCGACATCCTCTGCGCTGGGCGGTTGCAGCAAGGAGCGCAGCACATTCAGGTCGTCCTGGTTGGTGACCAGCGGCTTGATGGCGCGGGGTATTTGATAGTCTTCCATCAGGGGCACGAAATTCCCGTGAGGCCAGTCCTCCGTTTTGCGCACCAGCGTGGTCAGCGTTCCGGTGGGCGTGCGATATTCCTTGTGCAACACGGGGTACTGCTCGCCCGGCAACTCTTCCATCCATAGACGTGTATCCACCCAGGTCGGCAGGCGCACGGGCAGCCCGCGCAGGTCGGTGTGGTTGGGGCGTATGTTGCGCCAGGAGGAGGGGATGAACATCAAGCTGTCCAGCCCCAGGTCCAGCTCGCGTTCTACGACCTCGTAGGCGTCCTGGCAGCGCCCGCGCATGGCGGAAAAGCTCATAAACGCACAGGGCGCATGGTCTACATCCTGGTGGCGCAGCGCGCGCAGCATCCTCTCGCGGGAGGTTGGTAATTGGGTCATCGGTTCCCCTTTGGCTGACAGTCTATCGGGCTATTGGGGCAGCATCGCCGCCCGCTGAATAATGCGACGCAATGCAGTTTCCTCCGCCTCTGGCAAGGCGCTGGGAGGAATGGGCGAGGCGAGGATATCCAGCGCCCGCTCTCGCGCCCGGTCCAGGTCGGTGCGGCCATCGCGCTCCTGCCAGGAATGGAAGGGCTGGCGCTCCCACAGGGTCGGCTCCCACAGCTCGCGCCGGAACCACTCGGCTGTGTGGGGTTCCGCGGCGAAATTGCCGCCCGGCCCCACGGCGGCGATCAGGTCGGCGGCGATGGCGGCATCCGAGACGGCATACTCGCGAGTGAAACATCCCATTGCGCTGACCAGTTCGTCATCCAGCACCATCTGCACCGGCGAAAAGACCTCATCGATCCCCAACAGGCCCTCCTCCACATATCCCCGCCCGCTGGTCAGGAGGGTGGTCAGCGCCGATTGCAGCTTTTGGGCGGCGGCCTGGGGCGAGGGGCGCATGGCGTCGCTCAGCCCGGCGTGCCCCGAAAAGCCGCAACCGTAGCGGCGGGCCATCTGCGCGCCCACCATATTCGCCAGCACCGTATCTGGCCGACCGTAGGCGCGCATCATGGTGCGCGGGTCCAGCGCCGTGGCCGACATCCAGATAGTCCAGCGGCGCTCTCCGTGTAGGGCGTGCGCCAGCAGCCCCAACAGCAGCGCCTCGGCGATGGTCAGTGCCACCATCCCGGCCAGCGTGACCGGCGCGGTGGCTCCGCCGGTGGCCATGCTCCCGCCGATGCCGACCCGCAACCCCCGTTCGAGGAACCATGCCACTTGAGCGGCTTCCTGATAGCCCAGCTTCAAGGGCGGGATCAGGTAAACCGTGCCGGTAAAGACCTGATCGAGAGGGCGGGCCGTCGCTGCTGCGTGGGCCTCGCACATTTCCAACAAAAAGGGGCATAGGGACAGGCGGTGAATGGACCCGTCCGGATGGATGCCGAGCCGCCAGGCCCAATAACGCTCGTACAGCGGCTCCAACGCAGGGGGCACGCCCTCCAGCGGGCAGCCGAGGATGGACAGGGTGTCCACGTGGGGCAGGGCGCGCGCCACCTGAAAATAGCGCTGCATGCGCTCCACGGTCATGGGCAAAAAAGAGTCGGTGGCGGGGTCCAGGTAGCGGCCATAATAGAGGCCCACGCCGCCCGTGATGCGGGGGGGGATATTTGTCAGATCAGCCCGATGGCACGAGGCGATGAACGCCTCGGACACCTCGGGGGCAAAGGTGACCCGCTGCCTCTGCCGATCCACCCGCCCGCCGATGGCGGCCAGCCGCTCCAGGAACAGGTCGTGCTCGACTTGCAGTCCCGTTTCTGCCACGATCCGCAGGACGTTGGCGTGCAGGGTATCCTCTTCCGTTGGGCTGAGCACCTGATAGGCGTGACCGGCAGCGCGCATTTGTCTCCCTCGTCTGATAAGGCCCTAGAGCGCGCCCGCCCCCTCTTCCGGGGGACCGACGCGCTCTTCGATGAGTTTTAGCAACCAGGGCATGTCGTCGATCGTGCCCGGTTCCAGCCGCAAGCAATAAGGGGCACCGGTAGCCGTGGGCGGGCCGATCAGTTCGTAGCACACCTTGGGCAGCCTGGCGATCAGGGCGCTTCTCCGGAAGTAGCCGCTCAATCCGGCGATGCGTCCCACGCGGGTCTGCCGGAACAGGATGGGCCGATAGTAAAAGCCGCGCACGTCCTTCCATGCCAGCTTTTCATCGCCCCAGCGGGAGCGCCGGGCGATGTATTCATCGGTGACGGTGATCTCTTCTTCGCGCAGCATGGACCAGTAGTGGATGCCAACGCCGATGGGGATCAGGAAGATAATCGCGTACAACCAGAACCAGCCCGACGAGTAGAGGTTCGCGACGGCATTCTTAAAGCCGGGGCCCATGTTGGTAACGAGGAAAAAGACCACGAAAAAGATCAGGGAGAACCCGAACAGCACGCGTAAATAGTGATCTCCCTGGCCGCAAAAGGTTTCGCGGTCGGGAACTTGCTGGTGACACCGGGGGCAAAGGTCTCCACCAGGACAGGACTGTTGACACTCTGGACATAACATAAGACACCTCAGCGACAATGTCTGCGGTGATGACGCATTGCCAAACTATAATGGTCGAGCTTATTGAATGGCAGAAGTGTAGCAGAGGGATGGGATTCCGTCAAAGGGCCAAGGCCTCGAAACAGGACCAAGCGCGGAGCGCCGGCTCCCAGCCGGCATCCGTAACGCTTATCTCAGGCCGGCAAGGGTGCTGCGGCATGCATGCCGCGCGGTCCGAGGCGGCGGTCCAGTCCATCTTGACAAATGACTGCCAGTCCCTATGCTAACGGGAAGTGAAATTGCCTTCAGGCCACAAAGGAGGGCTATGTCCGAGTTCAACCTGTCCGATCACCCTCACCGACGATTCAACCCCCTGACCGGGGAATGGATATTGGTTTCGCCGCATCGCACCAAGAGGCCGTGGCAGGGCCAACAGGAAAGGCCGGTAGAGGAAAAGCGGCCTGCATACGATCCGGGCTGCTATCTCTGTCCGGGCAACACGCGGGCGAACGGCGTTCAGAATCCGGCGTATACGGGCACCTATGTCTTTCAGAACGACTTTGCCGCGCTGCTGCCGGATATTCCCGCGGGAGAGATGCGTGCCGATGATCTGCTGGTGGCCCAGGCCGAGCCGGGGCTTTGCCGGGTGGTCTGCTTTTCCCCCGACCACAGCCTGACTCTGCCGCAGATGGAGCTGGCGGATATTCGTCGAGTGGTGGATGTCTGGGCCGAGCAGTATGAGGAGATCGGGGCGATGCCCCAGATCAACTATGTGCAGATTTTCGAGAACAAGGGGCAGGTCATGGGGTGCAGCAACCCCCATCCCCACGGCCAGATTTGGAGCAACGCCTCGCTGCCGCAGGAGGTGGCGTTGGAGCAGCGCGCGCAAACCGATTATCTGCAGGACAAAGGCTCGTGCTTGCTGTGTGACTATGTGGCGCTAGAGTTGGCCCGCGCCGAGCGGATCGTCTGCCAGAATGAGGATTTCGTCGCGCTGGTGCCCTTTTGGGCCACCTGGCCGTTCGAGACGATGGTGCTCAGCACGCGGCATATGGCGTCGCTCAGCGACCTGACCGAGGAGGAGCGTGATGCGCTGGCGAGCCTGCTCAAGCGGCTGACTACCCGCTATGATAATCTGTTCGAGGTGTCTTTTCCCTATACGATGGGTATCCATCAGCAGCCCACGGACGGGGCGGTCTATCCCGAATGGCACCTGCACCTGCACTTTTATCCGCCGCTGTTGCGCTCAGCGTCGGTGAAAAAGTTCATGGTAGGCTATGAGATGCTCGGCCAGCCCCAACGCGACCTGACCCCCGAGGCGGCAGCGGACCGCTTGCGCGAGCTACCGGAAGTTCGTTTTGACCAACAGTGAGAACAAGCTAACCACAGAATACACAGAAAAGATAACCACGAAAGCTAGTAGATATACAAAAACGGGTAGTCGAGTAGCCGCGCCTTGCAGGCGCGCTATCCACTTGGCGGAATATGCGGCAGGATGCCGCGGCTACTGGATTTTCTTGTTTTTCGGGGGCTCAATCTCTCTTGTGTGTATTTCGTGATTTCTCTCTCGGTCGGCGAGGGTCAGGCGGATGGGAGGATGATGCCGCCCCGGCCCGCCCCGCGCCGTTCCTCACCGCGACCTTCCCCCTCGGCCTGCTCCTCTCCCTCCAACGCCTTGAGTCGGGCGGACAGCTCTTCCAGGTCCGAGACCTCGACGCCGTAGCCGGGCGTGCCTTCTAGCAGCTTTTGAATCAGTTGGCGCTCCAGCCGGTGCATGAATTCCTGCGGCGAGCGATAGCTCTGCCATTGGATGCCTGATTGCCGCATAAAGTAGGCCGTGGCCGGGGAGGCCACCGCCTGGGCGTTGTGGAAAGCAAACGTGGGCAGGCCCATTCCTTGGGCAACCATCCACTCCACGCCCATCGGCGCCATGATGTCCATGCCCAGCAGAATCACGTAGAACTGGCTGCTGCGCAGGGCTTCCATGTCGGGGTTCATGTGCTCATAGTAGGTAGGCGTGCGTTTGATGGACCACCTGGTCGATTGGAACATGCTCGCCAAAAGCTGCCCCAGCAGTTCGCACTCGGCGTCCATCTCTGGAGAGGCGCTCACATAGATCGCCAGTTGCTTTTCCATCCGTTCCCTTTCCTCCTGGCCTGATAAATGAACCGGTCCAGATGTGATCAACAACCGAGAACCCGCAGGGTTCTCGGTTGTTGATAGGTCCTACAGGTTCGGGTCGATCAGGGCCTTGACCGTACGGAAATGCTCCACATCGTCCAGCGCCTGGTTGGCCTCCGCCAGGGAATAGCGTCGGCTGATGAACCGCTCCCAGGCAAAGCGGTCGCCGTGCTTCGCCAGGACGCGAATACCTCGCCAGAAGTGGCTCAGGTCGCTGCCCCAACTCCCGCGTACCTCCAGGTGCTTGCGGTTGATGTCCACGTGCGGGTTGAACTGAATGTCACCCAGGTCGGTGTACTGCCCGACGATCACATAGCGGCCCGCATCGCGCGCCATCGCAAACCCTTCGTTCACCGCCTTGGGGTTCCCGCTGGCTTCAATCACGATATCGGCGCCGCGCCCGTGGGTCAATTCCAGCACGCGGGCAATCCGCTCTTGCGTCGGCACCTCGTCGATGTTGATGGTCATATCAGCGCCCACCCGTTCGGCTTCCAGCAGGCGGTTGCTTGGCCCGCCGATGACGATCACTTCCGTCGCGCCGGAAAGCTGGGCCAGGATAGCAGCGGTCAGCCCTACCGGGCCGCTCCCCTGCACGACTACCGTATCCCCCAGCATGATCTCGGCCCGCTCGATGGCGTGGACGGCAGTGGGCATTCCGCAACCGGCTCCGATAAAGCGCTCCGGTGGCACCGATTCGGGCAAGGGGACGACCTTGACGCCCGGCTTGAGGTAGATCATCTCCGACCAGCCGCCCAGCAGCCCCTCCTGGGCCGAGTAGGTGATGCCGTAGACCCGGCGATGGGGGCAGCGCGTGGACGCTTTGGCTACGGTGCAAAACCAGCAATGGCCGCAGGTCTCGTGTACATCCAGAAAGGTGACGATCTGGCCGACTCGCAGCGGCACGCCGTCCAGGTCGGTGGGTTGGCCTTTGATCTCGACGATCTCGCCCACATTGACGTGGCCGGGAATGAGGGGGTAAGGCACACCGGCCAGGTGGCCGTGGTGCAGGTGGACATCGGTTCCGCACACCTCGCTAAAGATGGTGCGCAGCAGGATCGCGCCATCCTCTAGGGCGGGGATGGGAAAATCGCGCACCTCAACGGGCGCGTTGGCGGCAGGCATAACAGCAGCTTGAACCATGAAGGACCTCCCAAATGATGAAGCATTGTGAGGAGATTATAACGACCAGCTTTCGTGTGTCAACGTACCAGCCGGGCACCAATGCTCAAGGGAACGTTAACGTGGCCTTCACGCGCAATTTACGTCCCGTGTCTGCGCGGGCGTAGCACGTTTGCTATACTGAGTGCAATGAGATAACCGGGTAGACGGTTGCGGAGAGGATTATGGATAAAACACTCTTGTTGGTAGATGATGAACCCCAATTGCTCTTCTCCCTTCAGGAATATCTGGGGCGCGTTGGCTATAAAGTAATCGCCGTGGAAAGCGGCCCGCAAGCCCTGGAGGCCATCATGGACGCTCCCCCCGATCTGATTGTTTCGGACGTGTTGATGGAAGAGATGGATGGCTTTGAGCTGCGCCAGCGGCTCGGCGCGCTGACTGGCGATAGCATTCCCTTTGTGTTTTTGACAGCCAAGGGGGATCTGAAGGATCGCGTGGAGGCGCTGCAGAATGGGGCAGATGATTATATTGTCAAGCCCTTTGAGCCGGAGGAGCTGGAGGCGCGGATTGCCGCTATCCTCAACCGGATCGAGCAGACCCGGCAAGAGGATCGGCGAGAGGTGGAGCGCCTGCGCAGCCGGATTCTGGCCGAAGTGTCCAGGCAATTGCGTGCCCCCTTGACCAACCTCACGGCTCGCCTGAACCTGATGATGTCGGACCGCTTTGGGCCGGATGAAGCCAGATGGCAGCGCTATCTGGAGAGCGTGCTGCAAGACGCGCAGGCCCTGGGTGTGTTGGTGAACGACCTCTCCTGGGCGGCTGCGGAAGCCAAGGAGGAGTTTGCCCTCAAACTGGATCCGCTGCGGGTAGCGCCCATCGTGCGCGGGGCGGCCTCCAATGCGGCCAGGGCCGCCGCGGAGAAAGGGATAGAACTCAAGGCGCTCTGTGGTGGGCTACTTAGCGCCAACATCGACGGGGCAGCCATGACCCGCGCCCTGGCGGGATTGCTGGAATCCGCCGTGGAGGTCTCGCCGCCGGGTTCGCTGGTGCAAGTCGTCGCCCGCCGAGCCTCCGAGGGCGGGGTCGAGTTCACCATCACCGACGGCGGGTATGGAGATACTCCGAAGGAAGACCGGACCGACGCCTGGTCGCCGGATGCGCTGGATTACGCCCGGCGCGTGGTCAAGGGGCACGGAGGTCAGTTTTCCACCAATATAAGGGAGGATGGCTGCCAGAGCATTATCCTTTGGTTGCCGGGGCGCATTGCCAAGCTGGTGGGCAAGAGGGATTGATCCCGTTGGAAGGTGAGCCGTTGGAAGGAGAAAAGCTGCGCCTGTGGCGGCTCTTTATCCTGGGACGTACCGTGGTTACCGGGGTGTTCGTGCTGGCCCTGGGCGTGATGAACGGGCTGGTGCCCCCCGCTTCCTTCCGGCCCTTGATGCTGTTAACCGGCGTACAGTTTGCCACGAACGGCGTGTACCTCTACCTTTGGCAGCGCCGCGATCTCGAGTTCCTGACCGGGTTGTGCTTCAGCCTGGAGATCATCCTGATTACCCTGCTGATCTACTTCCTGGGGTCGGACGGTTACGGGTTCACCCTGGTCTACTTGTGGCCGATCATCATGGGGGGATGGCTGAGCGGCCGACGGGCGGTTCCGGCGCTCACCCTGTTGAGTGCCCTGGGGTGCATGACCCTCTTGATCCTCGAACATCATGGACTGGTGTTGTCTGACAGGATCCTGCTACCCAACGGCACCCCGCTGGCATCGGTATTAAGCCTGCCCTACCTGCTATTCATCTCCTTGCTGGTCTGGCTGCTCACGGGCGCGATGAAAGCCAGCGAAAACCTGCTGCGCGAGATTATGGGCCATATGGCCGAGGGGGTCGTCGTCATCGATCGAGATGGGCGGGTTTTGCTGGCTAACCGGGCGGCCAACAGCCTGCTAGACGTCTACCAGGATCGCCCCTTACCCGAGCGATTTCAAGAGTGCCTGCGCGCCATGCAACAATCCTCGCAGGATGTGTGTCGCTGGTTGGAATGTCACGGCAGAACGGTTAGCATCAGCGTGGCCGAGTTGCCAGGCACCACCAACACCCCGGCCAGCACTATCTATGTAGCCAGAGACATCACGCAGCAGATTCAGACGGAACAGATGAAGGCCGATTTCGTAGCCTATGCGTCGCACGAACTACGGACCCCCCTGACGACCATCAAGATGCTGGTGCAGTTGTTATTGATGGACGCACCAGAAGGTGGCAAGCAGCGCCAATATCTGTCGGTCATCCGTCAACAGCTCGATCGACAGGTGCGATTGGTGAACAACCTGCTAGATTTCACCCGCTTGGAGGCGGGCAAGTACGACCTGGCCATTGAGGAGGTGGAGCTTCCGCAGGTGATCCAGACAGCGCTGAGCGTATGTCGCCTCCTGGCCGAAGCCAAACAGCAGCGGCTCACCGTGGATTGTGCGGCAGACGTGGGCAAGCTGATGGCAAACGCCAGTGGGCTGGAGCAGGTGTTGATTAACCTGCTGACAAATGCGGCCAAGTTTACCCCAGAAGGGGGACATATCCGGCTGAGCTGCCACCGAGAAGGGCGTGAGATGGCCCTGGCCGTGGAGGATTCGGGCGTGGGCATGACTCCGGAGCAGTTGCAGCGGATTTTCACCAAATTCTACACGGTGCGCAATCCAGCCAAACGAGGCGAGGGGACCGGCCTGGGGCTGGTGATCTCGGATATGATCGTCAAGCAGTTAGGGGGGCGCATCCAGGTGCAAAGCGAGGTGGATGTGGGCAGCGTGTTCACCGTCTGGCTGCCCGCCGATGGGCCAAGCGAACAGGCGGACAACCGCTGAATCGTTGGCCTACGATGAAAAACAGCCCCCCGCGTGGAGGGCTGTTCTACGGCAGAATGGTTACTGTGCGCTATCGTTTGCTGCGGGCGCAATGGATGCACATGCAGGTGAAGGGAAGCGCCTCTAGCCGCTCCATCTCGATGGACTGACCGCATATCTCGCAAAGGCCGTAGACGTCCTGCTCAAAGCGCTGTAGGGCCTTTTCTACTTCCGCCAGCCTTTGCTTCTGGCGTTCTAGCATGGCCAGGTTGAACTCCCACTCATAGACGGCGGGGTCTCCCTTGCCAAAGCCATAGTCTCCCCGCTCCTGAAGCGCTTTTTGCAGTTGCTTCAGTTCCGACTCGATCTCGTTCTTTTCCTGTAGCAGCTTTGCTCTAATATCTTCCATGATGTTTTTCAGGTCCCGTGGGTGCGCTGGAATGAGCGATGATCAGGCCAACCGACTTGCTCTATTATAACCTGTGAACCTTCGGGAGTCAATGGTTTTTTGCCTGTTCACGCACCGTTGGCAACGCGTTACAGGTCGAGGGAGCAGATCAGGCTTGAGGCGGTGACGCGATACCCCAATCGCTGGTAGATGCGCAGCGCATTCTCGTTCGTCGCGCGCACCTCCAACCGGGCTTCTTCCATCCCGCGCTCCTGTAACAAGCGCAGGGCGGTGGCGATGCAGGCTGAAGCGATACCCCGGCCCCGCCAGGCTGGTACACAAAAGATCTCCTCGGTATAGGCAGATTGGCGTCCCGTGCGGGCGTTAGCATACGGGTCCCAGTAGATCAGCACGCTGCCCACTACCTGTCCTGCGACCAGCGCGCTGGCGCTGACGGGGCCGCAGGGCCAGAGCACTTGCTGTAGAAAATGCTGCAACCCCTCCAGGTTCCAGGGCGCTTCGGGAAAGGCCGAATTCTTGGCCTGTAAATAGTCGCGCTGCTCAGCCTCCTCACGCATCTCCCATTGCCGGACCTCGATGCCCGCCGGAGTTGACAGGTCTGGTACCGGCGCAGAGAGGTCGCGGGCCATCTGGAAGGCCGTTCGGCCATGTACCCAACCCTTGGCGCGAACATAATCGAGGATGGGAACCTGGACGGGCAGCAACTCGGCGGCGAGCTGTGCTGGGCGTTTGCATTCATGCTGTCGGCATGCATGCCGCTGGCACGTGTGCCGCAGTGGCAGGTTCTTCCAAATCTCGCGTGCGCGCGCCAACAGGCGGGCATAGAGTGCGTCCAGAACGGGTGTTGGGTCGCTCAAAGCAGGATCATAGACCAGCGCCGACCAGAACTGGTGTGGCTCGTCAGTCTCATCGCCCTCCACCGGGCGGGGGAAAAGGGGGGCATAGGCCAGCAGACGCTCTTGCCGGTCGAACGCCAGCAGGATGTTTTGCCCCCCGGCGAACCCCGGGTCTGCGTAAATCTCGGCGGGCACTACCGCCACGCCGGGAAAGGCGCTGGCATAGCGCACCTGCAGGTCCACGATAGCGTCAGCATCCTCGGAAGTGTAAGAGCGGATAGTGATATCTGTCATGTGCTCCTTTTAGACAGCCGTCAAGCCTCCGTCCACCATGATGGCGGCCCCGGTCATGAACGAAGCCTCGTTGGAGGCGAGAAAGGCCACAACATTGGCAATCTCGGCGGGGTCTGCACTGCGACGCAGCGGAGGTGTCACGGGATAGGTACGCAGCGGTTCCTGCGCGGCGGATGTCCAGTATACTGCTTCCTGATCCAAGTGCTGCATCAACTCGGTCTGAACGCCGCCGGGGCAGACACAGTTGGCGCGGATACCATAGTCGGCGTACTCGGCGGCGAGGCTGCGCGTCACCATCAGGATACCCGCCTTGGAGGCCTTGTAGCTGGCCGCGCCTTTGCCAGAAATGACTACCGATTGCACTGATCCGATGGTCACGATGCTGCCCCCGCCATGCTCCATCATATGACGGACGGCAGCCCGGCAGCACAGGAATGTACCGGTGAGGTTCACGCGAATCACGCGGTCCCAATCCTTCAGCGTGAGTTCGTGCAGAGGAGCGCGGGTGCTTGTTCCGGCATTGGCGACCAGCGCAGTCAACCCGCCATAGACGTCGATGCAGCGGGCGGTCATCGCCTCGACTTGCGCTTCGTCGGCGATATCGCAGTGAACGGCCACGCATTCGCCACCCGCTTGTCGCACCATCTCGACAGTCTGTGTGGCTTCGGCGTCGCGGATATCACCGATCAACACCTGTGCGCCCTCCTGGGCAAATCCGAGTGCGCAAGCCCGCCCGATTCCCGATCCTCCCCCTGTAATGAGAGCTATTTGTCCGTTCAGGCGTCCCATGCGTCACCTCCTTGATATGTTTTGCCTGCGAGGGCTATGCCAGTCTGCTTGATCTGGCCCAACCTGGGCATTATCAGTCCGGCAGCCCAGGTCGTCAAACGCAGAGAGGAATGCGGGGAACGAAAAGAGCCACGTCGATTGCGACGTGGCTCTTTTTCGTAGATACAAAAGTGCAGAACCCCAAGTGACCTCGGATCACTTTCCTTCGACTCGCTCCTTAGCCGGAATCCCTCCCGAGGGTGCGATCTCTCCTCCGGACAGAGTTG
>Ga0209347_1004124_pt1 | contig 15638 bp, 13 predicted proteins | sample AutmiccommuBRH23_FD_187382 | JGI IMG/M metagenome (GOLD analysis project Ga0209347, IMG submission 187382) | Deep subsurface microbial communities from Mt. Terri, Switzerland - Autotrophic microbial communities BRH/23 (SPAdes) (version 2) | ecosystem: Environmental > Aquatic > Deep subsurface >... | reverse complement strand
CCTCCACAGGGGAGCCGTCGAATATCTTTTCCCCGTAATCCAGAACCGTCACCTTATCAACCAGTTCCAGCAAAAAATGCATCCGGTGTTCGATCAGCAGGATGGTTACTCCCATCGTGCGAAGTTCCTTCAACAGCCTGGTCAGGTGTTCCAGTTCGGTTTCCGAAAGCCCGGCGGCCGGTTCGTCCAGGATCAGCAGCCGGGGCTTTAAATTGATCGCCCGCACAACCTCCACCATGCGCCTCATGCCATAGGGCAGCTCCGCGATGGGCTGGTCAAGATCGGTTGTAACCCCGGCAATATTTAAAAGCAGATCGGTTTGCCTGATAAAATCTTCTTCCTCCAGCATTGACTTTTTACTGTTCAGAGCGCACTGCAAAATACCGGATTTATAGTGCTGATAAGCTCCGGCCAAAGCGTTCTCGCGCACACTAAGCCGGTGAAACAGCTGAGGGTTTTGGAAGGTTCTGACAATTCCCCGGTGGGCTATTTTAACCGCCGGCAAACCGCCAATTTCCTCGCCGTACAGCTTTATGCCGCCGCCAGTTGCCTTATAAACCCCTGAGATGACATTGACCAGTGTGCTCTTGCCGGACCCGTTGGGACCAATCAGCCCGTGTATGGTGCCGGGCATTATTTCAAAGGAAACACCATTTAAGGCATTCACACCCTCAAACTCTTTACTTACATTATCCACCGTAAGAATTGCCCGTTCATTGTTTGTACCACCCTGCACTTCGATGAATTTAAGATCAAACTCCGCACTATTGTTTTCTTTTTCAGCCCCCGTATTGTTTTTTAAGGATACTGCGACCTTATCCTTAATAAATGAGGTTTTAATCTTCAATGCCCCGGCTATCCCTTTGGGAAAGAGCAAAAAGGAAAAAAACAGGAGGAAACCGTAAATCAACAACTGGTGCTTTTCAAAAACCTGCAGCTCATGAGGTATTATGGTCAGCAAGGCCGCCCCGATCACCGGCCCGGCGAAAGTCCCCAGCCCCCCCACCACGGCCATAACCAGTATGAATACCGAGGTCATCAGGCTGAAGCCCTCCTGCCCCAGAAAGGAAATCATATGGGCGTACAGGGCGCCTGCCAGACCGGCCATCCCCGCGCTCAACACATAGGCCAGCTGTTTTGTCAGTCCCGGGTTTATACCCAGACTTCCGGCCGCCAATTCACTGCTTTCCACAGCCAGAAATGAACGGCCGATGTAAGACTTGACCAAATTGGACAACAGCCATAAAACAATCAGGGTAACCACCAAAACTATAAAGTAGTATTTGACCAAATCTATCTTTATCCCCAAAACAACAAGGTTATTTAACGTAGGCGAGGGAATCCCGCTCAACCCCATAAAACCGCCGGTTAGTTTCCACTGCTTGGCAATAATCTGCACCAGTGCCCCAAAACCGAAGGTGACCATGGCCAGATAAAACTCCTTAACCCGGCCGGCAGGATAAGAAAGGAGCAGCCCCACAACCATGCTCAGCAGAATGCCGGAAATAACCGCCAGAAGATAAGGGAAGCCCAGCTTTAACATGACCAGGCCCGAAGTATACGCACCCACTGCATAAAAGCCGGCATGGCCCAGTGAGATCTGCCCGGTAAAGCCGCTTAAAAGATTAATGCTCTGGGCCAGGATTATATTCAAACCGACAAATATTAAAAGCTGCAGATAGGTTTCGGAAATGCCGATGGCAGGCAAGAGGGCCAGTATTAGCAGGGCTGCCGCCATATAAAGGGGCTTATGTTTACTATTCAGCCAAATACCGGTAATCATATTAAACCTTCACCACCTCACGACTTCCGAATATGCCGTTGGGCCTTACTGCCAGCATTGTTATCAGCGCCACAAAAGCCAGCCCGTTTCTGGCGATGGTTGAAATGTACCCTCCCACCAGCATTTCAAGCACTCCCAGGGTTATCCCGCCAGCCACGGCGCCCTTTGAACTCCCCATGCCACCGATTACCGCGGCAATAAAACCTTTGATCATCAGGTCCATACCGAAGGCCGGGTCCACGCCGGTGACCGGCGCCAGCATTACCCCGGCCAGAGCGGCCAGGCCCGTGCTGATCATGAAAGAAACGGAAACTATCATTTTTGTCTTTATGCCCATCAGCCTGGCCAGGTCGCTGTCACGGGCGGTGGCTTTAAAGGCCTTGCCCCAGAGGGTCTTGCCCAGCAAAAATTCGAATATGACCATTATCGCCAGGCTGACCAGAAAGATCATCAATAGCTGCAATGATATCTGGACATTAAACAAACGCACATAGTCGGTGCTTTCAAAAATATAGGCGGGGAAGCCTATGGCCTGAACCCCCCAGACTTCCGAGGCAAAGGCCTGCAGAATAATGCCGGCCCCCAGGGTGGAAACCACCCACCCCATACTTGTGGGCGATTTAAGCAGGGGTCTCACCGACACCCTTTCCAGGATATAACCCAGCACTGCGGTGGAGGCCAGGCCGAGGATTATGGCCAGGGCCATCGGCAGGCCGGACCCCAGAAAGGTAAGGGTCAGCATCACTCCGATCATCAGGAAGGGCCCGTGGGCGAAATTCACCACCTTGGACGTGGCAAAGGTTATGTTAAAGCCATGGGCCACCAGCGCGTAAACCGCGCCCAGGCACATTCCGCTGAAAGTCAGTTGGAGAAAAAACATTTGCAGACCCTCCGTCCGGCAAAATATTCGCTGCGTTTTTCCCTGCGCACCCCACTTACATCAGGGGGTGCGCAGGAGAATGCCGCCGGTCTACTTCTTTACTGCACCCTCGTAGGGCTTGAGCACAATTTTGTTGCCGTCCTTGGACAGGACAAAGATACCCAGATGCTCCGGCTCCACGGCGTGGTGCTTATCCTTGCTGAAGGAGAAATTCAGGCCGATACAGGGGAAATCCTTAAGCTTATTGAGCTCGTCGATTATTTTTTGTCCCTCGGTGCTATTTGCTCTTTTAATAGCCTCAAAGAGCACGATGGCTGCGTCATAGGCCTGGGTATTGTTGGCAAACTGCGGGTCTGGCCATTCATCCGGACCCCACCAGCGGTCATGCCCCCAGATTTTCAGGTAATCTTCCTTGTATTTAAGTGCGATTTCCCTTGTCGGCGGCGCCTTGGCCCAGTCCATCTTGCAGGTGCCGATGGTTCCAACCGCCAGATCTCCGGCAATTTCCCTGTACGGCTGGGAGAATATGCCCATGGAACCCACCAACGGTATGGACAGCCCCAGACGGTTCATGTCTTTTCTTATGGCGGCGGTGTCCGCGCCCAGGCCGATGACGAAGATCACTTCCGCGCCTTTCTTTTGCAGGCGCGCCAGCTGCGCGGTCATGTCCGGATCTTTCTGGTCGTACTGCTCACGGCCAACCGGGATTTTACCGTACTCGGCCTCCAGTTTTTTCCATATAATGTCTATACCCGTCGACCCGTAGGTGGTGCTTTCATGCATCAGCCCGATCTTATTCCAGTTGCCGGCCAAAAACTTGGCCGCGGCCACCGCCTCCACATCGTTCTGGATGGCGGCGGTGAAGGCGTTGGGCCTCGGGTCCTGGCCGGTTACCCCCTTGGGATAAATAATGGCCGGTGTCTGGGCAATGGTGTTAATAAACGGGATGTTCTTGGCCTCGCACAGAGGCACCGTGGCCATGGCCGGCCCGCTGCCCGCCGGACCTATGATGGCCACCACTTTTTCCTTTTCCAGTAATTCCTTCATGTTGATAACCGCTTTATTGGGGTCGAGCTGGTCATCCCTGGTAATTAATTCAATTTTCCGGCCGTTGATGCCGCCGATTCTGTTCCACTGTTCCACGGCCACCACTACGCCCCGGCGATTGCCCTCGCCAAACTCGCTGTACGGCCCGGTCAGGGCCGAAGTCATCCCTATTTTAACGGGATCCTTGGCGGCTTCCGGCTTGCTGTCTTCCTTTTTGGGGGCTCCGCCACAGCCGGACAGCATAACGGCCCCAAGCAAAGATATAACCAGAATTATTGGCAGGATCACCCTCCACTTGCTTTTAGAACGGTTTAAATACATTTTTAGGCCTCCTTTTTAACCCCGAAGATCCCAGGAAGCTTAAATACACATGAAGCGGCCGCCGCTGATATTGACAACCTCTCCGGTGACATAGTCATTGCGCAGTAAAAACAGCACCGCTTCGGCTATTTCACCGGGCTGGCCCATCCGCTGCAGGGGCACCGTTTCTTTTATTGTTTTCACAAAGCCCACCGGGTCCGAGGCATTCATTTCGGTGTCAGTCAGCCCCGGGGCAACGGCGTTGACGCAGATGCCGTATTTGGCCAGCTCCAAGGCTAAAGACATGGTCAGCCCCATTATTCCGGCCTTGCTGGTGGCGTACGTCGGCGGCCCTGTGCCCCGCATTCCGCTGATGGAGGACATATTCACGATCTTCCCGGACCGGCGCGCCACCATATCAGGCAAAGCGGCCTTGCAGCAATTGAAAACCCCCTTTAAATTGACTCCGAAAATTTTGTCCCAGAGTTCTTCGGTTGTCTCCAACATGGTCTTACTGACCAGAATCCCGGCGTTGTTGACCAGTATGTCAATGTTTCCAAGGGTGCTCGCCACCCTTTGCACCATTTCATTGACCTCCGCGCTTTGGGAAACATCAGCTTTAACCGCCAGGGCGGCCACTCCCTCGGCTTTGGCCAGTTCAACCACTTCCTCGGCCTTTTCGCGGTTTGATGAATAATTGATGGCCACATTCACCCGCTCCCGGGCCAGGGCCAGGGCCACCGCCCGGCCGATGCCGCGGCTGCCACCGGTGACCAGGGCGCCTTTCCCCGCCAATTCCATTTCTTCTTCCCCCTCCTGTTAAGATGGGCAATCACTATAACGCGGGAGTTATTCTGATCCGGTCGGTTTCTGTCATTTCAATCAGAACCGGTAAACCCACCGACAGATCGTTAATCTTTGCTCCTTCTATCCTGCCGATCACATTTACCCCTTCACTGAGTCTGGCAATGCCAATCATATAAGGCGTTTCCTTTTCAAACCTGGCCGGGGCCGTAAAAATTTCCGTAAAGGTGACCAATTCCCCGGTTTCCGGCAAGGCCAGGTCATCCCACTGATCCTTCCCGCACCCGGGACAGTACGCCTGAGGCGCCCAGATCGCTAGGCCGCAGCCTTTACACCCGTATCCGGATAACTTCTTGGCCAATTTAAAATTTCACCCTTTTCAATATTTTCTAAATACATGCACCGTGGCTACCGTGCCCGTTCCGCCAACATTTTGGGTCAAGCCTATTTCCGCATTGGGAACCTGCCGCCCTTCGGCGCGGCCGCACAGCTGGTCGAAGATCTCCACCATCTGGGCGACCCCGGTTGCCCCGATGGGATGCCCCCGGGATTTCAAGCCGCCGGAGGTGTTTACAGGCAACCTTCCTCCGAGGTAGGAGTTCCCTTCCACCGCGGCCCTCCGGCCTTCACCGGGAGGATAAAAGCCCAGCGCCTCCAATCCCAGAATCTCATTGATGGTTACACAGTCATGCACCTCGGCCACATCTACGTCGGCCGGCTTCAGCCCGGCCTGGGCAAAGGCCTCCTGCGCCGCCCTATAGGTGGCCTGACTGAAGGTGAGGTCACTCCGCTCGGAAAGCAGGTACCTGTCTGTTCCCTGGCCCGAACCCTCCACGCAAACGCGGTTTGGAAAGTCCTTGGCCACTTCCCCGGAAACCATAATCAAGGCGCTTGCCCCGTCGGAGAAAGGACAGCAGTCGTATAGTTTGATGGGGTCGGCCACCTTGGCGCTGTTCAGCACCGTTTCCATGGTGATTTCCTGTTGAAACTGGGCCCGGGGATTGCGTTTGCCGTGGAAATGGTTTTTTACGGCAATGGCGGCCAGATCCTGCTCGGTGGTCCCGTATTTAGCCATGTGCGCCCGGGCCATCAGGGCAAAAACCCCCCCAAAGGTATTGCCGATGGCAGCCTCATACTTCCGGTCCATCCCCAGGCCAAACACTTCCTGCAGGGTGCTTCCGTCCACCGTGCGCAGTCGCTCGGTGCCCCCCACCAGGACCACCCTGTAGCTGCCGCCTCTGACGGCATGGTAGGCGTTCCGGAAAGCCACGCTGCTGCTGGCACAGGCCGACTCGAAGCGGGCCGTGGGTATGCCCGCCAAACCCAAGCGCGTGGCCGCCAAGGGGCCGATGTTGCCCTGCTGCTCGGTAAACTCACCAAAGACATTGCCTATATAAAGCGCCTGGATGTCCCTGGGACTTATACCGGCGTCGCTGATGGCCTCTTTGGCGGCGGCCACGAATAAATCCACCCCGGATACGGAGCTGCGGCCAACTTTGGTCATACCTACCCCGATAATAGCTACCCGGTTCATAATCATCCCCACTTCTTATAGCATTAAAGAGCTAGGCTATTTTCCTGACCGCCTGAATTACGGCCTCCTCATCGGGCAGATAAGCCTTTTCCAGGGCCGGGCTGAAGGGTACAGGCACATACGGGGCGGCCACCCGCTGAATGGGCGCGTCAAGGTAGTCGAAAGCTTCCTCCATAATCATGGCGCTTACCTCCGCCCCGATGCCGGCCACTTTGACCGCCTCGTGAACAATCACCGCGCGCCCGGTTTTCTTTACCGAGTCAAGGACCGTTTGTTTGTCCAGGGGAACAATGCTTCTCAGGTCGATCACCTCGGCCTTGATACCTTCCTGCTCCAGCCTCCCGGCGGCTTTGAGGGCAGTATGCACCATGGCTGAAACCGCCAGCAAAGTCACGTCCCGGCCCTCTTTTCTTACCGCTGCCTTTCCCAGGGAAACAGTATAATCCCCGTCGGAAATCTCCTCCCTGAGCCGGTAAAGAGCTTTGTGGTGCAAATAAACCACCGGGTCGTCGTCCCGGATGGCCGCCTTCAGTAACCCCTTGGCGTCATAGACCGTGGCCGGCATAACCACCTTCAGACCGGGCACGTGCATGCACATGGCCTCCCAGCTCTGGGAATGCTGAGGTCCGGCGCTTATACCCCCGCCGCAGTTGGCCATGATCGTTATGGGCAGTTTGAATTTGCTCCCGAACATATACCTGGCCTTGGCAATCTGGTTAAATAGCTGGTCGGCGCAAACACCGATAAAATCGTTGAACATTATCTCCACCACCGGCCTCAGACCGGCCATGGCGGCGCCCAGTGCAATCCCCAGTATGGCCGACTCACTGATCGGGGTATCCTTGGCCCGGCGAAAACCATACTTTTGCCAGATGCCCCTGGTTTCCGTGAATGATCCCCCCGGCTCCCCGACATCCTCTCCGGCCAAAAATATGTCCGGGTCTCTTTCCATTTCTTCGGTCAAGGCCACATTGATGGCCCGGATGTAATTGAGATTAGCCAAACCACTGTCCCTCCTCTACTCACATACTCACTCATTAAAAGCCGTCAAAAGCTGCGTACACTCCTGACATAAGATCAGTGGATGGATCAGGTGGATTACTGCTGACAGCGAACTCCACCGCTTCTTTGATCTCTTCTTCGATACTCATTTCAATCCCGGCCAGTTGATCCCCGTCAGCCAGACCATTCTCCAGCAGATGGGCTTTTAATCTTAAAATGGGATCTCTTCCCTTCCATTCTTCAAGCTCGCCCGCCGGGCGGTACTTGGCCGGATCGCCCACAAAATGACCTTCCCAGCGGTAGGTTTTGCCTTCAATGAAGGTCGGGCCCCCGCCGGAACGCGCCCTTTCCACTGCTACCCCCGCCGCCTCATAGACAGCCAGCACATCGTTTCCGTCAACCACGGTACTGGGGATTCCGTAAGCCTCGGCACGGCGGGCCACATCCGGCAACTTCAGATGCAGACGGTGGGGGGTGAGTTCGGCGTAAAGGTTATTTTCACAAATAAATATGATCGGCAATGACCAGAGCGACGCTATGTTCAGTGTCTCGTGAAAAGTACCCTGGTTAGAGGCCCCCTCGCCAAAGAAGCAGGTTACCACCTGATCCGTCCCCCTGTATTGAACGGCCACGGCCACACCCAGCGCCGAGGGGATGCCCCCCCCGACTATCCCGTTGGTGCCCAGAATGCCTATTTCCGGTACGGCCACGTGCATTGACCCTCCTTTGCCCAGGCAGTAGCCGGACTTTTTCCCCAGCAGTTCGGCCAGAAGATACCTGGATTCCGCCCCTTTGGCCAGACACTGCCCGTGCCCCCGGTGCGCGCCGATTAAATAGTCGTCCGTCCTCAGCCGGGCGCAGACACCTTCGGCGCAGGCTTCCTGGCCGGCGCAGCTGTGTATGCTGCCGGGCACCTGTCCCTGGCCGAAAAGCTCGGCTGCTTTCAGTTCAAATTTGCGTATGCGCAGCATTGAAGAGTAAAACCGGAGTTTTACCTCAACAGGTATTTCCATTTTATCCCTCCGTTTTGAGAAACATCGTCAGGACTTCTATTTTATCCATGGGACGGTGGCTTCTGTAAGGGTGGAAATTCTTTCAACCCTTTCCAGACTGCCTATTAAACCGGTTATCCGGTCCAACTGTTCGGCCCCCACCGCCATTTCGGGCAGAATGTTCTGCAGAATGTTTTTCTCTTCATCCCATGACAGATTGAATATATCCCCTTTGTCGATAAGTTCGTCTTTATAAACCTTTCCGTCATTCATAGCGATTTCAATCCTGCAGGAGGTCGAGGTAAGGCCGGCATCCCCGACCAGCTCGATGCGGTCAATCATTTCAATAACACGTTCATTACGGAATTCAAACAAATGGGCCTGCCTGACTATGCGGTTCAGTATCGCCGTGGCCAGACAGAACTGCGCGCTCATAAGGGTGGCGCCCACCCCGCTGAACGGCCCTTTGCTGTCGGTTCCGGGATAACTGATGGCGCTGGGGCTGAACACCAGTTTTATGCCTTTGATATTTTCCGCCTTGATGTCATGGATTTTAATCATGCTCAGGACCAGATGGACCGGGGACTGGTTGAGGGCGCACACGGGGTAGGGCTTGAAGGTCACCCCCATGGTTCCCCACTCCCTCTTCAGCCCGGACCCGACAAGCCCCGGGTCGACCTTTTCGCCCACAAAAGCCTTGTAAAACCCGGCGTCTCCCTCAAATGCGTCCGGAGCGCCAATTGCGCCCTTTTGGGCCAGTGTGCCGGCGATTATTCCCCCCAGGGCGGCATTGCCCACCTCAAAACGCCATTCCATGGTCCCGGAAATCCAGCTCTGGTTAGTGCCTCCGGCCTGTATAGTGGACAGGGAGATTGCGTTTGCGGTGGCCTTTTGATCCAGCGACAGCGCCTTGGCCACCCCGGCGGCGGCGCCGATGGTTCCATACAGGGATGTGGCCCTGAAGCCTCTGCCCGTTGAATTGGCGGCCCACGGCTCACCGACGGCGATGGCCACCTCATAGCCCGCAATCAGAGCTGTTAAAAAATCTTTGCCCGAAAGATTGTTCATCTCAGCCACCGCCAGCAGGGCCGGAGTAATTGTAGGCCCAACGTGGGTAAGCGCCCCGGTATGGACGTCCTCCTGTGCCCTGGCATGAATTATAGCGGCGTTGGCAAAGGCGGCCCCGGCCATGCCCAGTTTTGCCCCGTCCACCAGAACGGTACAGGGACCGCCGCCGCCGGAAAAGGCTTTGGCGGCTTCAACCGGTATTTTCGAGTGTTCCAGCCCCGCCAGGGATACCCCGATATTGTGCAGCAGGCAGGTCTTGGCTTTTTCCACCACCTGCTGGGGAATTTCCTCAAAGGTAAGATTATACACAAACTCGGCCAGATTTCCGGCTATGGTATTCATTCCCTTACCCCCTTCTGGGCAAAGCTATAATTGCTTTGCCAGGTGCGCAAACCTCTCCTCTTTGGTTTTCCTCGGCTATTTCGCACTCGATTAACGCCTCGCCGTTTTCCTCAAACTTATTGATCACCTTGCCTTTACAGGTCAGTGTATCCCCGGGCACAGCCCGGTTGCGGTTGCTCCAGCTTACCTTTTTAAGCCTGCCGGCAGGTCCGATCCAGTCCAAAACCATCTGAATCAGGAATGAACCGTGCAAATGGGCCTGCACCAGTATGTCCGGGTGTCCCTCAAATAAAGCGTAGTCTTTCTCGTAGTGAATCCGGTGGGCATTCCAGGTTACGGCGCTGTAGCGAAACAACTGCAAAGAGGTTGGCTTTTTTTGCAAAGCCGGAATCTCCATCCCAACCTCAACATCATCATGATAAAGAATGGGCTCACTTCCCATGACGTTCACTTCCTTTTCCGGAATTAGGCCGCTCAAGCTCGTAAAAGCCTTTTACCATTTGGCGGCAATCAGGGTGTCACGGAGTTTTACCAGCACCTGGCCATATTGATTGGTATAGGTGCTCTCGGTGGTTAAAAAACAGAGCTTGCCGCTTTTGGAATCCCTTTCCCTGATGTCGGCCACCTTTTTTTGAACCTTCACAATATAGCCGGGCCTTACAGGATTCACCAGCTCCAGTTCCTGTCCGCCCCCCATCAGACTGGCTCCGGGAAGCAGAGGCACCATATTATCGCCCTGCGGGGTTCCGTCCAGAATCAGGTCCTCTTCCCGGGGTCCGGCCTCCCAACCCAGTATAGCGGTCAAAAAATTGGGCGGTGCGATGATACCTTCATAACCGTGGGCCCGGGCATATTGATCGTCAAAATAAAGTGGATTGTGATCACCAACACTGACTGCAAACCGCTGTATATTAAGTCTTGTAATCTCACCCAATTCCTTATCAACTGTATAGTCAATCCATTGTTCAGGCTTTTCAACTATTTCACCCATGAACAGCCCTCCTCTCAGATAAAGCAGATGTGCTGATGAATTCTCACCGCACATCTACCAACCGGCCAGGTTATTTTAGAAGATTTCTGGCGATCATCCAGCGGTGGATTTCCGATGTGCCGTGGCCTATCCTCCAAACCCGGACCTGCCGGTAGAAGCTTTGCACCACATGCTCCTTCGAGTAGCCCACCCCGCCGTGAATCTGCAGGCTCCTGTCGCTCACATTCTGCGCCATCTCAGTGGCGTACAGTTTGGCTATAAAGGCCTCATTGCGGATGTACTGATTGTTGTCGGCCTTCCAGGCCGCCCGGTAAACCAGCAGCTTGGCCGCCTCCAGCTCTACCTCGGAATCAGCCAGCATCCACTGGATGGCCTGCCTTTGTGAAATAGGCTGGCCGAAGGTTACCCTTTGCTTGGAGTAATCAACAGCCAGCTCCAGGCACCTTCCCCCGATTCCCAGGTTGATGGCGGCTATTTTGAGACGCCCGTGGGTAAGCTGCTCGTCGGCGATTTTAAAACCTCCGTTCACTTCGCCCAGTATATTTCCGTCAGGCACCTCGCAGTTGTCAAAGACCAGCTCATAAGGCTCCCAGTCATCTCCCATGGTGGGTATCGGTTTGGAAAGGGTAAACCCTGGCGCGTCCTTGTCTACCAGGAAGCAGGTTATCCCCCTGGCCCCCTTCTCCGGATCGGTGCTTGCAAAAACCATGAAGAAATCGGCCTTTTCAGCATGGGAGATAAAAATCTTGGTGCCGTTGATAATCCATTTATCACCTTTTTTTATTGCCCTGGTCTTTATTCTGGCCAGGTCCGACCCCGTGTCCGGCTCGGTGAAGGCATAAGCCGTCCTTTTTTCCCCGCTCACCACAGGATATACATACTTTTCTTTCTGCTCGTCGTTGCAGTAATAAAGGGCGGGCTCCAGTGTGCCACCGAATTCGAACATCACCGGGCTCTTGTTCAGCTCCTCGGTAACCAGGCAGGTATCCAGCTGTCCCAGTCCCGCTCCCCCTAGATCCTCGGGAACATCCACCGCCCAGAAGCCCGCGTCTTTGCCCTTTTTTTCCAGCTCCAGGCGCTTCTCGAAGGGCAGCTTGCCGGTCATCAGAAAATCATGCTCCAAAGGCTCAATCTCTTTAATCCTGAAGCTTCTTACAGTGTCAACAATCATTTTTTGTTCATCGGTCAGAGCAAAATCCATTTAACTTACCCCCTTATAAATTTCCTTTTGCCGCCTCTTCCTGCTTGAGAATCTTTTTTTCAATTTTTCCGATCGAAGTTTTGGGGAAAAAGGGCCTGAATTCAACAAAGGAAGGCACCTTAAATTTGGCCAGCCTTTGCTGGCAGTACACAATCACATCTTCCACAGTCATACTTTCCTCTTCAACGAGAACCACAAAGGCCTTCACCGCCTCATCACGGATCGGGTCGCGCACACCAATAACTGCTGCCTCAGCGATTTTCGGGTGTTCTGTTAGGACAATCTCCACCTCGGTGGCCGAAACATTCTCACCTCCCCGCTTAATTACATCCTTCTTACGGTCAAAAAAGTACACCCACCCTTCCTCGTCCATGTACCCGTTATCCCCTGTATGCAGCCATCCTTCTTCGTCCACAGTCCTCTTAGTAGCTTCCGGGTCTTTGTAATAGCCCTTCATGATGGTTCTGCCCGGAGTGCCTTTAACCACTATCTCCCCAATCTGCCCGCGAGGTACTTCATTTCCTCCGTCATCGGCAATTTTGATTTCTCTGTCTACAGCAGGTTTGCCGATGGACGGCCATTTTCTTAATCCATAAATAGGATCTACGGTAACAATGGTCATTGTTTCACTCAAGCCGTAGCCGTTTAAAAAACGCACCCCGAAGCGACTTTCAAAGGCTTCCTTCTCCTGATCGGTAACGTTGATGGCAAAGAAAAGATCCCTCAAACAATGGTCCCTGTCCAGCGGGGAAGGGGGTTGGGTTAAGAGAGTGCGTACATGCATAGGCACCACGCTGGTCAAGGTGGCTCTATGCCTACGCATTTGACTCCAGAATTTAGTGGCGCTGTAACGCTCCAACAAAATAAGGGTGGCCCCGACGCTTAGCGTCGACATAACAGAAATCGATTGACAGTTAACGTGAAAGGCCGGCATGGAAGTCAGCATGCGGTCGTCCGGTCGCATGGCTGTCATAGAGGTTACCCGCACACCGGACTTCAACGCGTTACAATGAGTGAGAATTACGCCTTTAGGGCGGGCGGTGGTACCCGAGGTAAAAATTATTTGCATTTCGTCTTCGCTGTCAATTTCCCTGTACTCTTTCAGTACTGGCGGCTGTCCGGTCTTCAGTTCCTCAAGAAGATGCCACCCCTCCCTGTGGCCGTTGTTTCTGGCCAGCATTATATATTTGACCTTGGGGCAGTTACTGGGTATGATTTCTTCAAACATTTCGCTATACGCCGGTTCAGTAACCACGGCCACCGCATCCGAGAAATTGATCACAAACTCACATTCCCCGGCCTTGTTTGCTATAATCGATGGGACAAACACCGCTCCAATCTTTGCCAGCCCAAACCAGCACATTAAAAATTCCGGTGAGTTGGCTAAATGGAGAACTACCTTATCGCCTTTCTGTATTCCCAGATCAATGAATACATTAGCCGTGCGGTTTATCTCATCATTAAACTGACCGTAGGTGAACTCACTTATGATTCCATCCACATCTTCATAGACAAGAAATACTTTGTCGGGACAGATATTTAATCTCTCTCCCCACAAATCCCTTAGATTTTTGTTCCCCACAATATCAGCCGGCATGGGTTATCGCCTCCTTTAGACAGGTTCTTTAGATCGAGCCTTGAAAGAACTACAGTTATATCCATATCTTGTTAAATCATCTTCAGCGGAATTTTATTTATCACCTCACCATCACAATAATTGCGCTAAGCGCCGCACCGCCCCATTTGGGTGATTGGATCTTTGCAAGTGTTGTGCCACTTTTCTTTGTTTTGTCTATTATCTGCCATCCGGCATGGTTTTTTGGCCTCATTTCTATGTTAATCTAAAAATTTAGGATCAGTATCTGTCCTGTACCAAATGGTGCAACAATGGTGCTACAGTTACTGAACAAATTGTTCCTTGCCCAGCTAATTATGTTCTCAAAAATTGCACTAAACTAATGCCCCTTGTTAACTATTTGCTTTATTCTTAAGCCTTTATGGCAGATAATTCTGGCTTTAATCCCAATAAAACTTTTCCAAGTTTTACTGGAGCGACAGTTGCAACAATGTAGCCACAGGGCTGGATTATTTTTTATCGAGAAGGAAGATTTGCATCAGATGCTTGGCGACTTTAATGTCAGCATAAAAAGGCGACATTGTTAAAATAATGTTGAATAATAGGAGATGCAGTCTAGTGAAAAAGAATTGAAAGCAATAAAAAAATAATATATTATAGGTTTACTATTAAGTTTCGTAAGCGAAATTTTAGCTAGGAAAATAAATCTCAGATCAACTTATTTAGATTAACTTGATCTGACTTATTACACAAAAGTTAGGCTGCATAGTTAAAGGCAAGGATATAATGCAGATATGAACATAATAAAAGAGTTTCTTATAACATTCTCTAAGGGGGGGTACATTAATGGAAGTATTTATTATAATTTTCTTAATATTCGCACTTTAAATTTGGATTATTGCATTAAATTAAAAAATAAAAAAGGGGATGTAAAATGGCTACAAATAAAAGATCTTTCGAAATTGAATTAATCAAACTGCAATTTGAGGAACACAAAAATATATGGAGCAATTTTGTTAACAAAAAAATAATATCCGGCAAAATCAGGCCCATCATAAAAACATTATGGCTTGAATGCGATAAACTTGATTTGAGCCCATTTTCCTCAATCAATCAGCATATTATATCTACTGATGACTATTTAGAAATAAGGAGTAAAAATATCAATCTCATTGAGGCTGGGGTTCCAATAATGAACGAGTTCTATAATTATGTCTTGAAAAATGGTTTTTTGGTAATTCTTGCAGATCAAATGAGTAATATATTGGAGGTAGTGGGAGATAGAACCATTATTGAGCAAGCCAAAAAAATTAATCTGCGTCCTGGAGTATGCTGGGATGGGCAAACGGTCGGACCAAACGGCATTGGAACCACACTGCATTTAGGTGAGCCCTTTAGCATTTACGGGTATGAGCATTATGTTTCCTATTTGCATAATTGGATGTGTTTTGGAGCACCAATACACAGCTTAAATAGACATATTGTGGGGGCCATTTGCATATTATGCCCTCATGCAAAGCCAAAGGATAATCAGGCTATGGCGAATATTTCCATATTAATGGCCAATTCTATCGAGAGACAAAGAATTGAATTGAAAAAAGGAAGATCATATCAATTTGGAGACTATTATAAGAAAACGGTGTTTGACACTATTGAGGAAGGTGTACTTACCGTGAGCACAAAGGGCCAGATTATTGTATTGAACAAGATGGCGGCTCAATTTCTGGGATTAAAATCAACAAAATACAAAGACATGATGCTAAGTGAAGTGATTGATAGACGCAATAAATATATAATTGAAATCTCTCAAGGAAGAAGATTTCCAACAGAAGAAGAGGTAATGATTTATCGTCATGATAGTACATTGCGCTGCTTAATTAGTGCAAAGCAAATAGAAGGAGACATAAAGGGAGTACTACTGGTTTTTAAGGAATTAAAAAAGGCCCGGGAAATAGCTCAACGAATGGTGGGTGCTAAGGCTAAAATCAGTTTTGAAGATTTGATCGGGAAGGACTCAAACTTTAATAAAATGATCGACCATGCTAAAGCAATTGCAGTGAGCAGCTCAAATGTATTGCTTTTAGGGGAAAGCGGAACCGGCAAGGATGTGTTTGCCCA
>Ga0209347_1004123_pt1 | contig 15640 bp, 8 predicted proteins | sample AutmiccommuBRH23_FD_187382 | JGI IMG/M metagenome (GOLD analysis project Ga0209347, IMG submission 187382) | Deep subsurface microbial communities from Mt. Terri, Switzerland - Autotrophic microbial communities BRH/23 (SPAdes) (version 2) | ecosystem: Environmental > Aquatic > Deep subsurface >... | reverse complement strand
AAATAGGTTTGCCGGGTGATCCGCCCGGACCTGTATTCCCTGAGATGCCTGTTCCTAAAAATCTGAACTTTGACATGTGGCTGGGCACCACTCCTGAAATACCCTATACTGAAAACCTTGTCCATCCGCAGAAAGGCTACGGCCGTCCGGGATGGCTCCGTCATGAGAACTACGGAGCAGGTATGATTACAGGCTGGGGGCAGCACCACTACGATTCAGCAGCATGGGGAATGGATACTGAATTCACAGGCCCGGTATCAGTGGAAGCCATTGCAGAATTTCCCAAATCAGGCAGCTGGAACGTACATGGTGATTTCCTTGTAAAACATGAATATGGCAACGGAATGACCGTATTTACAAGCGGCGGTTACCCCAACGGCATCCGGTATGAGGGAACTGATGGCTGGATATTCGTTACCCGTGGTTCTTACCGCGCATCAGCAAGCGACCCGATACCTGAAGGCAGCACAAAGGCATTGGATGCAAGCAGTCAGGACATTTTGAAATCAGTTATCGGCGAAAATGAAATTCACCTTTATGTAAGTGAGGAACAACATGGCAACTGGCTCGATTGTATTCAATCACGCAAGCAGCCAATTTCACCCGTTGAAATTGGCCACCGCACATGCTCAATCTGCCTGATCAGCCATATAGCCATGAAAATACCCGGAGTACTGAAGTGGGACCCGAAGGCTGAAAGATTTGCAGACAATGATCTGGCTAATTCCATGCTGAGCAGGCCTCAGCGATATCCATACGGGACAAATTTTGTGAAGCTTTAAAAAGTCATTATACCCGTTAAACGGCCTGTATTGCAGCAATTACAATACAGGCCGTATCTTATTTGGAAACTGCTAAAATCTTAACAATTCCTGCTAAATAAGTATTAGCATGATATGCGTTTATAAATTACATTTACGACCTCACGTATATAAGAAAAGGGATTAAATATTGCCCATGAAAATAAAACTGATCAATGTACACCATATGAGCTATGGCATTTCATGCTGTATAAACTCCACTTTAGATACCCTACTATATCGCTGCTTTTACCCGTGTTATAATCAAATAAGTATTTATTTACTAATTAAACTAGAAGTTCATGAGAAAATTACTATTTCTTTTAATGGTGCTGCTTGTCACTGGAATCAGTGCAATGGCCCAAAAAACAATTACCGGTAAAGTTACCGATAGTTTTGGCGCTCCCCTTCCGGGTGTGACAATTGTTGTGAAAGGCACAACAACAGGAACTGTCTCCTCTGCCGATGGAGATTATTCCCTTCGTGTACCTGATAATGCAGAGGTACTCACCTTTTCATTTATAGGGATGAAAATGACAGAAGTGCAGATTGGAACGCAATCGGTTATTAATGTTCAGATGGATGCCGATGTGATAGGAATTGAAGAGGTTGTGGCCATTGGATACGGTACGATGAAAAGAAGCGACCTCACCGGTTCAGTGGCCTCTGTCAGGGCAGAAAACATTGAAAATGAAAAACCACAGGCACTGCAGGATTTGCTACGCGGAAACATTGCAGGGCTCCAGGTAGGTTTTGCGACCAATGCAAAGGGTGGTGGAAGCCTTGAAATCAGGGGTGACAACACACTTAAAGCATCCTCAAACCCTTTAATCGTGCTTGACGGTGTTATTTACCAGGGAGGACTGGAAGATATCAACCCATATGACGTTGAAGCCATAGATGTACTAAAGGATGCTTCATCTACAGCTGTTTATGGTGCACGGGCAGCCAATGGGGTTATACTTGTAACTACAAAGAAGGGAAGACAGGGTAAACCAATTATCAATGTCAGTTCAAGCGTTGGCCTTGCCACCATGGGAACGATGCAGGAGGTTTACGGACCCCATGAATTCCTTTCGTGGAGAACCAAGGTAATGCAGTCGCTGAATTACTACAACCCTGCCACCAATACCAAACTTTATAAGTTTGAAGACCCGAGTAATTTGCCTGCAGGTGTTACTCAGGAAATGTGGCTCGACGGCAGTGCAGGTGACATCACTGACATCTGGCTGGCACGGCTTGGCCTGCTTCCTGTTGAAGTTCAGAATTACAAGAACGGTCAGTCGGTCGACTGGACTGATATGGTGTTTCATAATGGGTTAAGGCAGGACCACAACATTTCTCTTTCAGGAAGAAAAGAAGATGTTACTTATTATATGTCGCTTGGCTATAATAACAATGAAGGTGTTGTTGTTGGCGACCAGTTTTCCACCATCAGGGGAAGGATCAACCTCGATGCAAAAGTTACAGAGTGGCTCTCTGTTGGTATCAATACCCAGTTCTCCGACAGGAATGAAAGCAACATGAACAGGCCTGATGATCCCGATCCTACAATTCAAGCCGACTGGGGCAGGATTATTAACAACTCTCCCTGGGGATCTATTTATAACGATGACGGTGAAACATGGCGTATCAGCCCTGTGGATGATTTAGGCCGGGGTGCCAGGCATCCGCTTTACGACAGAAGGTTCCAGGAAAGAAGAAGGTTCTATAATACATTGAATACCAATTTGTATGCTACCATCACACTCCCTTTCAATATTTCCTACCAGGTAAATTACTCACCACGTTACCAGTGGTATGAATTCATGAACCACCAGTCGTCAAAACATGAAGAATGGGGCCGGTTTGGCGGACAATCAAAGAGGCTGCAGCAGAAAATTTTCAGCTGGCAGGTGGATAACCTGCTGAAATGGAACCAGACATTTAATGACATCCATACCTTTGATGTGACGTTGCTTGCCAATGCCGAAAAATTCCAAAGTTGGGAAAATTACATGTCGGCACAGAATTTCCAGCCAACCGATGCACTAAGTTTCCACAGGATGCAGGCTGGCACAGGCACAACCTTCCAGATTACAAGCAATGATGAATATGAAACAGCAAATGCCTTAATGGGCCGTTTGTTCTACTCGCTCAAAAACAGGTATTTACTAACTCTAACCATGAGGCGTGACGGATACTCCGCATTTGGGCAGAACCATCCATATGGATACTTCCCTTCAGCTGCCATTGGCTGGGTATTTACTGAAGACTTCCTGCAGAACAACGGTATTCTTTCTTACGGTAAATTACGTGTGTCATGGGGTTCGAACGGAAACAGGGCTATCGGAAGATATGAAGGGCTTTCGGATATGACCACAGGAAAATATCCTTACCAGACACTTACCGGTACTGTATATGAAGGTACACAGCTTTATGTCAACAGGATGCAAAACGTCGATTTAAAGTGGGAACAAACTGAATCGCTGAACTTTGGTCTCGACTACTCAATTTTGGATGGTGTTTTTGACGGTTCATTCGATTTCTATACAGCCCGCACAATAGATGTGCTTGTTGACCGCCGCCTGCCCGATATCCTTGGATTTAACTCAGTGGCATCAAACCTGGGGGAAGTTAAAAATTACGGTATTGAAGCTGTATTTAATTCAAGAATTATCAGGAGAGAAAATTTCAACTGGAACATCAATGTCAACTTCACACTAAACAAGAACGAAATTGTACACCTGTATGGCGACATGGTTGATGTTAAAGATGCAGAAGGCAATGTAATAGGCCAGAAAGAAGGTGACGACTACACCAATGGCTGGTTCATCGGAAAACCCATCGATATCATCTGGCAGCCAAAAATACTTGGTGTATGGCAGATTGGCGAAGAAGAACAGGCAAAACGATATGGGCAGTTTCCAGGCGACTTCAAACTACATGATGTAAATGATGATGGCAAAATCAATGACCTTGACAGACAATTCCTCGGTAACCAGACCCCAAAATTCCGCTGGAACATGCGTCAGGACTTTACGTTCTTCAGAGATTTCGACCTGTCATTTATGCTTTACTCATACTGGGGTCATAAAGGAACCATGAACTCTGCTAAGAACCGTGACAGCTTCCCTGAAAGAGTAAACTCTTATAAAATCCCATTCTGGACACCGGAGACACCTTACAATGAATATGCACGCATCTATTCTGCTGAAGGGGGCGCTCAATTTAGTGTCTGGAGGGACCGTTCATTCATTCGCCTTGACAATGTTTCACTGGCATACAATGTTCCATCCTCTTTAACCAACAGGATCGATATCCAGAACCTGAAACTTTTTGCCACTGTACGCAATGTGGGCTGGTGGGCACCAAAATGGGAATTCTGGGATCCGGAAAACAGCGGGCCCAATCCCCGTTATTTCACCCTGGGCGTTAACTTAACACTGTAATTATAAATTTGAATCATATGAAAAATATAATATCCAAATCAAAGATTATCCTGTTGCTCTTTGTTTTCCTGATCATTGGAACAACAAGCTGCGACGATGAATGGCTGGAGCCAAAACCACTTTCCTTCTTTGCTCCTGAAAATGCCCTAGTTGATGCACGGGGTATGTATGCAGCCTTAACCGCATGTGAAAGAAATATGCGCTATGAATGGTACGGTGATGGCTCTCCTATTATTACTGAACTCATTTTTTCAGAAGTGTGTGTGGAAGGTACAACAGATAAGCCTGGTCCTGCACAAAACATGAACATTCAGATCACACCTACATCCCAGCTGAACCATACCGACTTCAACAGAATCGGATGGTACTGGTACGAAGGCTACAAAGGGATCAAATATGCCAACGTCGTAATTGACCGCATCGATGATGCAACATACACAAATGAAGCTGAAAGAAATGCCGTACTGGGTTCTGCCTATTTCCACAGGGCTTACCGCTATTACAGGCTGACACAGCAGTTTGGTGATGTACCTTTCATCGGCCGTGAAATCAAGGAACCAAAACTTGATTTCTACTCCACCAAACGTGAAGTTATTCTGAGAAAAATGCAAAAAGACATGGAGTTTGCTGCCCAGCACTGTGTTGATTTAGCCGACAGAGGCAGGGTGACAAAAGGAGCAGCCTTGCACCTTCTTACAAAAATAAACCTTGCATTAGGCGACTTTGATAAAGCCATTGCTTCGGCTTCTGCTGTTATCGATGGCGGCGTCCACAGCCTGATGACGGCACCTTTTGGACAGGTACCCAAAGAAGACGGTGATTATCTGACCAAACAGGGTATTGTTCGCGATGACATAGTAGCACGCCTGCACTGGTGGCAAAATAAACCTATTGCCGCTAACAAAGAGGTACTTTTCATGGTTGTTTCCCGTGAAGACCTTGTTGACTCAAGGCAGGACCTGCAGGTTATGCGTCAGGCAGTACCTTTCTGGGGAGTATCAAACTCCAATATGCTTTACACACCTGATGGTTTTGCTCCGGGCACATCCGACCTTGCCAACCAGGAAATCAAGCTCGTAGAAACTTTCGGCCGCGGAATCGGAAGGGCCAGGGGAACCCCATACCATACTAAAAAGATATGGGACGACCCGAACGACCTTCGCCATAAAAAAGGCAACTGGATTAATATGGAAGACCTGGTTTACAACAGGGCCAACCTGAAGACAAATGGAAGCAAATACTATGGCAAGCCCCTGCAGCTTTACAGGGAAAACGGCCAGATTGCTACTACAGATACTATACGTAACTGGTATGGATGGCCACATTATAAAATTTATAATCCAGACCCACGTCGTAATCAACCACAGGGCGGATCATACGACTGGTATGTATTCAGGGTGGCAGAAACTTACCTGCTCAGGGCAGAAGCTTACTGGTGGAAAGGTGACATAGCAAATGCAATGGCCGATGTAAATGCTGTCCGCACAAGGGCAGGTGCTGCGCCTTATACCAATGCTGCTACTTTTGATATCGGCACAATCCTCGATGAAAGGGCAAGAGAACTGTTCTGGGAAGAACCCCGTAAAACTGAACTTAACCGGATTTCCTTCATATTTGCCCAGACAGGAAAAGCATACCGCGGAAAAACCTATTCCATGAATAATTTTGGAACCAGCAATTTCTATTACGACCGTGTTATAGAAAAAAACGGATTTTATAATACCGGTGTGAGAGCAAATAACGGACAGGAATACACTATGAGCCCTTACCATGTTTTATGGCCTGTGCCCCAGGCTGCCATCAGCTCCAATACCAAAGGAGTGCTAAACCAGAACTTTGGCTATGATGGCTATGACAATAATCTTCCGGCACTGGATGTTATTCCTGAAGAAGATGACAACTAGGAGCTGAATTGTTAAAAATTTTATACTGAAAGGCCATCTTTTATTGATGGCCTTTCATATTTTCTATAATAAATCGTTTTTCAATAAATGACGAACAAAATAGTTTTTGTTTTTCAGGTTTTATTGCTTCAGTCTCTGAACGTTTTTGCAGTGATTGATGGAATCAGGAGCGTGGTAACTGAAAACCAGACCAATATAGTACCATTTGCTGATGAAAATATTTTTTTAACATTTTCCCACGAAAGAGGTTACTACAACGAACCTTTTCAATTAATTATTTCTGCCGGTGCCGGCAATCCCGACATCTTATATACAACAGATTGCTCAACCCCTTCACTCACCAATGGGACAATGTATCACGATGGTATACCTGTTGATTCCACTACCATAATTAAGGTAATTGCTGTCACAGCAAATGGAGTTTCAGATGTATATACACAAAGCTATCTGTTCGCCAGAAACATTGCAAGACAGGGTGCCAAACCCCCGGGGTTTCCTTTAATTTGGGGAGGTTCTTCCAGTGTACCTGCCGATTATGAAATGGAAACTAAAGTAGTTCAGTATCCCGATTATGCAGGAGATATAAATGATGCCTTCATTTCCATTCCATCACTGTCACTATCCATGAATGTGGATGAGTGGTTTAATCACCTGACCGGTTTATATGTAGGTTATCCCAATACAAACATCTCACGTGAAAAGGCTGTTCATGCTGAATTTATCTTTCCCGGGACAAGTGAATCATTTTCTGTTGCATGCGGGATACAAAACCAGGGTGGCACCAGCATTGTAAACTGGAAGGTTCCAAAACAATCAATGCGCCTGCACTTTAAAGAGCCATACGGCCCTGCGCGTTTGCAATATAAACTTTTTCCTGATTCAGAAATCAACTCAATCAACACTCTTGTTGTTGATGCTTTCCTTTATGGATGGACACACCCTTTTGATGATAGGCAAAGGGTCACATCTCTTTTCTTCCGCGATCAGTTATGTTCCGACCTTCAGAACAAAATGGGATGGAACAGCTTCCACGGAATCTATGTACATCTGTTTATCAACGGGCTCTACTGGGGACTTTACAATTTGCACGAGCGCCCCGATGATGCATTTATGGCCTGGTATTTAAAAGGTTCACGCGAGGATTTTGATATCATAAAACACAATCCAAATACTGTAGTTTCCGGTACAAATACATCATACAATTACATGCTCAATGTTGCCCGGATGGGTTTTAAAACTTATGAACGATTTAAAAATTTCAGTAACTATCTCGATATTCCTGCTTTTATCGATTATATGCTTTTAAATTTCTACCTGGGAAATTTCGACTGGGCTCATCAGAATTATTATGCCTCAGTTAACAGATCAGAAATCTCAGGGTTCAGATTTTACACCTGGGATGCCGAACATGTAATGCGCTATTCAGATGTAAATTATGACAATACGCTGAAAAATGACAAAGGTGGTCCAACCGAAATACATACATTCCTGAAGGAAAATGAAGAGTACCGGATGATGTTTGCCGATGCAGTATATAAACATTGTTTCAATAAAGGGGCTCTTACTCCTGAAAGTTTTCTTGAAAGCTTTATGTTCCGAAAAAACGAGATCGACAAGGCGGTTATTCTTGAATCGGCACGTTGGGGTGATTACCTGAAAGCCACCACCGGGACTACTTATACCAGGAATGATCATTGGCTGCCCGAAACAGAAAAAGTAATTAATGAATACATACCAAAAAGACGTAATGTATTTTTAACCCAGCTTCAAAGCTCAACCAACAGGTTATTTCCTTCTGTTATGCCTCCATTGATAGAAACCCAGGAAGCGGAACAGTCAGAAAGGATTAATATTACCCTTTCCAATCAAAATACTGCTGCCGGAGATATCTGGTTCACAACGGATGGTTCTGATCCCCGGTTACCGGGTGGAAGTGTGAAAGGGCAGAAATATTCAGGAACAGTTTTCATTGAAAAAAATATTCATCTTAAAGCAAGGTTCAGATCAAAATATTCAGGAGAATGGAGTGCTCTGGCTGAAGAAATATTTATAATCGATCCGGGAATGACTGAAAAGCTGGTAATTACTGAAATCATGTATCATCCCGAAAAGGGTTATCCCGAGTTTATAGAATTAACAAATACAGGCGAAGAAGCAGTATTTCTTAAAGGATTTTCATTCACAGACGGGGTTACATACACTTTCAACCGCAATGATGTAATTCATTCAGGTAAAGGAATTGTTTTAACGAACGATACTTTACTCTTCCTGAAAAACTACAGGGTTCCGGCTTATGGCCAGTATAATAAAAGGCTGAGCAATGAAGGAGAAACCATTATCCTCCGGAACAATCTGAACCTGCTGATTGATTCCGCTACATACTCCAATTACTACCCCTGGCCTGTCATTCCGGGCGGAGGTTATTCCATCGGGCTCATTGACAATTCAATGGATAATTCACTTCCTGAAAGCTGGATTGTTTCAGAAACAGTGCATGGCACACCTCACCAAAATGGAATTGCATTGCCCTGGGAAGCTATGATATTTCCTAATCCTGCCCGGGAGTATGTAACCATTCACCCGGGCGAACCGGAGCTGGCATTTTCAAAATTCAGTATTGACGTTTTCAGTCAAACCGGACTCCGGCTACAATCGCTTACCGCTGAAAGTTTAAACTCCCGTATTACCATAGATTTGACCAATATGCATGAAGGATTTTATTACTTCAGGCTTACTCCTCACGATAGCAACTTTGGAGTGTTGGGTTTGAAGCTCATTAAAATTAAATAATGAATCCCAGTCTATAACCACGACCTTCAGAATATGGTAAAAAATCCTATTTTTGCTCTGGAAAAAAAATTAAAAAAAGATGAAAATAACGTCTGTCTGGATTTTATCCGCACTAGCCCTGTTATTGGCAGCCTGCGGTACCCGTCAATCTGTGAAACCCGAAAATAATACTATGACAGGAGCAAAAGGAGAAGTAAAACTGATGACCCTCGACCCGGGGCACTTCCATGCAGCACTGGTGCAAAAAACAATGTACGACATGGTAAGCCCTGTTGTTCATGTATATGCCCCTGAAGGGCCCGAACTGCAGGCTCACATGAACCTGATTGAGAGTTACAATAACCGCAGCGAAAATCCCACTTCATGGGAATCTAAAATATACACCGGACCCGATTATTTTCAAAAAATGCTTACTGAAAAACCGGGGAATGTAATGGTGGTGGCAGGGAATAATGCTAAAAAAACAGATTATATCCTTGAAACGGTAAAAGAAGGGATTCATGTACTTGCCGATAAACCCATGGTAATAAGCCCTGCTGATTTCACCAAATTGGAACAGGCCTTTAAGGTTGCAGAAGAAAAAGGGGTGATGCTTTATGATATCATGACAGAACGCTATGAGATCACCACCATTCTCCAGCGGGAACTGTCACGCATCCCTGAGGTATTTGGAACACTCCAGACAGGCACTCCTGAAGATCCTGCCATTACAAAGGAAAGTATACATCATTTCTCCAAAGTTGTATCAGGAAACCCATTAAAACGGCCAGCCTGGTTCTTCGACGTGCAGCAGCAGGGTGAAGGCATTGTGGATGTTACAACCCACCTTGTTGACCTGATCCAGTGGGAAGCATTCCCTGATGTAATCCTGCAGAAACAGGATGTTGAAATTGTTTCAGCACGCCGCTGGACTACCGACCTCACACGTGATATGTTCAATAAAGTAACCCAGCTCGACCAGTATCCGGAATACCTGCAAAAGGATGTTGAAAATGATGTACTGAAAGTGTACAGCAATGGCGAAATCAATTACAGGCTGAAGGGAATTCATGCAAAAGTTTCTGTTATATGGAACTTCGAAGCACCGCAGGGAACCGGTGATACCCATTATTCAATCATGCGGGGAACAGGGTGCAATCTTGAAATAAGGCAGGGTGAACAGGAGAATTACACCCCTACCCTGTATGTTACTCCTGCAGATAGCCAGGACCTGAATGTATTTGCATCAAACCTGGAAAATGCAGTATCACAAAAACTGGCTGCGCTTTACCCGGGTGTTACACTGAATAAAATCGAAGACAAGCTTTGGGTAGTTAACATACCTGCCGCCCTCCGTGTGGGCCATGAAGCCCATTTCGGACAGGTAACCGAAAAGTTCCTTGGTTATCTTGCATCCGGACAGATGCCCGAATGGGAAGTACCCAATATGATTGTAAAATATTACACTACAACCGAAGGTATGAAGGCAGCAATGGAGTGATATCCCTTGTGAAGAAATGTAAAACATTTAAAAGCCGCTTCAGTATGATATGCTGAGGCGGCTTTTAATTTTTCCTGCATTTAATAAATGAGCATGTTAATGACTCAGTTTATCCTTGCACACATCTGCTAAAGTTATTTTGATAAGTTCAGTTTTTTTCCAATCTTAGGAAAATAATTATCAGAACCTTTATACCTGAAGTTGATCATAAAATAATAACCATGAAAGTTATAATCTGTTCCTTGTTTATCTTCATATTACTGGGCAAGCAAATTAATGCACAAGAAAATATGGATTATTTTCTGCCTGATGATGTTGCCTTTGATCCGGGAATTCCCACCCCTGAATCTTTTTTTCATCAGAAGATGGGAGAACGGCATTTAAATTATGAGCAGGTTCTTTCATACATCAATGAAATTGCACGGTTATCAGAAAGGGCAGTAATCAGTGAGTACACCCGGTCTTATGAGAACAGGCCCCTGGTTCACCTGATCTTTACCTCTGAGGAAAATCACGGAAAGCTTGACCAGTTGAAGGACCTGCATTATAAGTTCAGTGAACCGGGTGCTGGGATTATGGCGGAAAAGGTGCCACTGGTCGTTCTGCTGGGATAAGGTGTCCATGGCAATGAATCCAGTGCGACCAATGCAGCTGTTGTTACAGCATATTATCTGGCTGCAGCAGAAGGTGCAGAAATCGACCGGCTTCTGGAAAATACAATTATATTGGTTGATCCCTGTCTGAATCCTGATGGTTTTACCCGACACAGTACATGGGCAAACATGCACCAGAGTATTACCGATATGACCAGCCCCGATTCACGGCAGTATTCAGAAGTGTGGCCTGGCGGGAGAACCAACCACTACTGGTTTGACCTGAACCGCGATTACCTCCCGCTGGTGCATCCTGAAACACGTGGCAGGGTGGAGAAATATCATGAATGGAAACCCAATGTGGTGACCGATCACCATGAAATGGGAGCCAATACAACCTTCTTTTTTCAGCCGGGGGTTCCTTCCCGCAATAATCCGCTTACTCCTGCCAGAAATTATGAACTGACACATAAAATTGCTGATATTCATACAAAATATCTCGATCGTATCGGGGCAGCCTATTTCTCTGAAGAAAGCTTCGATGATTACTATTTCGGGAAAGGTTCCTCTTATCCCGATGTAAACGGGAGCGTTGGAATCCTGTTCGAACAGGCAGGATTTAGAGGGAGAATCAGGGAAACTGAAAACGGATTGCGTACACTTGCTTATGCCATCCGGAACCAGTTTACGGTTTCCCTGTCAACACTTGACGGCGCACTTCTTTTGAAAAAGGAATTGCTTTCATTTCAAAAAGATTTTTATGAAGAAGCATTGCGCTTAGCCGAAAGTAATCAGGTAAAGGCATATCTTTTTGGAAATGAAAACGACCGGATAAATAACAATGCATTGATTGAACTTCTGAACCGGCATCAGATTGATGTATACCGGAATGAAAAGGATGTTTACCTCGAAGGAAAAAATTTTAAAGCAGGGAGCAGTTTTATCGTACCAGTTAAGCAAAAACAATTCCGGCTGATACAAACCCTTTTTGAGGAGGTAAATACTTTTGCCGATTCCGCCTTTTATGATATATCCACATGGACCTTCCCCTATGCCTATAATATTCCTTTTGCCAGATTAACATCATTAACGGAAGTTCATCCATCCGCAGATAAAGTATCTGCTCAAAGAATCAGAGGAAGTCTAACAGGAGAGAAAAGTCATCTGGCTTATCTTTTCCGCTGGAATGAATATCTGGCACCTGCAGCATTGTATTTGATGCAGAAGGAAGGATTAATTACAAAAGTTGCATCAGAGGAATTCACTATCACGTTGAATGGCAAATCTGAGAAATTTAGCCGGGGTACCATTATAATTCCTGCAGATAATCAATTGAAGAACCATGAAGAAATTTATAACGTTGTTGTAGAGGTTGCAAATAAAACCGGTGTGGATTTCTTTGGAGTAAAAACAGGAAGAACAGCAGAAGGAATAAACCTGGGCAGCAGCAGTTTTATTCTGTTGAAGAAGCCGGAGATTATTATGGCGGCGGGAAACGGTATTAACAGCAGGGAAGCTGGGGAACTGTGGCATTTAATGGACTATAATTATCAAATCCCGGTATGTTTGGCTGAACCCTCTTCATTCAGGCAAATAAATCTTTCACGGTATAACGTATTGATACTTCCGGGAGGTTCTCCAGTCGATTTGAGCGGGGAAACAGCAACAAAAATAAAAAACTGGGTGGAGGACGGAGGCACTTTAATTGTCAGCCCTGGAGCCATTTCATGGGCCACCAGAAATGAGCTTAGTAAGATTAAATTCAAAAAAGGCGTTGAGCCTGATTCAACAAGGTTCCTTAGTTACTCCGACCGTCAGAAGGAAAGTAGCTTAAATGCCATTGCCGGCGCTATATTCAATGCAGATATGGATCTTACCCACCCCCTCTGTTATGGTTTTCAGCAAGATAAATTGCCTGTATTTAAAACAGGTAACCAGGTAGCAGAAAAACTGCAGGATAAATTTGCTGTCCCGGTGCATTTTAACAGTCAACCTTACCTGAGCGGGTTTGTTTCAGCCCAAAACCTTGAAAGAATTCACAATGCACCTGTAGTAACAGTGGAATCAGTGGGAAAAGGCAGAGTAATAAGTTTTCATGAAAGTATGGCATTCAGGGGCATGTGGAGAGGTACCGCCAGGCTGTTTTCAAATGCGGTGATTTTTGGTAACACGATTCGCTAAAAGGCTTTATTGTTTATCCTGCTGATAACTTTCCCTCTGGTAAACATCATTTTTCTGGCTCAGCAGAGAAGTATTTGGATAATATAAATATGAACAGTACAGAAGCAGGTATAACGTCAGTTTAGGGATTTATTTTTTCCGGATGACTGTAAGTCCATCCCTGAGCGGCAGGATGACTTTTTCCACCCTTGAATCGTTTTTCACCATTTTATTGAATGCAACAACACCTGCCGTCTGATCATCACCCGGCACAACAGGCTGTAGAACCTTGCCGCTCCAAAGGGTATTATCTGCAAGGATATAACCACCGGGCTTCAATTTATCAAAAAGCAGGTTGTAATATGCAATGTACTCCTTCTTATCGGCATCAAGGAAAATAAGATCAAATGTTTCATTAAGAGATGGTATGATGTCGAGGGCAAAACCTCCAATCTGAACAATATGATCCTGCAGTCCCGATTTCATAAAATACCTGCCTGCAATGTCTTCCAGTTCATCATCCGCCTCAATGGTGATAAGTTTTCCATTCTCCTTCAGACCGCGAGCAAGGCAAATGGCAGAATACCCTGTATAGGTTCCGATCTCCAGGATCCTCTCAGGCTGAATCATTTTAGAAAGCATGGTTAATACCTTTCCCTGCAGATGCCCCGAAAGCATTCTTGCCCCCGGAACCTTCAGGTTAGTTTCCCTGTCGAGTTCCCGCAATACCTCGTCTTCCTCATCTATGTGCTGCAGGATGTAGTTTTCTATTTCTTTCATTTTTTTGCTACAAGTTATAAGCTGCAAGCAAAGATAGCTACGAGTTACGAGTTACGGGTTACGAGAAAAGAAATGTTCATGCCTAAATAACGTTGACTTTATTTGCTTGTAGCTTGTAGCTTTTACCTTGTAGCTTTTACCTTGTAGCTTTTACCTTGTAACTTGAGGCTTGCAGTTCTATTTATACACCAGCCTGCTCATCTGACCCCCATCGAGCACTTCATTGGCTACCTCCATCAGTTCGGAAGGAGTTATTGCCTCTATCTTTTTGAAAATAGTTGACATGGAATCCACCTTATTGAAAAGGAGGTAGCTTTTGCCAACCGACAGCATCAGATCGTCGTGACTCTCGGTGGAGATGGCAATCTGTCCCATCAGCTGTTTCTGTGCCTTGCTCAGTTGCAGCACCCCCAGCTTCTTTTCCTGAAGCAGCTTAAACTCCTTCAGCACCAGGTCGATTGCCTTATCAAGAGTACTGTGGTCGGTACCAAAATAGACATTGAACAGTCCTGTGTCGGTATATGCCGTATAGCCCGATTCGATATTGTAGGCCAAACCCTTTCGCTCCCGCAGCGACATGTTCAGCCTCGAATTCATTGCCTGTCCGCCAATGATATTATTCAGCAGCACCATGGCAATCCGCTGCTTATGATGAACATCATAGGCAAGATTTCCTATCAGGCAGTGCGACTGGAAGGTATCCTTTTCCATAATCCGGCTTGAAGGGACATAATGCTCGAACCGCTGCCTGCCGTTGCTGCGCAAACGTGCTTCCGCCTGGCCGAAATATTTCTCAGCCAGTTTCACCAGTGCCGGAAACCTGATATTCCCAACCGATGAAATCACCATCTGGTCGGTATGGTAGTTGCGGTCGATGAATTTAAGGACAGAATCCCTGTTGAATTTCTTCAGGTTAGCGGGGTCACCAAGTATATTTCGTGCAATGGGATGACCATCATATATCAGTTCCTCAAAATCGTCGAAAATCAACTCAGAGGGTGAATCCTTGTATGAATTGATCTCCTCGAGCACAACCTCCTTTTCCCGGTTCAGTTCCTTTTCAGGATAGGTGCTGTTGAACAGGATGTCGCTTAGCAACTCGGCAGTCCTGTCGTAAAATTCTGAAAGAAATGTAGAATACAGGGTGGTTTCCTCTTTGGTAGTATAGGCATTGAGTTCACCCCCCACATCTTCAATCCTCGAAAGAATATGAAAAGCCTTACGGTTGCGGGTTCCTTTAAAAACAGAATGTTCAATAAAATGAGCCAGTCCATGTTCATCGGGCTCCTCATCGCGCGAGCCGGCATTGATAAGTACACCAAGGTGCCCCACAGGCGAATCCGTAGGCTTATGGATCAACCTGATACCATTGGGCAGTATATGTGTCAGAAAATCAGTTTCTATCATTCAAAAAAAATAAATAAGGGTGCAAAAGTAGTAAAAGAATAGCGCACCACAAACAGCAATAACAGGCGTAAAATAATAAGCAGTCCGGAGCTTTCGGGGGAAATGGAAGCCAAATAAAAAAAGAGGCAAGCAAACCTTACCTCTCTTTTGGGTGGTGCCACCTGGAATTGAACCAGGGACACACGGATTTTCAGTCCGTTGCTCTACCAACTGAGCTATGGCACCCCATAATTTTGTGGATGCAAAAGTAAGCAAATTTTTAAATCCACAAAGAAATTTTATCTCAAATTGGAAT
>Ga0209347_1004121_pt1 | contig 15648 bp, 12 predicted proteins | sample AutmiccommuBRH23_FD_187382 | JGI IMG/M metagenome (GOLD analysis project Ga0209347, IMG submission 187382) | Deep subsurface microbial communities from Mt. Terri, Switzerland - Autotrophic microbial communities BRH/23 (SPAdes) (version 2) | ecosystem: Environmental > Aquatic > Deep subsurface >... | reverse complement strand
CGCTGGTCATGGCGTCGTAAGCGTCGATAATGGCCAGAACCCGGCACTCCAGGGGTATTTTTTCCCCTTTGAGCCCCATCGGGTAACCACTGCCGTCCCACCATTCGTGGTGTTTTAGGATCCAGTCGGCGATCCGGGCCAGGTCGGGGGCGGCCTGGGCAATGCGGTGCCCTATCTCGCAGTGCCGCTGCATCTCACTGGCCTCCTCCAGGGTGAGGGGGCCGGGCTTGAAAAGTATACGGTCCGAAATGCCTACCTTGCCTATATCATGAAACTGGGCCAGGAGGCGCAGGTCGGCCACGCTGTGGTCGGGCAGCCCTATATTCAGGGCCAGGGAAACAATCAGGTCCTGCAGCCGGTCGGCATGACCCTCGGTGATAAAATCCCTGGCCTCCATGGCCTTCATCAGGGTCTGGACGATGGCGCTGCGGGCGCTCTGGCTGCGGTGGAGCTTTTCCCGGTACATATTGTTGTCGGCCTCTTTAAACAATTCGCCGGGGCTCATGGCCCCCCCGGCACTGCAGGCAAAACCGGTGGACATACTCAGGGGCAGGTCCGGGTTGGCCTGGTTGTATCTGGCCACAGCGGCCCTTAGTCTGGCGCTGGCGCTCTCCACGTCGCCCCGGCCGCTGCGGGGAAGAAGCACGGCGAATTCGTCCCCCCCGATCCGGGCGGTCATGTCACCCCCGCGAAAAGACTCCCTGATGGTCCCGGCGGCGGCTGCCAGCAGCCTGTCCCCAAAATGGTGGCCCAGTGTATCGTTGACCAGCTTGAGGCCGTCTATATCACAGACGATAATGCCCACCGGATGGTGCCGGCCGCCCTCCAGGCGCTGCATCTCCTCCTCGAAGTAAGCACGGTTGTATAGCCCGGTCAGGGGGTCGTGCAGGCTCAGGAATTTAAGCTGCTGCTCCGCCAGCTTGCGGTCGGTGATATCCCTGGCCACCATCAGACCCACCAGGGACCCGCCCAGGGAAAAAAGGCTGCCCCTTATTTCAAAAGGTATTTGCTCGCCTTCTTTGGAGACGCAGCTGACCTCAAAATTTACTCTGCCCCGGCTCATAAAATCGTGGGTTATGGCTCCAACTTGGTGCCCGTACTCCGTAGAGATTATATCCTGGGGGGAAAGTTTAAGCATCTCCTCCCTGGTATAGCCCAGCCTCCTGCAGGTGACGTCGTTGACCTCGATGAAGCGGCCGGCCCTGCCATCACTGGTAACTTCCACCAGGAGGATGCCGTCGTTGGCATTGTTAAAAAGCTGGCGGAATTTTTCCTCGCTGGCCCGCAGCGCCTGCTCACTCTTCTGCAGCTCCGCCAGTTGCTGCTTGAGTTCCTCCTCGGCTGCCACAAGTTCCTCATGGGCGGCTTCCAGCTTTTCATACATGGCCTGAAGCTCCAGCCGGGTCCGCCTGCTCTCGGTTATATCACTGTACATTACGTAAAGCCCGTGCTTACCGCCGCTTAATTCCACGGGGTAGGCCAGTATGGACACCTCCACCAGGCTCCGGTCCTTGCGCATCCTGACCGTCTCTCTATGGGCCACCCTGCCCTGGACGGCCTCCCGGGACAGATTAAGGGACTCCTCATATTTGCCTTCCGGAATGATTAACGAGTCAATGGGCAGGCCCCGTAGCTCCTCGATGGAGAATTGAAACATTTGCTCAAAGCCTTTATTGGCCTCGATAAACCTTTTCTGGCTGTCCAGAATGGCAATGCCTTCCGGAGAGTTTTCAAAAAGTTTCCGGAAAGAGGCCTTTAATAGATCCATTTCCTCTTTTTTTTGCTTATGCTCGGTGACGTCCCGGACAATGCCCCGGAAGCCTGCCGGCCTTTTTTCCGGGCCGGTAATCAGCGAAACCGAGTTTTCTACCACCCTCCTGGCGCCGTCCTTCCTAATCACTTCGTAGTCAAACAGCCTGGTGGGGCGGCCGGTGCGGTAAATCTGGTTGAAGGCCCTGAATATGGCCCGGGAGTTTACCGGATCGGTAAACTCCCTGTAGTTCATGCCTGTCAGCTCATAATGGGTATAACCCAGCATGAGGCAGAGGGAGTTATTGAAAAAGGTCAGGTTGCCCGCCAGATCCACCTCAAAATAGCCATCTTCGATGCTTTCAATGATGCTGAGGAATTTGTCCTCACCATTATTGAGAGTATTCAAAAACGGACTGGCAGACATAAAAATACCTCCCTGGCAGGGCGGCCAAAATCTAAGGCATACCACCCGTTCTACCAGACATCAATATGCTCATATATACGACGGATTTCGCCTTAATTCCTTTAATTTCCTGCTAACTATTCAGGAGGATTTTTCTGACTGCATCCATCACCACTTTATCCTCCACCTCTTCCCCATTGTCTCTGACCAGGGGTCCAAAGCCGAAGCCGGCGGCCATCTCGGTTAAGAAGACCTTCAGGGCTTTCAGCCGTCTGAGGTAGAATTCTTCGTGGCCCACCGCCTCCATGGTCAGGCCCATTTTCGATCTAAGCACCTCGGGTCCGTAAAGGAAGGGCATCATAATCATGGCCACACGGCTGTTCATCCAGCGGTGGACCTGCAGTACCGACACCGCATAGCTGACCAGTTCAAAATAAAGGTCTGACTTCTCATAATAGGCCGGGGCGCCGGAATCTTCCAGCCACTCCCGCAGAGTCCAGCGGCGGTCTGAATTGTGCCCGAAACAAAATTTCTGCTTTTCCACCAGAAAGTATTTTTCCTCTTTTTGGCCGTCCGGCCCGAAGCGGACCGCCCGGCCAACCGGGTATGTCCTGCAGTTCCTGGACCTGGCCGGGTACACCCGGCACCTCCCCCCGTCCATTAGAAAGGCACAGGGCCCTTTTTCGGCCTCCAGAAGCTTTACATAGGGCCAGCCCGACTGAGGGTCTTCCTCCAGGGCACAGAAATTCTCCAGAAATTCCTTCCCGGTAATCTCGAGGTGCCTGGCCATAGCCTCCACATCCCACGGGTCCAGCATTATTTTAATGGTATTGCAGCAGCGGCCGAGGCAGCGGTCATCACACTGAAAACAAAAGCTGTCCTCCATAACCATCTCCGCCGCACCGCCGCCCTGCAGACTGTCCAATAAATCCCGGTGCATCCTCAGGGTCATCTTCTCCACCTCCATCAGCTGATTGCTTTATTCCGGGCCGCCCCGGCCATCTCCGGGCGGCGGCTGTCCTCCATTAAACTTCTCTTAAACTTCTCTGCCGGCTGCCCCCACCCCTTCCCCGGGCAAAATTTATCCTGTTTCCCCCCTATTTGATTGCAGCCCAGGATATAAAAGGTTGACCCGGCGCAATCCAGCAGGTTATAATTTCCATATGAGCCGGAGCTAATTTTTTGCTGGGAGAATTGCTATGAACAGTATGAGCTATCCTTCCGACCTGCGTCTGCTGATCGACCTGCACGGCCACCTCTGTATAGGTTCAGCCATCGGCTACAGGGTCTGCAAGTACGCTCTTAAGTTGGTGGACAAGGGGCCCGGCCTGGTGGTGGTCACCGGCAGCGGGGGTTGCCTGCAGCACGCCATTGAGATACTGACCGGATGTTGCCGGGAAAATGGCACTATCGTCCGGACCGAGGATCCCGGCTGGGGGTTTTATGACCGCAGCTCGGGGGAGGGATACCGTTACACCCTGAAGGGCAATCTGCTGCAGCAAGGTTCCGGCGACAAGGACTTACTGATCAAATTACTCCTCTCTCTCCCGGACAATGAGGTATTCAATGTGGAGGCCTTTGAGTACAGTGAGCCCGGCGCCGTTGACGAACCGGCCGCAGAGGAGGGTTCAGAACTTAAAAGCCCCTCCATGGGGTAATCTTCAATGGGATAATACAACCAGCCCTTTATCACCTCAGCCTTTACCTCCCCCGGCATCCTATTCTCCCCGGCACTACCTTACATATGCTTTTTCCGCTGACCAAACCGGTCATTTCAGACAAATACTTTTACTTTAGTTGCTTAATCTTTTATTACCTATTCCGTACACTGTCTTATAAGTTCTCATTGCTTCAGTTATTAAGCCTTCATTACAGGGGGCATCATATGAGGGAACAACTGGCGGAGTTTACTGAAAAATTAAAAGACATCTATTTAAAAGACAAACAGGGCGGAAATCTGGCACTGATTTCTTTTCTGCGGTCACTGGGGGAGATAGTTGGTATCCATTCCATCAGGGTGGGGGGTTATGCAGCCATGACCGGGGATGAGCTTGGGCTACCCGGGGACAGGCTAACCAAACTGTACACGGCGTCACTACTGCATGACATCGGGAAACTGTTTATACCACCGCAAATACTGTACAAAAACGGCATTCTGGACGATCAGGAACTGGAGGCTATCCGCCGCCATCCGCTTACCGGAGAGACTATCCTCCGGCAAGTAAAGGGCTACGCCGAATTTGCCGGGGTGGTTGTTCATCACCACGAGTTTTTTAACGGCCGAGGGTATCCCGGGGGTGTTTCCGGCCGGAGCATCCCCCTGTTGGCCAGGATTATCTCGGTGGCCGACGCTTACGAGGCTATGACCTCTGAACGTCCGCACAGAAAGGGCTTCTCCCACCGTGAGGCCATCAACCGCCTGAAATCCGGCCGCTCCACCCAATTTGACCCCGAAGTCACGGATGCTTTTTTCAAGGCAATCAAAAACCAATCAAACAGATCTTTAACGGCAGCCGAAAAAAATATTTAAAAAAGCAATTTTAAAATGTTCCTATAACCTAACCCGCATAAAAATATTCATAACCCATCCTATGAAACGCATTACCATAGAGATGCATAACCATACGGAAAAGACAATTTGATATCATAATTAAAACCATTTAAAAAAGATCATTGACAATAACGCTATCATATTTTAGAATTAGCTGGTAATGATCCATTTATCGACAAAGGAAAGGAGTGATCACATGGCCTTTGAAATTTATAAACCCCGTGGCGAGAGACAAGAAAAAGCCCCTATCGTCTCCCTGTCTAAAACATCCCTGGTCCTTAACAATGTTGCCAGGGAAAAATTAGGAACCTCCAGAATTGAGCTGGCATTTGACAGGGCGAATAATACAATCCGCATTCGAGGAGTAAATGAAGGCGGAATGGAAATTAAGAAGACCAAAGTTTTTGGCAAGGGATTTTTCAACCAGTTCGGAATCAACAAGAAAGGGAAGTTCGAAGCAAGGTACGAGCCTTCGGAAAACGCCCTTTATGCCAAGATCTAAATGTAACCTAAAAATTTTTTTGGTCAGATAAAAACCCGCACTTTAAGAGCGGGTTTTTATCTTGGGCCGGTACATCACAAAACACCACAGCGGTGTCAGTTCGGCTATCTGGTCTTTTTCCTGCGGGGTTCCGCCTCGATAAACAGCGGCGGCTGATGCATAACATCTCCAAATAGCTGTTTGTAACTGGCACCGGGCTGCTTGTTCAGCTTTAACGTCCTGCTCAAACTGAATCCGGCTTTATAGCATACATATTGTAAAACATCCTCAAGTTGGGGAAATCTGAACTGCACCGCCCGGTGCCGGTGAAACATCCCGTGGTAGGAGGCCACCAACTCCAGGTCGGCCAGAGACTGAAAATCCCTGATCAGTTCCCGGTCATCGGTATAGACCACCCATTCCCCCGTGGGCAGCGCCCATATGTCATTCAATTCGCCACACTCCATCCAGACTTTGCTTGTATAAGAAGAAACAATGCTAACTATATAATAACTGTAACCCGGCCGGCTAACAAGAAGCAGGATAATCCGGACGCCGGGAAGTATTAGAATAGCTATATGCGATAAGCGGTAAGCAGTAAGCTATAAGCCAGGGTTGTTGGCTGTGGCTGTGGCCGGCGGCTGGAAGCTGGTGGCCGGCGGCTGGAAGCTGGTGGCCGGCGGCTGTTCAATGTGCGTGAGGAGGGAATTATGATCGAGGGAGTATATAAACATCTGGCCGGCCGGCGGCCGATGCTCCTGGATCAGTCGGCCCGGCTGATCTCGGCGGTTCTGCTGCCGCTGGTGGAGGATGAGGGCGGATTAAAAATTCTGTTTGAGGTCAGGCCCCGGCACCTGAACAGGCAGCCGGGAGAAATCTGCTTTCCCGGCGGCCGGATAGAAAAATTCACCGACTCCAACCCTCTGGCCACGGCCATCAGGGAAACCTCGGAGGAACTGGTGATTGCCGAGGAGGATATTGAGGTTATAGGTCCCCTGGATATTATGGCCTCCCCCTTGGGCACCCTGATCCACCCCTACGTGGGCAGGCTTAAGGCCACTGAGATAAGACCGGACCCCAATGAGGTTGAGGAATGTTTCACGGTGCCGGTGGACTTCCTCCTGGCCGATCCGCCGTACGCCACCGAGGTGGAGGTGGCCACCAGGTACCGGACCGATTTCCCCCTGGACAAGGTACCCCCCACCTACAAGGAAGGCTGGCAGGTCAGGACTACCTACCCGATGTTTTTTTACGAGTATAATCAATATTTTATCTGGGGCCTGACCGGAATACTGCTTTTCAATTTTCTCAGCACCTGTTGGCCGGACCACCCAACCTTTAAAAAACCTTTCAAAAAATGGCCCGCCGCCCCGGGTTAAAGCCTGTAAAATATCAGGCGGACAGGCGCAAAAAAAGAAAGGGCTGTTGAAAGCCCTTTGATGATTATTTCTGCCGGCTTACGCCGCTTATAAGCGGTACACCTTGACGATGCAGGATTTAACGTGCCTGAATATGTCCCTGAAGGAATCCAGCATGGACTGGTAGATGTCCGCCGACTCCGGTGTACAGATGCCTTTGATGAACCTGTCCTCGTGCTGCCAGGTAAACTGGGCGCAATTCTGAATCAGCTTATCAGCCTCGGCCATCAGCCGGCCCCGGTCCTTTTCCGAACACTGCCGGAGGTAGGCGGACAGTCCGGACAGGATATCGCCGGCCCCGGCGAAGAGTGTGTCCAGTTCATCTATGGCCCAGTTGCTAAAAAGCACGCTCCGGTGGACCTTATCCTGGGTAGCCCGCAATATTCCTTCCAGGTTGAGCCTGATATGCTCCAGGTCCCGCATAACCTCGTACCTGCCCGCCGCCTCCCTGGCCGAGGCGGCCAGGATGAGAGGCGTTTTGAGTACCGTTTTTTTCATCGAGCTCACCGTGCTGGCGCTGATCTCACCCACCCTGCCCGAGTATTCCTCACGGTGCCGGTAGAAGTCGTGGGTAATGCCGTCCAGCATTTTTTGCAACTCCTGAGCTATCCTGTGAAGGTCCAGGCAGCTCTTTTCGTCCAGGGAGTCATTGCCCAAAGCCAGTCCCCCTTTCAGTTGTCCGGGGTGGAGCCCGACCACTGCATGACAAGGCAAAGATGATTAGCCGGTATCCCAGTGTCGCCCGGCTGACATTTATTATCTATTATAACGTTTATGCTTTTGTTTTCCAACAATCAACCGCTCAATTGGTTAAAAAAAGACTTGTCCCGCCATCCCCCTTCGATCTTGCCTCCGGAAGGCTGACGGGGTAAACTTGAAAAGCGGGGGCAAAAAAAAAACCATTTACGCTGCTGGAATCAAGATTTCTCCCCTTCTATTCTGAATTCCGACAGAAAAAGACTCTCAGTATAAGCACGATGTAGGAGTTGAGCATTATTTAATGGTGGTTTTGCAGACCTCAGGGATTTCAAAAACATACGGGGTCAGGAGTGTTCTGGACCGGGCCTCGCTAACCCTACAGGCCGGTGAAAGGGCTGGTCTGGTGGGCCCCAACGGGGCCGGGAAAACCACCCTGCTGAAGATACTGGCGGGTCAACTGCAGCCTGACGGCGGTGAGGTCAGCAAGTCGGCCGGGGTCTCCCTGGGCTATCTTCCCCAGGGAAGTATAATCTCCTCCGGATCCACCGTCATGGAGGAGATGCTGCTGGTCTGCCGGGACCTCATCGACCAGGAAGACACCTTGCGGGAACTGGAAAGGCGCATGGGGGATCCCGGGCTGGCCAAAGATCCCCGGACCTTCAGCCAGGTGTCGGAAGAGTACGCCACCCTCTCGGAGGATTTCAGAATCCGGGGCGGCTACGAATTCCGGGCCAACATCAAGGCGGTGCTGAACGGACTTAATTTCGGCGAGGAGTACCACCAGAGGGTGGTGGACACCCTGAGCGGCGGCCAGAAAACCCGTCTGGCCCTGGCCAGACTGCTGGCGGCCAGGCCGGGCCTGCTGATCCTGGACGAGCCCACCAATCACCTGGACCTGGAAACACTGTCCTGGGTGGAGAAATACCTCCAGTCATACCCCGGCGCCATACTGGTGGTTTCCCACGACCGCTACTTTCTGGACTCCCTGGTGGGGTCGGTCCATGAGTTGGACCGGGGCAGGCTGCGCAGGTACACCGGCAATTACAGTCAGTTTGCCGCCCTGCGGGCCGAACAGGCCCGGCTGGCGCTGAAACAGTTCGAGAGGCAGCAGGAGGAAATAGCCCGGGCCGAGGATTTTATCCGCCGCAACATCGCCCGGGCCTCCACCACCGGCAGGGCCCAAAGCCGTCAAAAGGCCCTGGAAAAGGTGGAGTTGCTGGAGAAGCCGGCTGAATTCAAGGGCGCCCGCTTTTCCTTCGCCATTGAGCGGCCCAGCAGCCGTGAGGTGCTGACCGTCAAAAACCTGGCGGTGGGCTACGGCGGCCAGGCCCTGTGCCGGGGTATAAACCTGAACCTGGAGCGGGGTGAGCGGGTGGCCCTGGTGGGACCCAACGGGGCCGGCAAGTCAACCCTCCTAAAGACCTTGGCCGGCTACCTGCGCCCCCTGGGGGGCCACATACTGACCGGGACCAATGTCAGCCTGGGCTATTACGACCAGGAGCAGTCCCGGCTCAGCGGCGAAACCACGGTGCTGGAAGAACTCTGGAACCGGTACCCGCACATGGATGAAAAGGATGTCCGGGGGGTCCTGGGCAGCTTTCTCTTCAGCGGCGACGATGTGTTCAAAACGGTAAGCCAGCTCAGCGGCGGGGAAAAGGCCCGCCTCTCACTGGCCGTGCTGATGTTGCGCAGGGCCAATCTGCTGGTTCTGGACGAGCCCACCAACCACCTGGACGTCTACAGCCGGGAGGTGCTGGAGGAATCCCTGGCGGACTACGGGGGTACACTGCTGTTTGTCTCCCACGACCGCTATTTCCTGAACAAACTGGCCGGCAGGGTGATTGAAATCAGCCCGGCGGGGGTTGAGTCATACACCGGCAACTACGACCAATTCCTGGCCAAAAGGGTGCGCCGGGACGCCCAGGCCAACGGTAACGGCGCGGCCTCAGCAGAAAAAGAACTGGCCCGGGAAGCCTACCGCCGGGAAAAGGAGGCCCAGCGGCTGCGGGAGAGAATGGAAAGACGCCTGGCAGATCTGGAAAAATCTATTGAGGAGACCGAGGCCAGGATCGCATCCCTGGAAGATCAAACCTACCGGCCCGAGGTCTATCAAAACCTGGATCTGCTGCTGGAAAAAAACACTGACCTGGAAAAACTCCGGTCCCTGCTCCAGTCCCTGTACCTCCAGTGGGAGTCGGCTACAGAGGAACTTTCCTGTCAATCGCAGTAACACTGCCTGGGATCCAGGGAAAAATAACCTCTTGAAATTATTTATATTAGCTGATTAGTTTAATGTATAATATTGAGGGGACACCCCGCTGCTAAGGCAGAGCACGGTAAAAGAGCGGATTTCCGGGGAGGAATTATCTCTTGGACATCCTGGATCAGATGAAAAGACAATACTATGAAAATCTCTCCCAGATAAACCTGGCCGCTGAAACCATTGTGGACGAAATAAAGCACTTTTTCGCCATGTTTCAGACCGGGTACAGGCTGCAGGTCAAACAGTACCCCCTTTACCGCTTCGAGGTCCGGGTCAAGTCCTGGGAAAGCATCTCCGATAAAATAGACCGCAAGGTGCAGTACAAAGAGGCCGCCTCCCTGGACGATTTGCCGGACCTGATTGGCTGCTTCATCATTGTTGAACTGGATGAGGATGTGGAAAAGGTGGTCCGGCTTTTTGAGAAGCAAAAAAAAGACCTTTTCCGGTTCAGCAATATCACCTCCCTTACCCACCACCCCACCAGGCACGAAAACGGCAAGCCGACCCACCACTACGACGGTGTGTACACCTGGAACGAGATTAAATACAATTTTGAGATCCAGGTGCGCAGCGAGGTGGAAAACCTCTGGTCCAACATTGAGCATATGTCCTTTTATAAAAACCGGGTCAAGAACCGCAACGACAGGATTCTCAACCGGCTGAAGGAGCACTCTTACAACCTGCTGCTCCAGGCCGACGAGGTTTTAAGCATACTCCGGCGTGAAAGAATGAAAAACGACATGCTGGACCTGAAGGAAAAGATGATGGACGCCCTGGAAGCCCTTTTCGACGGCATCAAGATCCGTGATGTGGAGGCCATCTCGGGCTATATGTACGAGTGCTGGGCGATGCCCTTTGACCGCATGACGGTGGAGGACTTTGAGCACTTTTTTTCCTCTTCGGTGAAGGTGGAGGACCAGCAGGTGACCGAACTCCTGGAAAATTACCGGCCGGACGGCACCCACCGCAGGCTGCACCGCTATCTCAAGCAAAACCTTACCTTAAGCGACAGCATTGTACTGAGGATAGGCATCGCCACCAACGAGCCCGACGCCGCCCTGGAGTACCTGCTTACCGACATGGAAGAGGCCTGCTGCAGTTCCTGCGGTGAGTGGGTGGACTATGACGACGCCGATTTCTTCGCCGCCCGGGTGGAGATGCGTGGTGACTTTTACTGCCGGGACTGCGCCCAAAGGATACTTAAATACTGTGAAGTGTGCGGGTCGGTGCTGACCAGCGACCGGATCTGCATGGTCTGCGCCGCCAGGCTGGAGGAAAAGAAGGGAAAAAGATAAAAGCCGCCCGTTGGGCGGCGCCGTCTTGCAGACGGCGGAATCCAGAATCCAGAATTCAGAATCCAGAATGTGCTCAAGAAACAACCCAGGGGATGGCCAAAGCCTGTCCCATTCTGGATTCTGGCTCCTGAATTCTGGATTCCGACAGATGATACCCTCAGTATAAGTATATTAGCCTTGCCAGGAACTGATCAATGCCTTTATCCTGGGGATGACGGCGCTGGCGGCCCGCTCCCCCTCCCGGATGAAGTGCCTGGCCTCCCGGAAGCTGTAGCCGCTGAGGTCGGGCCTGGAAACGCTGATCACCAGATCGGCCCACTGGTCCTTGGCCAGGTCCACCTGCCTGCTGAGCATCATATCGGTGTACCTCAGTATGGCCATAATTACGTTCCTGGGGGGGCCGGGCTGGACGGAAAAATCGCTCACCGAAACGGCAATCACCAGATCGGCCCCCATGGCCCGGCAGACGCTGGCCGGCACCATATTGACCACGGCGCCGTCCATCAGCACGCGGCCACCCAGACTTACCGGCTCGAAGACCGCCGGGATGGCGGTGGAGGCCCGCACCGCGTCGGACACCCTGCCCTCCCTGATGACCACCTCTTCCCCGCTGCAGGCGTCGGCAGCCACCACGGCCAGGGGCAAATCCAGCTGGCTGAAGGTCTTTCCCCCCAAAACCCCGTCCATCATCTGCCCCAATTTTTCATTGTTCAGAAAAGCCTTTCCCGGAGGCAGTACCGGGGTGGCTATCTTCGACCAGCGCAAACCCCGGGCCACCTCTTCAATTGCCCCGGTATCCAGACCGGCCGCCAGGCAGGCCCCCACCAGGGAGCCGGCGCTGGTGCCGGCCAGCAGGTCCAGCGGGATGTCATTCTTCTGCAGTGAACGGATGACCCCTATGTGGGCCATCCCCCGGACCACCCCGGCCCCCAGGGCCAGGCCGATCCTGGGCCTCCTGCCGGGAAACGTGCCGCCCGCCGCCGGCACCTTTGTTTGATCCTCCCCGGGCTGAAGCGAAAAAGACGGGATGCCGGCCCCGGGGCCGCTCCCGCCCTGCCTGACCATTGTGGTCAGAGTCTCTATAATGTGGCGGTTGAAATCGGGTACGTCCCCCAGCAGGATAAGCAGGCCCTGCCGGTCAACCCTCAGCAGGGCTACCTCATCCAGTGCCCGGTAGGTAGACGCAGGGGCTACCCCGGTAAGGCAGGACAGTTCCCCGAAGTACTCTCCGCTACCCAAGCGGGCCAGGCGCACCCTGGTCCCCTGACCTTCAGAGCAAACCTCCACCCGGCCATCCACGATCAGGTAGAAGTAATGGTTTCTGCGGCCCTCCAGGATGATCCTGTCCCCGGTGCGGAAATGGGCCGGAACCCCCAATTCCTTCATTCTAAAACCAAGGTTTTTAAACTTAAACAACATCGAACCGACCACCCCGAATGACTATTGGCTATACCTGGAGTTCCGGTATATCCTTATAATACTCCAAAGACTCGGGATTGGCCAAGGCATCTTGGTTTAGCACCGGCTTGCCGTGGATCACATTGCGCACCGCCAGCTCCACCTTTTTGCCGTTGATGGTATAAGGTATGTCTTTGATGCTGATTATTTTCGCCGGTACATGGCGGGGGGAGGCGTTCTCACGGATCAGCGCCCTTATTTTGCCGGCCAGTTCACCGGTCAGTTGATGTCCCGGCGCCGGCTTAACGAAAAGCACCACCCGCACGTCGTTGTCCCAGTCCTGTCCAACCACCAGACTGTCCAGTATTTCGGGCAGCGACTCCACCTGCCGGTAAATCTCGGCGGTGCCGATCCTGACCCCGCCCGGGTTGAGGGTGGCGTCGGACCTGCCGTAGATAATCACCCCTCCGTGGGGGGTAATCTCGATGAAATCCCCGTGGCGCCAGACATTTTCGTAGACGTCGAAATAAGACCCCTTGTATTTTTTCATCTCCGGATCGTTCCAGAAGCCCACCGGCATGGAGGGGAAAGGAGCGGTGCAGACCAGCTCACCCTTTTGCCCCAGCACGGGCTTACCCTCCCCGTCGAAGGACTCTACCCTCATGCCCAGGCCCCGGGTCTGCAGCTCTCCTTTGTAAACCGGTCCGATGGGGTTGCCCAGGGCAAAGCAGGAGATAATGTCGGTGCCGCCGGAAATGGAAGACAGGCAGAGGTCCCGCTTGATCTCCCGGTAGACGTAATCAAAGCTGTCCACCGACAGGGGCGACCCGGTGGACAGCACGGCTTTAAGCGCCCCCAGACCATAAGTCCGGCCCGGCCTGACTCCTTCCTTTTCGGCCGAGGCCAGGTACTTGGCGCTGGTGCCGAAGACGCTGATCCCCTCTTCTTCGGCAACCTTCCAGAGGATGTCCGGCTGGGGGTAGAAGGGCGATCCGTCGTAGAGGACCACGGTGGCCCCCACGGCCAGGGAGCTGACCAGCCAGTTCCACATCATCCAGCCGCAGGTGGTGAAATAGATGATCGCGTCCTCCCGCCCCAGGTCGGTGTGCAGCACCAATTCCTTGAGGTGCTGGATCAGGGTCCCCCCGGCCCCGTGCACGATGCATTTGGGTACTCCGGTGGTGCCGGAGGAATACATGACGTACACCGGGTGGTCAAAGGGGAGTTGGGCAAAGTCTATTTCCCCCGCCGGGCCCGGCGGAATAAACGAACTGTAACTCACGGCCCGGGGCACCTGGCTTAAGTCCGGGTTTTCACTAAGGTAGGGCACCACCACCACCTTTTCCACCGAGTCTATCTCCTTCAGTATCCCGGCCACCCTGGACAGTGAATCGATGGCCTTGCCGTTGTAAAAATAGCCGTCGGCGGTGAAGAGTATCCTGGGCTGAATCTGGCCGAACCGGTCCAACACTCCCTTGATGCCGAAGTCCGGGGAGCAGGAGGACCAGAGCGCGCCGATGCTGGTGGCCGCCAGCATGGCAGTAACAGTTTCAATCATATTGGGCATGAAGCCGGCCACCCGGTCCCCGGGCTTGACGCCGTGGTTCTTCATGGCCCTGGCCAGCCCGGCCACTTGGTCATAGAGCTGGGCGTAGGTAAGAGACTTGCGGTGGCCGGCCTCACCGCGAAAAATCAGGGCGGTGCGGTCATCCCGGCAGCGCAGTAGATTTTCGGCAAAATTGAGCCTGGCGCCGCTGAACCACCTGGCCCCCAGCATCTCCTCCAGTCCTGTGGCCACACTTTCGTATGGCTTTGAGTGGATGATGCCGCAAAAGTTCCAAACCGCCTCCCAGAAGCCGGCGATATCGGTAACCGACCACTGGTACAGTTGGTCATAGTCGCTAACTTCCCGGCCGCAGTTTTCCTTCACGTACCGCATGAACCGGGTCAGGTTTGATCTCGCCACCCGATCCGGGGACGGCCGCCACAGTATCTCGCCCACCCTCTCAACACCCCCTGAATAATTTTTATCTTACTATTTTTTTATATATTCTTACTTTTAGATGTACATTTTGACACCGTCATCTTTTTTCCTGCCGGCAGGACTATTCTTCAACCGGCAGGCAGGTCACCCCAACCAGACCAGGGCCGGTATGGGTGCCCACTACAGGCCCCAGACGCCCAACCAGTATCTCCCGGCAGTCAAAGCTCTCCTGCATTCCCTTTTTGACCTCTTCCAGCCCTTCGGGGAAATTACCGTGGGTAATCCAGCACTGCAGGCGGGAACCCTTGCCGAATCTCTCCTCCATGATCGAAATCAGCCTGCTCAGAGCCTTGGAACGTCCCCTTACCTTTTCGTGGGGGTGCACTAGTCCGTCTTTGAGGGTGAGAATTGGTTTAACATTAAGCAGGGTCCCCAGAAACGCCTGGGCTTTGCCGATACGGCCCCCACGCTGCAGGTATTCCAGGGTGTCAACCATAAAATAGACCTGCGTCTGCCGCTGCATCTTTTCAATCATGGCCATGAGTTCGGACTTGCTTTTCCCGGCCTCGGCGGCCCTGGCCAGGTTTAACACCATGGTCCCCAGTATGACGCTGACCACTCCGGAGTCCACCACTTCCAGCGCGGGGTAATCCAGCATGGTTTTGGCCAGATTGGCCGACTGCACGGTGCCGCTCATGAGGCTGGAGATATGGATGGAGATAATCTCGTCCCCCGCCTCCGCCAATGGCCGGTAGTACTCCACAAACTCGGCCGGGGAAGGCTGGGAGGTGCTTGAAATCTCGCCGGCCACCTGGCGGCGGAAGAATTCGTCCGGGGTTATTTCAACCCCGTCCAGGTAAACCTCCTGGCCGAAAAAAACCTTCAGCGGCACCACCGTGATGCCGTAACGCCTGACAATATCCTCCTGCAAATCCGCGGTGCTATCGGTAACAATACTAATCTTGGCCACTCTCTATCCCCTTTCGCTATTCAGCTGATACTATGAACTGGTAGTGGGGCTGACCCCCGTAGTGAAGTTCAATCTCCAGTTCCGCACCTTCCCCGGCCAGCTTCTCGGCCACCTGCCGGGCCTCGTCTCCGGAGAGGCCGGCGCCGTAATAAAGGGTGATAATCTCGGCGCCATCCCCGGCCAGCTCCTGCACCAGTTCCCGGACCACCGGGCAGAGGCCGGCCCCGGCCGCCACGATCCGATCGCCACTGACGGCGATGTATTCGCCGGATCTGATCCTGCGTCCGTCCAGGGTAGTGTCCCTGACCGCCCTGGTAATCTCACCGCTTTGGACCTGCCCGGCCGCCGAAGACATTTTCCCGGCCACCTCGTCCAGGTCGCCGTAGGGGTTATGCACCAGCATGGCGGCAAGCCCATGGGGGATACTGGTGGTC
>Ga0209347_1004120_pt1 | contig 15655 bp, 10 predicted proteins | sample AutmiccommuBRH23_FD_187382 | JGI IMG/M metagenome (GOLD analysis project Ga0209347, IMG submission 187382) | Deep subsurface microbial communities from Mt. Terri, Switzerland - Autotrophic microbial communities BRH/23 (SPAdes) (version 2) | ecosystem: Environmental > Aquatic > Deep subsurface >... | reverse complement strand
AACCATTGTATATAAGGGGCAGTTTCTGGCACATCAAATTGAAAAATTTTATCCGGAGCTTCAAGATGAACGATTGGAGAGTGCTATCGCAACTGTGCATCAGCGGTATAGTACAAACACTTTCCCCTCCTGGAGACTGGCCCATCCATATCGTTATTTTTCCCATAATGGAGAAATCAATACCATACGTGGGAATATAAAGTGGATGAATGCAAGGGAAGGCGTAATGACATCAAAGTTATTCGGCGACGATTTTGAAAAAGTACTTCCTATTATACAGCCTAACAGTAGTGATTCGTGTAACTTGGACAATGTTTTTGAATTACTTATTTTAAATGGATATTCCACAGCCCATGCAATCAAGATGCTTATGCCGGAATCATGGAGATATGACAAAACCATGTCTGCTGACCTTAGATCCTTTTATGAGTATCATGAAGGCTTAATTGAACCATGGGATGGTCCAGCCACTATTGTTTTCAGCGATGGTGTCCAGGTTGGAGCCACCTTGGATAGGAATGGGCTCAGACCTGCACGATACTTAATAACAAAAGACAATCTAGTGGTAATGGCTTCAGAATCCGGTGTGCTTAAGTTACCGGAAGAGGAGATTGTTAAAAAAGGAAAATTAGGACCCGGAAAAATATTGATTGTAGACACAATGGAAAAGCGGATCATCACTGACAACGAAGTTAAGCAGAAGCTTGCCAGTGAAGGCGGCTATGCGGATTGGATCAAGAAAAATAAAATTGAATTAAATGAAATAAAATTAAATAAAGTCTTGCCAAGAATGGATGAAGAAACCCTTACGACTAAGCAGATCATATTCGGTTATACAGAAGAAGAGTTAAAACGAATCCTAGCCCCAATGGCAAAAGATAGTAAGGAGGCCATTAACTCCATGGGTAATGATGCACCTCTGGCCATACTTTCTGACAAATCGCAGCTATTATTCAATTACTTCAGACAGCTCTTTGCACAGGTAACCAATCCTCCGATCGATCCGATCCGTGAGAAAAAAGTTATGTCTTTAAATCAGTATATTGGACGTTCTGGTAATATCTTAAAAAAGATAAATGAAAAGAAATCTAATAAATTTATTGAGCTTGAACAGCCCATTCTTTATGCTGAGAAGATGGAGAAAATTAGAAATGTTGATATTGATACACTGAGAAGTATTACATTACCCATTATTTTTGAAGCTGATCAATATGAAAAAGGACTCAGCGATGCAATTCAAACACTGAAAAAAAGGGTAGAAGAAAATATCGCTCAAGGTTATCGGATTATTATTCTAAGTGATCGAGATGTTGACCGTTATCGAGCAGCTATACCTAGTCTTCTAGCTGTGAGCGCAGTGCATAATCACTTGATTCAGAAGAAGCTCAGAACAAAGGTTGATATCATCATTGAAACCGGTGAAGCCCGTGACTCATTTCACATGGCCCTATTACTTGGATATGGTGCGACTGCCGTATATCCATACATGGCCTTAGAATCGATCAATTATCTGGTAAAGAACCAGCTTTATATCAATGATATTACTGTGAAGGAAGCCAGTATGAGCTATGTACGGTCATTGGGATATGGTATTCGAAAAATTACCTCTAAAATGGGAATATCTACTTTAAGAAGCTTTAATGGTGCTCAAATTTTTGAAGTAATCGGTCTTGACGAAGCTTTGGTTAATGAATATTTCTCAGGGACACCCTCCCGTTTACCTGGATTTAAGATGGAGGATATCGCAAAAGAAACTTTGATACGTCACCATAAGGCCTTTGAATCCAAGGTTAGTACACAGCGTTTGGAGGTCAGCGGACAGCTCTATTGGAGAAAGGACAGTGAGGAGCATCTATTCAACCCGGATACGATCTCAAAGCTCCAACACTCATGCAGGACAAATGACTATCGTTTATTTAAGGAATATTCTACCCTCATTAATGATCAGTCTAAAAAACTAAAGACTATCCGAGGACTTTTAAAATTCAAAAAAGCTAATCCGGTACCGTTAGATGAAGTAGAATCCGTTGAATCCATTATTAAAAGGTTTGCTACGGGTGCAATGTCCTTTGGATCTCTTAGTAAAGAAGTCCATGAAACACTGGCTATCGCCATGAATAGAATCGGAGGAAAAAGCAATTCCGGTGAAGGCGGCGAAGATGATGAACGCTATGTCCCTACTGCAAATGGCGACTATAAAAGAAGTGCAATAAAACAAGTTGCTGCTGCACGATTTGGGGTTAACACCAACTACCTGATAAATGCAAATGAACTGCAAATCAAGATCTCTCAAGGTGCAAAACCCGGTGAAGGTGGCCATTTGCCAGGTGGAAAAGTGACGAAAGATATTGCAAAAGTACGCCGTTCACTACCTGGAATCGATTTAATTTCTCCGCCACCTCATCATGACATCTACTCCATTGAAGATTTAGAACAGCTGATTTTCGATTTAAAAAATGTAAACCCGAAGGCTCGGGTTAGTGTTAAGCTTGTTGCTGAAGTAGGGGTTGGTACTGTAGCTGCTGGAGTTGCCAAAGGCAGTGCTGATATGGTTTTGATTAGCGGTCATGACGGCGGTACCGGGGCTTCGCCTATCACATCGATAAAAACAGCCGGTGTACCTTGGGAAATAGGCCTTGCAGAAACACATCAGACTTTACTGCTTAACAACCTCAGAAGTCGAATTGCTGTCCAAGTGGATGGTCAGATGCGAACAGGCCGTGATGTGGTTATTGGCACTCTTCTAGGTGCAGAGGAGTTTGGTTTTGCAACAGCACCCCTCGTAGTATGCGGATGTATTATGATGCGCAAATGTCACAATAATACATGTCCTGTAGGAATCGCTACTCAGGATCCTGAACTTAGAAGTCATTTCAAGGGAGATCCGGAGCATGTAATCAATTTCTTCCGTTTTATAGCCAGCGAAGTTCGTGAAATCATGGCTGAACTAGGTTTTAGAGCAATGGATGAAATGATCGGAAGAGTAGACCTGCTTGAGGTTAATAAAGATAACACCCACTGGAAAACGAAAGATCTGGATTTAAGCACCATCCTATATAAACCTGAACTTCCTGTGAGATTTGGGCGAAGAAAAATAAAACAACAGATTGATCAAACAGCCAATGTTCTTGATAGAAGGCTAATAGAAACAGCAGCCTTGGCTTTAGAAACAGGTGACAAAGCAAGTGGAACTTTTGAAATCACAAATACAGACCGTACTGTTGGAGCAATGCTATCAGGAGAAGTGACTACCCGTTACGGTGAAGAAGGTCTCCCGAAAGATACGATTGATTTTACCTTCATGGGAACATCGGGTCAAAGCTTTGGCGCTTTTGCTGTTAATGGTGTTACACTACGTTTGTATGGTGATGCCAATGATTATCTAGGTAAAGGATTATCCGGAGGTAAGATTATTGTTACCCCAAATGAAAAGTCTGCCATTATTCCGGATAAAAACATCATAGCCGGTAATACCCTTCTATATGGAGCCACTTCTGGAGAGGCCTATATCTGCGGCAGAGTTGGTGAGAGATTCGCCGTAAGGAACAGTGGTGCCATAGCTGTCGTTGAGGGCGTGGGAGACCATGGCTGCGAGTATATGACAGGCGGCCGGGTGGTTATTCTTGGGGAAACCGGCAGAAACTTTGGAGCAGGTATGAGCGGAGGAATTGCATATGTGTTAAATGAAGATGAGAGTTTTCAAGCAAAATGCAACTTTGAAATGATAGAGATTGACCAGTTAGAAGAAGAGGATTTTCAATTTGTCATAGAGTTGATTGAAAATCATGTGAAATACACAAATAGTCCTAAGGGTAAGAGCGTTCTTGACAACTGGAATGAATATAAGTATAAATTTGTTAGAGTAATAAGTCCTCAATTTAGAGCAATTCTTGAAAAATCTAATGAAATATCCGTAGATAGCAGGGGGGTGAAATACTGTGGATAACAGAAAAGCATTCATGATATATGGAAGAAAGGATGCAAAGAAGCTTCCGGTCGAAGAAAGGATTAAAAATTATAAGAAGGTTTATATCCCTCAGACAGAGGAAGAAATAAGAATTCAAGCAGCTCGCTGTATGGATTGTGGTGTTGCCTTCTGCAACAACGCATGTCCTTTAGGAAATGTTTTGCCGGATTTGAATTATCTGGTTACTAACGGTCAATGGAAAAAGGCTTCTGGAATTTTGTTAAGTACAAACAATTTTCCAGAGTTTACCGGAAGGTTATGCCCAGCTCTATGTGAATCCTCCTGTACCCTTGGAATTAATCAAGAGCCAACAACTAACAGGGAAATAGAGTTAAGTATCATAGAAAAAGCTTTCGAAGCTGGGTGGGTAAAACCCCTTCCTCCAAGAATGAAAACCGGCCGCAAGGTTTGTGTAGTGGGTTCTGGTCCTGCCGGACTTGCTGCAGCTCAACAGCTGGCACGGGTGGGCCACGATGTAACGGTGTATGAGCGTGCGGAGAACATTGGTGGTATTTTAGCCCTAGGTATTCCAGACTATAAATTGGAAAAATGGGTTTTAGAGCGAAGACTGGATCAACTGGAGGAAGAGGGAATCAAATTTATTACCAACAAGAATGTGGGTGTAGATATTTCTGTAGAAGAACTTAAATCAAAATTTGATGTCATTTGCTTAGCCGGCGGTTCTACAATACCAAGGGATTTGGATATAGAAGGAAGATCCTTGGAGGGAATTCATTTTGCAATGGATTATCTAATCCAACAGAATTTTGTTAATAAAGGAAAGGAAATTCCTATAGATCAACGTATTGATGCCGCTGGGAAAAGTGTTATTATTATTGGAGGCGGTGATACGGGGGCAGACTGCCTGGGTGTTGCACTCCGTCAAGGTGCAAAGAAGGTTTACCAATTGGAGCTAATGCCTCAGCCCCCAAAAAACAGAACTGAAAAAATGCCTTGGCCGACTTGGCCGGCCATACTACGGACTAATACCTCCCATGAAGAAGGTGGAAAAAGAAGATGGAGTGTTGCAACAAAATATTTTTCAGGTGAAAATGGTCATGTACAGAAGGTTCATTGTGTAGAGTTGGAGTGGGTTGATGATAAAGATGGAAGGAGAAAAATGGAAGAAGTTAAAGGAAGCAGCTTTGAACTTGATGCAGACCTTGTCCTCTTTTCCATGGGATTCCTTCACCCGGAACATGGGGCTATGATTAAAGCCTTCGACATTGATTTAGATGATCGAGGAAATATTAAAACCTATGGAAATCATATGACCAATGCTCCAGGCGTGTTTGCAGCAGGAGATATGCGAACAGGACAGTCCCTTGTATGTAAAGCAATTTCTGATGGCAGAGCTGCAGCTGAAGCTATAGATAAATATTTAGGTAATCAATAAAATACAAACTCCTTTCCGGTGAGATTAGAAATAATATCAAACCGGAAAGGAGCTTTTTTGTATATATCCCTTATTTATGTCATAAAACCAAAGTTCACCGCTTTTGTTTTTATTGAGACTACTTTTTATTCTGACAAAATGCATTGTGCTTTTTCAAACTTGCTATCCCTAGTAACACCATCGGTAAGATCATTCCTAAGCCTATGCTAATGATAGCATAACTGCCTGATATGAATCGTCTGATCACCACGATGTTGGGAAAAGCGACAACAGCTAGTACCAAAATGAAAAGTCCAACAGGTATAACCAACCTTCGATAATTGGTTAATCCAAATACTTGAGCAGCTCCCAGGGATGAGGCGTAATAGAAAAGAGATATTTTGCCAAAACTTCCGGCTAACCACAGCAGTACAGCCAATGGCTGCAAATTTTGTAGAAAAGCCAGCTTTATGTATTTGATTTGTTCATAGGTAGGGTAAATCTGTTTTGCTGCCAATTCTACCCCAAATACGGCAATGGGTCCGGTTAAGGGTCCCACAAATAATGCGCTGATAATTAATATTGCTCCCATATTGGCTTTTCTAAGCACAGCCGGAGTATTTAATGCCGGCTGCACCATTCCGATAACCACGATTTCTGCCATCAAGGCTATCAATGGAATACTTCCGTGCAAAACGGGAGCGATACCCCCTTCCATGATCGGTAATAGATTCTGGTACTCCTTATCAGGGTATGACATACTAGAAGCAAGGACGCCTGCAATGATAAGAAGTGGGAGGAGAACTTCGTTAACCCTGAGAAAGGCTTCTAATCCCATAAATACAGCATAGGCACAAACCGATAAAAAAAGAATACCGAAAATTAGTGAAGGGGCTTGCTGCATAAAAACTTCTGTCATAAAGTTCATTAAGGCACGGAGTGTGATGGCCGGAATTAGGAGAAAATAACCTACATATATCAAGCCAGCCAATTTACCGATGACTTTGCCCATAAGGATACAGGATAGTTCTATCAGTGACTTCCCCGATGCACGCACCCCTAGAATGGAAAGTACTAAAGCGGATAACAGTCCGGGAATTATTGCCATAAGTAAAGAAAGCCACCCATCCCGCCCCGCCATATCAAAAACTATCGGCACAAACAGCAGGTGACCTGTCACTGTAATTGAACTGACAATAATTAAACGCAATTGATGTCCGGTAATGTGAGGTTGTTCCATCTATTTCATCTCCGTGCCATTATTTTATATCATTTTAGAAGTCTATCCACAGCCGCAGCCACCGGCTTAAAAATGATTTCTACTCCTTTGGTGGGATTGGGTAATGGCCAGTCCAAAACCTGGCCAAGGCTGTAAACTATGCCAATAGCCATCAATACAGAATATACGCATAATTCTTTCCACATTTTATTTTTCACTAAACCCGGTACCTCCAGTACTATCAATACGCAAAAACCTAATATCAGGGCAAATACCATTTTTTCACCTGCTTTCTACGGTGATGGGGTTGGAAATCATCCCGGTTCCACGAATCTTAACTTCAACATTTACTTCCACTTGAAGGCCGGAATAGATACTTTGCCACTTTTCCTCCACGCTTTTCCATACCTTTGGATACTTCCGGTGGATTGCTTCACCAAATCCAAAGACATCAGCCTCCATGCTCTGGGTTTTGTGCACTGCGTTTTTGATGAGCTGCTCGATTTCCGCAGCAACCTGTGCTTCCAGTTTTTTGATATCCTCCGGTTTGGCTAAGGATACCGAATCTTCCATGGTACCTACATTTCCCTCGGCCTTGACTTCCAAGGTGATGGAAATGTTATCCTCTGAGACTGAAGGAATAATTTTCGTTTTGGCCTTAGTCATTTCAAAGGAAAAATTTTCTTGTCGGCTGTTGGCTATCTTCAGAGGCATTATACCTACTTTAGCCTTATTAATAACATAGAGAAATCCTCGAGTTTCGGTGTCTGTAAGCCAACCGGCCAGCTTACTTTCACGGAAAACCGCAGTTCCTGTAGGCCTGGCAAAATTCTGGGGCTGCTCACTGCCCGCTGGGGAAGGCAGTTCTTCAGGTGTAGGAAAGATTTCCAATTTTCCTGCAGCCGGATCACGTCCGGGAGCTAAAAGAGAGGACACAAATTCTCTTACATCAGGTACATAGGTTTTGGAAACCGCGGGCACAGATCTCTCCGATATTCCGGCGAGCTCCTGGGATAATGTTGATTCGAGTTGGGGCAGACCCCTTTCGAAGACCTTTAGGGCTTCTCCCGCGGTTATAAAGAGCAAGTTACGCATACGAAGATCCTTGTGGCGTAGGAGCAAATCCATTACTTTATCGACACCATCCTCCCTGGCCAACCGTTCTCCGATAATTACCATATCGGAATGGGCGAAGAATACAAACCTGGGTGACCTGGTAGATATATTTTTTTCAGCATCAAATAAAGTTTCCCCAAACTCTGAAACTATCCAATAAGGAGCGAGGGCCTTCCCTCCACCTCCTTCTGTGGCTCCGCCCATCTCATAGGGTTTATATACATAGGAAATAGCCCTGTACATGTCCCGACCGTTTACGGTAACCTTGTCAAAGCCAGTGGCACCAACAATGGCCAGTTCATCAATTTCCTTGCGGTCCCAGCAGCCGGAGGTAAATAGTGTGAGAAAAATTATTAGCAGAAATGAAGCCTTTCTCATTTGCAGCTCCTCCTTTTCTTCTTACGAACAGCAGCCACCGCTAAAAGCAGAGCTGGAATCAATAGCTCAAAGGTGAAAGCATAAACCGGAAAAGTCTTGCTAATTAACTCTACCAATTCCCGAGAGTTCTTGTAAACTGCCGATGACCATGCAATCAGAATAATGCCCACAGGAGTAACCATGGGTTTATAATCCTGGAGTTTAAACCACCGGGCAAGGGCCAGAACAGCACAGTAGTAGAACAAGGCGATCTTTATCATTAGTCCTGCCACCCAGACTAACATTACCAGCGCCTCCATCCGTTCCAGCACTACGGCCACCTGACCATAATCGGCCAGGGTAAAATAGGGAAAGGTCAAGTGGCTGCTCAATTCTGAACCAAAGACTCCCACGGTGGCAATGGTATTCAGGGTTAAAACAATGCCAAGAAATATAACCGCATATATGCTGGCTTTTCTGGCTTTTTTCAGCTGGTTCAAATTTGGGAGAAGCATTAACATTAAAACAATCTCTCCCCGCCAGGCTGAAGGGGGCAGTGAACCTTTAAGCACGGGCTTAATTCCATCCTCCAGAATGGGGGTTAAATTGGCTAAATCCATGTCATAGGCTACAAAAACCACCAGACCCAGATAGGAAATCAGAAGAGGAAGGAAAAGAAACTGATTCAGTCTGCCGATGACTTCCAAACCGTTACGGACCCCATAAGAAGCCAGCCAGACTATGATTAGGGCGGAAACCAACCTCGGCGTTTTAGGTAGAAAGGTGGCAGTCATAAAGTCTGCAAATTCCCCGACGATAATGGCATTTGTCCAGATAAAAAAGAAGATGTAAGTCAAAATAACCAGATGCCCTAAGATAGCACCAAACACTTTAGGACTGTACTCTACAATGCTTTCACTGGGAAAACGCCGTCCTAAAGAGGTACAGACCAATGATACCATCAGACCGAAAAAAGTAGCAAAAAATAGAATAGACATCCATCCATCCCGTCCCGCTGCCTCTGCAGTTACTGCCGGAACAAACAACATGGCGGTAGAACCTACAAGGGTAACCAATAACAGGCTGAGTTGGCTTGCGCTTATTTTTCCCTGATCAAGCATCCTTTCCACCACCTTTCCCATTCCCGGTTTTCCTAGGTGGCGGAGTCCGGGGCTTTTGGAAAAAGTCCTGTCTCACCGGTTCTCCAGACCTGTTCATACGTGGTCTGGTAAACATGGCCCACCAGGGGAAGCGAACAAAGGAGTCCTTCATGTCCCTCAGACTCAATGGGGCAATGGGCGAAAGAAACGGTACTCCGAAGGAACGAAGGGCACAGAGATGAATTAAGATGGCCAGCAGTGCCACCATAACACCAAACAGTCCCAAGGCACCTGCCAGGAAGATGATAGGGAACCTGACAAGGCGGATAGCAATAGATCCCTCCAGGGAGGGAATTGTAAAGGAAGCAATGGCGGTTAGTGCCACTACGACAACCATAATTGGTGAGACCAGTTTAGCAGTTACAGCAGCTTCACCGATAACCAAGGCTCCGACGAAACTAATGGCAGGGCCTACAGGACGAGGCAGCCGGACCCCTGCCTCCCGCAGAATCTCAAAGGTGGCCTCCATGAGAACGGCTTCCATGAAAGCCGGGAAAGGTATACCTTCTCTAGAACTGGCAATAGAGATTAATAGGGATGTGGGAATCATTTCCTGATGGAAAGAAGTAATGGCAACATATACTGAAGGCCCAAGCATAGCAATCATTAATGTTATAATCCGCAATAAACGGACAAAAGTTGCCCATGGATAACGGTTATAGTAATCCTCGGGAGAACCAAGAAATTGAGGAAATGTATAAGGGACCGTTAAAACAAAAGGTGTGTTATCCACCAGGATGGCCACCTGTCCTTCCAACAGACCGCCAGCTACTTTGTCCGGACGTTCGGTAACATTCATCTGGGCAAAGGGAGTAAAAGGTTCATCCTCAATGAATTCCTCGATATAACCGCTTTCCAGGATAGAATCGGTATCAATCCGCGAAAGCCTTGTTCTGACCTCTTGGACGACCTTGTCATCCACAATACCTGTGATGTACATGATGAGTACATCGGTTTTTGTTAAGGCACCGATTTTCATGCCTTCTGATTTCAGGCGGGATGTCCTAATACGCCGGCGGATATGGGCAGTATTCACGCTGATGTTTTCCGTAAATCCATCCCGGGGGCCTCGGACCACGGTCTCTGTTTCCGGCTCTGCTACTGCCCGGGATTCCCATCTTTTAGCATTGAGAATTAAAGCTTGTCCGGAGCCATCCAAAAGCAAGGCCGTATTTCCGGCCATGATTTGATCTGCCAACTCATTTACTTGATTGGTTTCGGTGATCTCTCCGATGGTTAGCAGCCTATCCTTCACAATCTTATAAGCGTTGTATGAATTTAGTTTCCCGACCTCGTTAATCCATTGGCTGTCCACCATTAATGGACTTAATGCTCCATCCGATATCAAACTGGTATTCACTAACCCGTCAACGTAAATGATTGCTGCCTTCACCGGTTTACTGCCGCTAATTACATATTCGCGAAATTTCACATCACTGCAGTTTTCAAAAATTTCTTTGAGCTGCAGCATGTTTCGGGTCAAATGAGTAGAAAGGGGGATTTCTTCTACCATATAGTCATTATTCTTATCAGAATGTGATCCATCAGCCAACTTTTTCAGTTTTTTAAATATATTTCCAAGCATTATTATCAGCTCTCCCAGCATTAGTAGCAGATTTCTACTTTCAATTATTATCTCTTTTTATGATGCTCGATATTCAGGTTATAGCTGCATTTCCCAACTTGCTGGCTCGAAACCTAAGCACTTACATAGCAAATATAATTTATACCACTAAACTAGTACACTGTCACCTCTAAAACTTTTATAATCAACTTTCCATGTCATCCTGAGCGCCAGCGAAGGATCTTGCCTATCAGGATTCTTCGCTGCGCTCAGAATGACAACATTTAGATGTTACGAGGTACTAGATGTATAAAAGAGGAGGGTATAAAAAATAATTGACAAAATATTCAAACAGTAATAGAATAAAAAGAAACTACAAAAACTAAAATAGTTTCTAAAGTATATCATATTTAATTTTCGTTGATAATTATAAGGGGGTAAAGAAAGATGAAGGATTATTTGCAAATTGCAAATGGCAAGGTGTTTTTCATATGTGGGGCAGTAATGATTTTATTTATTGTTTTGCAGTCACTTCTATTTTTAAATCTTGCATATAAGGAGGGAAAAAGAATTGGTCTGTCAAAAGATAAGATGCTCAAAGCCTTTAGAACAGGGGCTATATCAACAATAGTTCCAACCGTTGCAATTATAGTAGCATTAATAACTATGGTACCTGTTCTTGGCGTTCCTATTCCATGGATTAGACTTTCAATCATTGGATCAGCACCTTATGAGTTGATGGCAGCGGGTATCGGCGCAAAATCCATGGGTGTTGACGGTTTAGGTGGAGCAGGATATACAAAACAGGTATTTGCCACATCCGTATGGATCATGTGTGTTGGATCTATCTGGGCTGTAACATTTGTAGCAATCTTTTTGAAAAAAATAAGAGCAAGATATGCTAAATCTGTAGATACTGATCCAAAGTGGAGAACAGTCCTGGTGAATGCAGCCTTTCTGGGTGTATTCTCTATTTTTATTGCTGATCCAATTACAAAAGGGGGATTACCCCTGGCCACATTATTAAGTGGAGCTGCCATCATGACTTTCTTTGCAATCTTAATCGTTAAATTTAAGCAGCAGTGGCTAAAGGAGTTTGCCCTTGCCTTTAGTATGATAGGGGCCATGGCATGTACGGTTTTGATTACACAATTATTTTAGGAGGTGCTGAGCATGGAATTAAAAATAGCTTCAAATGAAAGTACATATACATATGAGAATAAGGTTCATTTGATTGGTAGAAGTACACTGATGATCGGTCTTTTACTCTCGTTTCTTCCCCCTGTAATACTTTGGTTGGTATATGGTATTGCTCCTCCATTTAAAAACTTGTTAAATGGTATCATAAGTATTTCCTCGGTTATGATCGCTGTTTCGATTGTGGAGGTATTAACCTTCGCTCCTTTATTAGGGTCAAGTGCCATGTACATGTCCTATCTGACCGGCAATATTTCAAACATGAAAATACCCAGTGCAGCAATAAGTATGGAGGTTGCAGAGGTTAAACCCTCCACTGAGGAAGGTGACATCATCTCTACAATAGCCATTGCAGGATCAGTAATCATGAGTGAAATCATTATAGTAGTAGGTGTCATTATGATCGCTCCTATTAGCACAAAGCTTAACAATCCTCTCATCCAACCTGCCTTTGAACAGATATTGCCGGCTCTTTTCGGCTCTATCGGAGCCTATTATATTTTAAAAGAATGGAAATTGGCAGCAGCTCCACTTTCTATGGCAGTGGCTTTAAGCTTGATTGGGAACTTGCCCACTTCCATAACCATACCTATTTCCGTTTTGACTTCGGTCTTGACAGCAAAATATCTTTACAAGAAAAATCTTTTAAAGACAGAATAGCCTTGTCACGGCTAAACATATTCTGCTAAAACGGATGGTTAAAACTACTGTAGTAGGAAGGACGATAATATGAATAGTAAAATTATGTTTTTTAGAGCCTTGCTATATGCCATAGGCTTAGTTAAAGGTGAAAAATACAAGTATTCACAAGAATATGAAGATAACTTTAAATACATGGATTTGGGCGAAAAACTATGGTGGGGATATAAATCTGCCATTAAACAGATAGAAAAGGCTGAAAAAGGGAAAGGGATAGAAGAATATTTTGCGAATCAAGATTTGAACTTTGAACCTGGTGAATCTTTTGACATTAAAAATAAGATAGTCATCACAGCAGGTGGAGACTTGAGCTCATCTGAGATGATCACCCCTGAAAACACTGAACATCTTTGGGAAGATATAAAAGATTTCTATTTTTCCGGGGATATTGTATGCGCTAATCTCGAAGCGCCTATCGTTTCATCAAAGCCTCCCTGTGGGGTTCCGGGGATGTGTTTTACAGCACCAAAGCTAAATATATCACCGGAAATGTTTGAACGATTTATATACGGGGGTAGGGGAGTGAATCTCTTCTCCACTGCCAATAACCACAGCCTGGACCAAGGAGAGAAGGGTATAATCGATACATTGAACTTTCTTGATGCCAAGGGATATGCACATGTGGGAACGTCCCGAACTCCCCAGGAGCAGGAGAATATACCGATTATTGAGAAGAATGGAATTAAAGTCGCCTTTATTTCCTATACCTATTGTCTTAATGGTGAAGATCCCATACCGGGGAAGGAATATATGACCAACATGATCCGGCTGAATAAACCGGACACAGATATTTCTTTAATAGAGAAGCATGTGAAGATCGCACGGGAAAAAGGAGCTGACATCGTTGCAGCCATATTGCATTGGAGTATAGAATTTGAAACTTATCCCATTGAAAACATTATTAAAATGGGCCATAGAATTATGGAATGCGGAATCGATATTATTTTTGGAGGCCATCCCCATGTGGCACAGCCAATGGAAAAATATAAATTTTATGATCCTATTGAAAGAAGGGAAAAGGAAGGCTTTATTGTTTATTCATTAGGGGAACTGGTATCATTAAACCTTTTAAGCAAGAATTCAAGATTAGCTACTCTAGTAAAACTGGAGATCTCAGAGGGAATCGAAAACGATACTAGAAGGGTGAAGATTACTAATTTGAAGGTGTTACCAATATTTATATATTTTAAAATGCAAAAGGGAATGACAGAATATAGGGTTTTAGACCTCTTAAAGACATTAAAGGGTCAAGAAAATGGAGAAAATCCATATGGGTTTAATGAAGGTGAGATCAATGAATTAAGGCGACTGGAACAATTAGCCTATCATAAAATATTACCAAAGATTCGTTCCAAGATATTAGCTTAAGGGGAGGGAAAGTAGATGTCAAATTCAAACAGCGTACTATTAGACTACTCAAAACCGGAGGTGCTGCTTCAAAACCTGATAAGATACAATACTACCAATCCTCCGGGGAATGAGGCGGAATGTATAAAGTATATCTATAATCTATTGAAGGATGCAGGTCTTGAAGTTCAAATACTCTATGAAAAGCCTGAACGATTGAATTTGATTGCAAGATTGAAAGGACAAGGGATAAAACCGCCTTTACTCATGTACGGACATGTGGATGTGGTCACAACGGAGCATCAGGATTGGGATTACCCCCCTTTTGAAGGTGTATTGGCAGATGATTGTGTTTGGGGAAGGGGAGCTCTTGATATGAAAGGCGCACTTTCCATGATGATCTGTGGAATCTTCCGGGCAAAAGAAGAAAACTATGTGCCCATGGGAGATGTTATTTTATGTCTTGTCAGCGATGAGGAAGACGGTGGAGCTTATGGAGCTAAGTACATCGTTGAGAATCACGGGGACATATTTAATCATGTGAAGTATGCCATAGGAGAAATTGGAGGCTTTACCATGATGGTGGGTGGAAAAAGGTTTTATCCCATCATGGTCTCGGAGAAACAAAGATGTGAGGTTAAGGCGGTAATCAAAGGGCAAGGCGGTCATGGCTCACTACCTATAAAGGATGGTACCATGGCTAGGCTTGGAGAGATATTGAATACATTCAATAAAAAAAGGCTTCCTGTACATATTACTCCACCGGTGAAAATGATGATAGAGGCCTTAGCATCTAATATGTCTTTTATCCCTGGACTTGGTATGAAAGCGCTTCTAAATCCAGCATTTACGGATAGGGTATTAGATCTTATGGGACCTAAGGGAAGGGTGTTTGATGCTGTGTTACATAACACTGCCAATGCCACAATAATACAGGGAGGAAAAAAGATCAATGTTATTCCCAGTGAAGTAGAAGTAAATTTCGATGTACGAATACTTCCCGGTTTAAAATTGGAGGGGCTTATAGAGGAACTCCAACTGCTTATCGGTCAAGATGTCAGACTCCAGGTACTATCCTATGAAAAGGGGCCGGATACCATCGATATGGGTATTTTTGATATTTTGGCACAAATCATAAAGGAAGAGGATAAAGAAGGGATACCGATCCCCTTCGTAGTAAGTGGAGTAACAGATGCACGGTTTTTTTCTACACTGGGCATTCAAACCTATGGTTTTACTCCGATGATCCTATCTGAAAACATAGATTTTTCCAAACTGATACATGGTGCTAATGAGAGAATCCCTGTAAAGGCCTTGAAATTTGGGACAGATTCCATATATAAGTTCATAAAAAGATTTACCATTTAAATACTTCAGGATTTCCTATTGATTGTATAGTAAAAAAAATCTATGATATTATAATCAAAGGATTGTTTAACGAGGTGAGGATATGAAAGACAGAATTATAGAATCCTGTTCCAAGTATATCAATATGTATGGGGTAAAAAGGTTCACCATAGATGATATAGCAAAAGACTTAGGAATCAGCAAGAAGACCATATACAAGTATTTTGACAGTAAAGATGAGCTTGTCAGTGAATTTATCAGTGCAAGCATCAAAGACAATATCAATGCTACTTTGAATGCTATCAAT
>Ga0209347_1004118_pt1 | contig 15668 bp, 16 predicted proteins | sample AutmiccommuBRH23_FD_187382 | JGI IMG/M metagenome (GOLD analysis project Ga0209347, IMG submission 187382) | Deep subsurface microbial communities from Mt. Terri, Switzerland - Autotrophic microbial communities BRH/23 (SPAdes) (version 2) | ecosystem: Environmental > Aquatic > Deep subsurface >... | reverse complement strand
ATCTCCATCGACGCCAGCATTTCACGCACCACGCGGGCAAACGCCTGCTGGTCGTCGAGATTGCCTGACAGATGGTCGAGGTCAGCGCCGGCTTTTTCCTCTACCCAGTCGCGCCAGAGGTTGACCATACGCTCGCCGCTCTTCGGCGCGGCACGGCCGGTGAGCTTTTCGCGCACCATCAGCGCCAGCGCCTCCTCGATCGGGGCGTCCTCGCGTTCGCGCACATCGGCCAGATTGGCCTTGGCATACTTGTCCTCGAGCATCGAGCCGAGATTATCGGCGACCCCGGTCATGGCGCGGGCGCCGATCGCCTCGACGCGAGCCTGCTCGACGGCGTCGTAGACGGCACGCGCCTGCTTGCCTTCCGGCGCAAACTTCGAATGGATGCGAAGATCATGGCACGCACGCTTGAGTGCCATGGAGTCGCCGATGCCGCGCGTTATCGCAATATCGGCCGCCGAAGCCTTCTTCGGCATCTCAGGCAAGCGGGCGCGGTTTCCTGCCAGCGCCGGCTTGTCCTTGGCAAAGGCGACCTCAAGCTCCTTGTCGCCGGAAATCGCACGCATGCAGACCGTCAACGCGCGCTTGAAGCCATCAGCCTCCGCGCCCGATTTCGGCCTGTTGCGCGTATTGTCGCCGGGACCCGCCATTGCGCCTGCTGCTAGCCCAGCACCACGTTAGCGGCCGACTCAGGTAATTCCTGGCCGAAGGCACGCTGATAGAACTCGGCAACGATCGCGCGCTCGAGTTCGTCGCACTTGTTGAGGAAAGTCAGACGGAAAGCCATGCCGACATCGCCGAAGATCTCGGCGTTCTCGGCCCAGGTTATGACGGTGCGCGGGCTCATGACGGTCGACAGATCGCCATTGACGAATGCCGAGCGCGTCATGTCGGCGACCCGGACCATCTTGTTGACGATCTCCTTGCCTTCGGCATTACGATAGTGCTTGGCCTTGGCCAGCACGATGGCCACCTCGTTGTCATGCGGCAGGTAGTTCAGCGTGGTAACGATGGACCAGCGGTCCATCTGCGCCTGGTTGATCTGCTGCGTCCCATGATAGAGGCCGGTTGTATCGCCGAGACCGACCGTGTTGGCTGTGGCGAACAGCCGGAAGGCCGGATGCGGCCGAATGACGCGGCTCTGGTCAAGCAGTGTCAGGCGGCCCGACGATTCCAGCACGCGCTGGATGACGAACATCACGTCAGGACGTCCCGCATCGTACTCGTCGAAGCAGAGCGCGACATTGTGCTGATAGGCCCAGGGAAGGATGCCGTCGCGGAATTCGGTGACCTGCACACCTTCCTTGACCACGATGGCATCCTTGCCGACGAGGTCGATGCGGCTCACATGGCTGTCGAGATTGACGCGCACCATCGGCCAGTTGAGGCGGGCCGCAACCTGCTCGATATGGGTGGACTTGCCGGTGCCGTGGTAACCAGAGACCATGACGCGGCGGTTATAGGCAAAGCCGGCCAAAATCGCCAACGTCGTCTGCGGATCGAACAGATAGTCCGGATCGAAGTCCGGCACATGCTGATCGGCCACCGAATATGCCGGCACAACCATTTTTGAATCGAAGCCAAACTTGTCTTTGACCGACACGGTAGTATCGGGAAGGTTGGCAATGTCGCGATCGACCTTGTTCATAATGTCTCCACGCGCGAAGCCTTCGAGCTTCGCCGACAATCAATTTTGTTCGGGAGCGGTCTTAGTGCCTTTTCCAGCGAGAGGAAAGTTGGAAACGGCCCTTCAATCCTGCTGGCTCAGCACAAACCCGCCTGTTTGAGCACACGATAAGCCTGCAGCACATCGCGGAACCTGTCTTCCGAACCCCTGTCGCCACCATTCGCATCGGGATGATGGCGCTTCACCAGTTCTTTATAGCGCGCCTTGATGTCCTTGCCAGTCGCCTTTGTATCAAGGCCAAGCGTTTCCAGCGCCTTGGCCTCAAGCGGCTTGGCCTTGCGATCCCGCGGCTGGCGCGGGTCCTTGGGACCCTCGAACAGGTTGAACGGGTCGCGAATGCGGTTGTAATAGCCAGCGCGGCCGGATCGCTGCTGCGCCACGTCCGGCGACGAACGGGTACTGGCGCCGTTGATTCCCATCTTCCAGGTCGGGCGATGGCCGGTCATTGCTTCGCGCTGGAACCGCGCGACCTCGGAATCCGGCACGCCGGAGAAATAGTTGAAGCCTTTGTTGTACTCGCGCACGTGGTCGAAGCAGAAGCGGAAATACTCGCCTTCCTTCATCCTTCCTACGGGCGCCTTGTGCGTGCCCGGCTCCTTGCAGCCATCCCATTGGCAGGCCGGCGCGTGCGACTTCACCTCCGCGTCCTTCTCCTGGCGGATCCGAATCTTATCGAAATATTTCGGGTACGGCTTCATCTCATCCATTTATGGGATGTTCGGGCTACGAAACAAGAATTGACATTTTCGGGAAACGGGGCCTACCGACCCAAATCACGGATTAATCCCGCATGCGGCGTCTTTAATGCCGTTCGGCCACATATGGGCGAAGGAGCCACCAATGTCGATACAGGCGACGATCGAAGACAAGCTACAGCGCGAACTTTCACCGGAGCGAATGGAGGTCGTCAACGAAAGCCATCTTCATGCCGGCCATCGCCATGTCGAATCAGATCATCATTCGGAGTTTGACGGCACCGGCGAGACGCATTTCCGCGTGCGCATCGTTTCGCCATCCTTCAACGGCGTGAGCCGGGTCGATCGGCACCGTATGGTCAACGCATTGCTTGCGGATGAACTCAAGACCGGGGTGCACGCCCTGGCCATAGAAGCGTCGGCCCCCGGCGAGAAGACGCGCTGGTAGCACAGCCTTGCCGCGGCCTTCGCAGCGGCAAGCATTTTGCTTCAGGCTACGGGCCTGATCCGCAGTCGCGAAATGCGGTTCTTTTCCCGCTTCATCACGACAAAGCGCTTGCCATGGAAGGTGAATGCCTGCCGCTCCTCCGGGATCGACTGGGTTTCGTGGATGACTAGACCCGCGATGGTCGTTGCCTCGTCGTCTGGCAGTCGCCAGTCAAGCGCACGATTCAGGTCGCGTATCGGCACCGTGCCGTCGACCACCACCGAGCCATCGGCTTCTTGCCTGACGCCCTGGATTTCATCGTCGTGCTCGTCGGCAATCTCGCCGACGATCTCCTCGATGATATCTTCCAGCGTGACCAGCCCTTCGACCTCACCATATTCGTCCACGACGAGCGCAAAATGCGCCTTGCGCCTCAAAAATGCATTGAGCTGATCCTGCAAGGACGTTGTGTCGGGCACGAACCAGGGCTTCGTGGCAATCTTCATCACGTCGATCTTGCCAAAGTCGTTGCCCACATCGTTCAGCGCGCGCAACAGATCCTTGGCGTGCAATATGCCGACGATGTTCTCTGTTGATCCGCGCCACAGGGGCATACGCGTATGCGGGCTCTGCAGAATTTCGCGCACCACCGCTTCAGGAGGATTGTCTGCATTGACCGACCGCATGTTTGTACGGTGAATCATGACGTCGGAAACCTCAAGCTCATGCAGATCGACAAGAGCCCCGACACGATCCGGCCTGCCGTCCGGGCTGTTGAGATCCGACGGCATTCCCCGAACGTTGTCGCTCGGCAGAGGCGCAGCCTCTATGCGCCTCAACTCGTAGCCGATCGCTGCCAGAATCTGTCGGCGCAGCAGGATGATCGCCGCGCCAACCGCCACAACCAGACCGGCCGCGAGTGCGAATGGAGGCGTCATCCGGCGAGGTTCCCTTCCAGGAAAGACAGAACTTCCGATGACGGGACATCTTTTGCGATGAAGCTCTGGCCGATGCCATGGGTCAGGATGAAGGTCAAAGAGCCGCGTGAAACCTTCTTGTCCTGCGCGATATACGAGAACAGCTTCTCGGCATCGGGCAAAGCGCCCGGAATGTCGGCGATCCGCCACGGCAGACCGACTGCTCGCAGATGCGCCTCGACGCGTCCCGCGTCATCCGGGCTCGCCAGATTCAGGCGGGCGGAAAAACGGTACGCCAGCGCCATGCCAATCGCCACGCCCTCGCCATGCACGAGACGGGCACTGTCGTACCCCGTGGCGGCTTCCAGCGCATGACCGAATGTGTGGCCGAGGTTGAGCAGTGCCCGGTCACCCGCCTCATATTCATCGCGCGCGACCACATCGGCCTTGGCGCGGCACGCCTCGGCAATGGCGAAGGAGCGCTGCGGCCCGCCTGAAAAAACATCCCGCCAGTGACCTTCCAGCCATGCAAAGAAGTCGGGACGATCGATCAGGCCATATTTGGCGAGTTCCGCATAGCCGGCACGAAATTCACGCGGCGGCAAGGTGTCGAGTGCCCCCGTATCGGCAAGCACAAGTTGCGGCTGGTGAAACACGCCGACGAGGTTCTTGCCATGGCTGGTGTTGATCCCGGTCTTGCCGCCAACTGACGAATCGACCTGCGCCAGCAGCGACGTCGGCATCTGGATGAATTTCATGCCGCGCCGCACGATTCCGGAGGCAAAGCCGGCAAGATCGCCGATCACCCCGCCGCCGAGCGCCACGACTGCGTCGCCGCGTTCAAGGCGCGCCGCCAGGACCCCTTCGACCACCTGCTGCAGAGCATCAAAGCTCTTGGTTTTCTCGCCGGGCGGCAGCTTTATGACCGTCGAGCGGATGCCGCTCTCCTCAAGGCCTCTTGTCAGCGGATCGAGATGAAGCGCTGCGACATTGTCGTCCGTGACGATGGCGGCTTGCGCGCCCGGCAGCCGCCTGGCGATCTCCGATCCCGCGCCGGCGATGAGCCCTTGTCCGATGAGAATATCATAGGACCGGTCGCCGAGTTTCACTTCGACGGTTTCGATGTCCTGGACGGTCATGCCCCCTTGTCCTCTCGCGCCGCGCCGTCCGAATCCAGCCAATGGCCAATCGCCTCGATCACTTCGCTGGCGATCACCTCCCTGCGGTCGTCGCGGGTCGGCACCATGATGTCGGCCAGCGCGTAGATCGGGTGGCGCTCGACTATCAGCTTTTCAAGAACTCCCCGCGGATCGGCGTTCTTGAGCAGCGGCCGGTTCTGTTTCTTCAGCACACGCTCCATCAGCAGGTTGACGTCCGCCTTGAGCCAGACTGAAACGCCGGCGGCTGATATGGCCTGCCTGGTCTGATCGTTCATGAATGCGCCGCCGCCCGTGGCAAGCACCTGCGGCCCCGCCTCCAGCAACCGCAGGATAACGCGCTGCTCAAGTGCTCGGAACTCGGTCTCTCCGTAGGCTTCGAAAAGGTCGGGAATTGTCATGCGCGAGACGCTTTCGATCTCGTGGTCGCTGTCGATGAAACTCAGGCCGAGCGCCATTGCAACCTTGCGGCCAATCGCCGTCTTGCCTGCCCCCATCAGTCCGACAAAAACGATCGAGCGCGAACCGAGCCTAGAAAGCAGGGCGTCGACAGTTCCTGGAGCCAGTATCGGGATCGCAATCATGGCAGCGTATCGACATGAAAAGACGGTTTGCGTCAAGCACCGCGAGCCGATTGCGGCGCCGCCCTTGTTTTGTTCTGATTCGCGCTCCATAAGGGCCCGGAACGCTAACAGGTGCGGGCGATCTCTATCATATGCCGACGCTTTTCAAGTTCATATTTACGCTCTGTCTTCTTGCGGCAATCGGCTACGGCACGATGCTCGCTCTGGTCATACTGGTCGAACCCAACAAGGGCGAGATGAGCGAGCGCATTCCCTCCGACAGAATAAACCCGCGACAGTAAGAAGCCCACATGAACAGCGCGGTTCAGATCGAGGCTTTTCTGGAAATGATGAGCGTCGAACGCGGCGCAGCCGACAATACGCTGGCCAGCTACCGGCGCGATCTAGAGGACGCATCGTCTTCGATCTCCGGTGGCCTTGCCGACGCGACAAGCAACGATATCCGGATCTTTCTGGGGACAATTTCTGCACGCGGCTTCGCGGCGTCATCGCAGGCGCGAAAGCTGTCGGCTCTGCGCCAGTTCTTCAGGTTTCTCTACGCCGAGAACCTTCGTCCCGACGATCCGACCGGAACGCTCGACAGTCCCAGACGAGACAGGCCGCTGCCCAAGACAATGAGCGAAGCCGAAACCGGGATGCTGATGGACCGCGCCACATCGGAGGCGGCGGACGAGAAGCAGAGCGATGGCCTGAGGATTGCCGCTAGGCGGCTGCACGCGCTGGTCGAGGTCCTCTACGCCACCGGTTTGCGCGTCTCCGAACTGGTTGGACTGCCAGCCAGTGTCGCCCGGCGCGACGAACGCTTTTTCATCGTACGCGGCAAGGGCAACAAGGAACGCATGGTGCCGCTTTCTCAAAAGGCCCGTGAAGCAATGCGCGTCTGGTTGGCCGAGCGTAGCCGGGTGCCCGCTCTTGCCGCAAGCCCGCATCTTTTTCCGGCTTCATCCGATAGCGGCCACCTGTCCCGCCAGGTCTTCGCGCGCGACCTGAAATCACTCGCCACTCGCGCCGGAATCTCCGCGGACAAGGTGTCGCCGCACGTACTGCGTCACGCCTTTGCCAGTCATCTGCTGCAGAATGGCGCCGACCTGCGTGCGGTACAGCAACTGCTGGGGCACGCCGATATTTCAACTACTCAGATTTATACGCATGTTCTGGAAGAGCGACTGGTGCGGCTGGTCAATGAGCATCACCCGCTTGCCGACTAGGCCCCATACCGCTATGTGAGGACAAGATTTCACAGGCTGGAAGCCCGGTTTTCCAGCCCTCTCAGTTCTCAGTTCCGGCGCATCGGTTCGCTCACGCATGTATAACTATCTCGACTTTGAAAAACCGGTCGCCGACCTCGAAGGCAAGATCTTCGAACTCAAGAAGCTTTCCGACAGCGGCGAATCCGTCGACGTGGGCGAAGAGATTTCACGTCTCGAGAAGCGCTCCGCCGAGGCCCTGCGCGAAATCTATAAAGCCTTGACCCCATGGCAGAAGGTGCAGGTCGCCCGCCATCCCGACCGCCCGCATTGTCTCGACTACCTAAAGGGGCTTTTCACAGACTTCACCCCACTCGCCGGTGACCGGAATTTTGGCGAAGACAACGCCATTGTCGGCGGTTTTGCCCGTTTTCGCGGGGAATCTGTTGCCATCATAGGCCAGGAGAAGGGTTCCGATACAAAGAGCCGCCTGAAGCATAATTTCGGCTCGGTCCGGCCTGAAGGTTATCGCAAGGCCGTGCGCATCATGGAACTCGCGGACCGATTCCAGGTGCCCCTGATCACGCTGGTCGATACGGCAGGTGCCTATCCCGGTATCGGCGCCGAAGAGCGCGGCCAGGCCGAGGCAATCGCCCGTTCGACATCGGCATGTCTTTCCCTGCGTTCGCCTTCAATCTCGATTGTCATCGGTGAAGGCGGGTCTGGCGGCGCCATCGCCATTGCCACCGCCAATCGCGTGTACATGCTGGAGCATGCAATCTACTCGGTGATATCCCCTGAGGGAGCGGCCTCGATCCTGTGGCGGGACACGACCCGCTCCAAGGACGCCGCAACCAACATGAAGATCACCGCCCAGGACCTGCTGTCGCTGAAGATCATCGACGCCATCATTCCCGAACCGCTGGGCGGCGCGCATCGTTCGCCATCGGCCGTGCTGACGGCAACCGGTGACCTGATCGACAAGACGCTTGGCGAGTTCGCGCAATCCAATGCCGACTTTCGCGAGAACCGACGCGATAAATACCTGGCGATCGGCCGCTCCCTGTGATCGACCTCAATGTGGCGCTTTTGCAGCCGCTGCCATAATATTGCCGTGCCTTGCCTTTCAATGGGACAAGCTGCGGGTGGCTGCAGGGTGCCGACGGTAATCAAATCTCAAGGTTAACAGGCTTATCCTGCGCGCTAATTGTGATTCACTTCCGGCGTTTCTCGATTGCCGGCGCCGGTTAACCAGAAGACGACGTCCGACCAATGATTGCCAGATTGCTGCGCACCGGAGTGCTGATCGCCGCCTTTGCCCTGACAGGCTGTACGGGCGCAACCTTCAGTGACGGAACCGGAGGCGCCAAGGCCGAAAAGCAACTCCCGGAAAAAACCCTGGCCGCCATGAAGAGCAAGGGCATGAGCCGCACATCGCCGGTCATGGCCCGTATCTTCAAGGAAGAGGGCAAGCTCGAAATCTGGAAGCAGAAGTCGAATGGCCGCTACGACCTGATCTCCAGCTACGACATCTGCAAATGGTCTGGCGAACTGGGTCCGAAATTCATCGAGGGCGACCGCCAGGCTCCAGAAGGATTCTACACGGTGCGTCCGGCGCAGATGAACCCGAAATCCAGCTTCCATCTTGCTTTCAACATGGGATACCCGAACGCCTTTGACCGGGCTAATGGCCGCACCGGGGCCAATTTGATGGTGCACGGCGCCTGCTCGTCGTCAGGTTGCTATTCGATGACCGACGCACAGATCGAGGAAATCTATGCCTTTGGCCGCGACGCATTCCGTGGCGGACAGACCGAGTTTCAGATTCAGGCATTTCCATTCCGTATGACCGCCACCAACATGGCGCGCTACAGAAACGATGCCAATATCGAGTTCTGGACGATGCTGAAGGAAGGCTACGACCAGTTCGAGATCAACAAGGTGCCGCCGAAGGTTGATGTCTGCGAGAAGCGTTATGTCTTCAACCGCATCCCGGAAGAAGGCAAGACGTTCAACGCTACCGGGTCCTGCCCGCCCTCAACCCAGCCAGCTTCGCTGATGAGCGCCTACCAGTCCTATCAGGCGACATATGAGGCAGCCTACGCCACCGCTGTCTCCAAGACTGCATTGCCCCCCAGGCCCACCATCGCTGGGCTGAAAGAGGCGAACCTCGTTTCGGAATGGACCCGCAAGCGCGCCAAGGGTGAACGCGTACCGGTGGAGCCGCCCTCACTGAACGCCGATGGCACCATGAGCGTATCGTCGCGCATGGGGCGCATCGATTCGCCGGCAGGCAAACGGCAGGCGGAGGCAGATGCAGCCGCGGCAGCCAAGAAAAAGGCCGAGGACGAGAAGAAGGCGCTGGCCCAGGCCAAGTCGGAGCAGCAGAAAGCAGACGCATTGGCAAAGGCCAACGCATCCGCTCCCGCGGTTGCGACCGGCAGTATCGCAACCTCTTCCGAGGCGGAAGAAGCTGCTCCGCAGGAATCTCCCGGCCTGCTCGGCAAAGCCCGCAAGCGAATCGTCAATATCTTTGGCAGCTGACCGCTCTCCCACACGTGACGAGGTCTACGACCTCAAGGGACTGAATTGCCCGCTGCCGGTTCTCAAAGCCAGGAAGCGTCTGGCCGGCATGAGGACGGGCAGCCAGTTGTGGATCGAAACGACGGATCCATTGGCTGTGGTCGACATACCCGCCTTCTGCGCAGAGGACGGCCACAAACTTGTCGAGAAGGGGCCGATTCCCGGCGGCTACCGCTTTCTTCTGGAGCGCCGAGGCTGAGGCGAGACCGGCGTGTTGCACGTCGCCCTCAGGCGTGGTTCGGGATCACGAGACGAAGCACTTTAGCGGACTACAGGAGATTTCTCTCTGTGGTCACGGAACAATTGCCACGCCCGCCCGTTAGGTTTGCGTGACGGGCGATCAGCCCCCCCCGATACGACCGTCACACAAACTCCAGCCGGCCCTGCGCCGGCTTTCTTTTGTCCCGATCACCTGAACCCGGCAACGGCCAGCGGATTATTCTCCAGCGCTTCCAGATCCGGCGCATCGACGAGCGGCGTGCATGTGATGCCTGCAAACAGCCGGCGCACATAGTCTTCAGGCATATCCAGCGTGATCAGCACCAGTCGGGTCCCGCGCACATCGTCCGGCCAGGCCGGAAGTTGTGCAGGCGGATGGAGGATCGACTGCACCCCGTGTATCACGAGCGGACGCGTCGGATCTTCAGCCAGTTCGATGACTCCCTTCATCCTCAGAAGTTTGTCGCCATGGGTCGAGCGCAAGAGATCCAGAAACGTCTCGATGGAGGAATAGGCGAGCGGCCGATCATGCACCAGCGTGAAGGTTTTGATGCGCGCATCGTGGCGGTGCGCGTGGCCGCCGCGATCGTGGTGTTCGTCGTGCCCATGCCCATGATGGGCATGTTCGGCCGCCTCGCCGAGCCAGCGCTGCACATCGGCGCTCTTGGTCGAGGGATCGTATAGACCGCACTCGAAGAGCGCCGCATAGCCAGCTTCGGGCGCCCTGGCGTCGACGAATGGCGCCACAGGATTGATCTGACGCAGCCGCGCGCGCAGCGCCTCGAGTTGCCGCTCGCCAGTCGCAAGATCCCCCTTGGCGATGACAATGCGGTCCGCCACCGCAACCTGCTTGACCGCCTCGATATGATTGTCGAGCGTTGCCATGCCGTTGACCGCGTCAACCAGGGCAATGACGCCGTCCAGGCGATACGCCTGCACCAGCGCAGGGTGCCCCATGATCGATTGCAGTACGGGCGCCGGATCGGCAAGGCCGGTTGTCTCGATGATCACGCGACGCAAGGCGGTGATGCGCCCGGTCTGAACGCGGTCAACCAGATCGGCCAGCGTATCGACCAGATCGCCCCGTATCGTGCAGCAAAGGCAGCCGTCGGAAAGCTGGATGATGCCGTCCGATGACTGCTCGACAAGCAGATGGTCGATGGCGACATCCCCGAATTCATTGATGATGACCGCCGTATCGGTGAGCGCGGGATCCTTTAGCAGCCGGTTGAGCAGCGTGGTTTTACCCGCTCCAAGAAAGCCGGTCAGGACCGAAACAGGGATCGGAAAGCTCTTCATCAGCCAGCGTCGGCAGAATTCGCCTGCATGGCCACCGGCTCGCTGCCCGCGGGAGCCGGCATATCCGGACGCCAGGTTGGCAGCGGCACGCCACCATTGACCCGGGCCAGTTCAGCTTCGTCGGCAGGCAGCGAGGCAAGGCCCCGCGCGATCATCATGTCTTCGCGGTAAAGCAGGAATTCCGCCCTTGCCAGCCTTGTTGCTTCTTTAGCCAGCTCAGCGGCTTCCTCGGCAAAGGCCGCCGCAACCGACGGCGTGACCGGGCCGGTCGCGCCACCAAGGGTGATCGCCACGAGATCGCGTGCTGTGCGCTTGGCGAGTTTCACTGGCTCGGGGGCATTGCCCTCCTTCTTCTGCTTGGCGAGAAGTTCGCGCTCCTTCTTGCGCAGTGCCTTGCTGCCGGCATCCGTGCACAGGTCGGCGCGCATATTATAGGGTTCGCTCTCGTTGGCGCCTTTCAATGTGAGCGCCGCGAGCGTCATTGCGCCTTCTGATGGCGCCGAAAAACCATGCTCGAGCATCCTCACGGCCGCCTCCGTTCTCGCCTTCACCGAGGTGGCTCCCAGCACGATCGCCATCAAGGTACGATCGCCACGCGTCGCCGAGGCGACCAGATTGTATCCGGCCGGACATGTGTAGCCTGTCTTCATCCCGTCCGCGCCGTCATAGGTGCCAACAATTCGATTGTGGCTTGGGATGACCTGATCGTCGAAGCGCAGTCCCTCAATGGCGAAATAATCGGCATATTGGGGGAACTCGTTGCGCAGTGCCGACGACAGGATCGCAAGGTCACGCGCTGTCGTATACTGCTCGTCGTCGTGCAGGCCGTGTGCGTTGACCCAGTGCGAACCGGTCATGCCGAGCCGCTTGGATTCGGCGTTCATGCGCTCGGCAAAGCCCTTCGCGGAGCCTCCCAGGCTATCGCCGATAGCTGCCGAAACATCATTGGCCGACTTGACCATGATGATCTTGAGCGCCGTATCCAAGGTCATCACGGTACCTGGCTTGTATCCCATCTTGCTCGGCGGCTCGTTCGCGGCTTCCCTGGTCATGCGCACTGGGGACAGAAAGGTAACCTCGCCAGCTTCGACGGCGCGGAATGCGACATAGGTTGTCATCAGTTTCGTCAGGGACGCGGGATACCAGCGGTCAAAGGGATGATCGCTTTCGATGACCTGCCCGGTTTTGGAATCGAACAGCATCGACGGCCCGGCGTTGGCCGGCGCCAAGGCCAACAGCAGCAACCCCGATGCCACGGTCAAATGATGGAAGATGCGCCGCATATGACTCGCCTTTTGCTTGCCTTCACCCGCGCTGCACCGTATCGCGGAACCGAAATTTCAACATGAAGCCATGAACGGACGATCCGTCCACGGCACATTATCGCATTTGCGTGCTATCTAGCCCATATGACGTCAAGATGGCAAAAAGACCGTGTACGGGCAACCGTGCGAGACCTCGAACCCGCAGGAAAAGACTCATGCCGATTTTGAACCGCGCCGCCGAAATGCTGGACGAAGTCAGCGGGTGGCGCCGCCAGATTCATCAGACACCGGAACTTGGCTACGATGTCTTCGAGACAGCGAAGTTCGTTGCGGGCAAGCTCAAGGAGTTCGGCTGCGATGAGGTCGTCAACGGCCTGGGCCGCACCGGCGTCGTCGGCATCATCAAGGGCAAACTTGGCAACGGCCGCACCGTCGGCCTGCGCGCCGACATGGATGCTTTGCCGATCAACGAGATCACTGGCAAGCCCTACGCGTCCACGATTGCCGGCAAGATGCATGCCTGCGGCCATGACGGGCACACCGCGATGCTGCTCGGCGGGGCGAAATACCTCGCCGAAACGCGCAATTTCGCCGGTTCGGTGGCAGTCATATTTCAACCGGCCGAAGAGGGTGGCGGAGGCGGCAAGGCGATGGTCGAGGACGGCATGATGGAGCGTTTCGGCATCGAACAGGTGTTTGGAATGCACAATCTGCCTGGTCTTCCGGTCGGCCAGTTCGCGACCAGGCCAGGCCCGATCATGGCGGCCACCGCGGAGTTCAAGATCACCATCAAGGGGCGTGGTGGCCATGCCGCCATGCCGCACACCACGATCGACCCGATCGTCATCGGCAGCCAGATCGTCAACGCCCTGCAGAGCATCGCCTCGCGCAGCACAGACCCGATCGAATCCGTGGTTGTTTCGGTGACCAAGTTCCACGGCGGCGAAGCCTATAATGTGATCCCCGAGCAGGTCGAGCTCGGCGGCACCGTACGCTCCCTGAAAAAGGAAGTAGCCGCCCTTGCGCAAGAGCGCATGCAGGCGATCTGCGAGGGCATCGGCCAGGCTGGCGGCGCGGCAGTGACGCTATCCTACTCGCCCAACTATCCGGTGACCTTCAACCATCCGCAGGAGACTGTATTTGCCAGCGACGTCGCCGCTACGATTGCCGGCGAAACTCAAATCCACCGGGCAATGCCACCCGTCATGGGCGGCGAGGATTTTTCCTACATGCTCGAGGCACGGCCGGGCGCATTCATCTTTATCGGGAATGGCGATACGGCCAATCTTCATCACCCCGCCTACGATTTCAACGACGAGGCAATTCCGCATGGCGTCAGCTATTGGGTGAAGCTCGCCGAGACAGCACTTGCGGCGTGAACCGGTAACCTGACCGAGATTGGCGCCCGACAGGATTTGCGCTGGCCCGCAGCGCAAGTCCTGTTGAAAATTCACCCCATTGCCGAGGAGGCGGCCCACACCGCAGCGCTTGGGTTTTCCGCGGCGAACCGACTGCGCCATAGGACAGGGCAATATTTTTGCCGCAGACACAGTTGGCGAACGCCATCGAAACGGTTATGTCTCGCCTCGGCTGGTCCCGTAGCTCAGTAGGATAGAGCGGCAGATTCCTAATCTGTAGGTCACAGGTTCGATTCCTGTCGGGATCACCAAGCAATTTCAAGTACTTAGCTAGTGCAACAGGCGCAATTTCATGTTGCGTCTGTTGCATGTGCTTGCCTTGAAAAGCAAGGGTTTGCAAAGGGAGGCAAACGCTTGCGGCAACATTTCATGCAACATTTTTTGGAATGCCAGCAGCAACCTTGCCGAACGGCACTCGATGGGAGAAGCTGCCCTTCGCCTGCAAGCAAATCGGGGGGCTTTACATGGACGTGCGCATTAAGGTGGCAGCTATCATCGCGGCCGCAATTGTTGCGGCCGCAATTGTCATAATGTACTTCAGCCCTTACCAAACGTGTCTGCGGAACTCCTCGTTAAAGAACGCCGAGATTTATTGTCTTGGACGTCCAAGGGGCTGAGAATGCCAAGTCGTGCTTAAGACACCTTGAACTGACCGGTTTGGCCCGGACGCGAAGCTTTCGGATTGTCATACCACTGGAACTCAACTTCGACGGGGACCCCATACTTCCTTGCCAGCCGGTCCACTTCCTTCCAAGCGTCTTGAGCAGATTGTCCCTGAACGGAGATGCCGAGCCGCTCCTGGAATTTGAAGCCCTCATCTTCGTGTCTACCAGGACGCGCCCTCACTTGCAGATGCTGCGACAGTTCCTTACCAGCCACACCAAGTTTGCGACTGACTGCCTCGATGGTAGCGATGAGCAGGTTCGCCCAATTCGCCGGCGAAAGACTCCGGCCGTCTACAGTTGCGCTTAGGACTCGAGTGAACGACAACCCCGGGGCGGCGCCGGCAGTGTGAACGCGGGGAGCCCCATCTACGTCGCGCTCTAGTCCCAACGAGTCCATCTTCTCTCTGACGATCAGTTCAATCGCCTCTACGGGACTCTTGACGTTTGTCCATCTAGCAATGACAGACAAGTCGTCAAACGTTCCGTCATTCAATCTCACAACTGGCATATTCATCGTCCTTCTCCGTGCTATCGGTCTGCGGCGCGCAGATCCATAGACATCATGTTACATATTCCCTTAAGTCGGTCAAGATCATTATGTAACATATCTCATGCCAGCGCATGCTCCCGCTTGCATGAACTTTTTGGCGCGCTATACTGCGCAACACACAGGTCCGTTGCGGACACAATCATATTGGTCCGGTTCGAATGAACCTAGGCCCGCGCCGAAAGCGCCTGACGCGAAACCCGCGCCAACTGTGTCACTCTTTCCATCACCGGAATGAAATCGCTCTCTGGCGCAAGCCGGAGTGATTCTGAAATGAGCGATACTGAAAACTGGGAACTCGACCTCATCTGGGGGATCGGCAACATCGCCCGCGCCCTGGGGCGAAAGGACCGAGTGGTTGGATACATGCTTGAGAACGGGCAACTGCCCGGCGCGAAGAAGGTCTACGGGCGCTGGTGCGTCAGCCGCAAGAAGCTGCTCCAGTTCTTCGAAGTTGACGCTGCATAAAAAAGACGCCGACCCTGAAAATCAGGACCGGCGCTGGAAACTTTGCGATCAGAAATACTAAGGAGCCAGGGAGTCAATGCGGTTCATCGACCTTGGATCACCTCCAATAGTACCCGCCAAAGCGATTGCTCACAAGAGGCGGTGCTATGTCAGCAAACTCAGAAGCAGATATCGACGCGACGCGTTCCGCTGCTCGAAAGTATATTGACCTCGGATGGACGCCACTAGCGTACGAACACGGGGTGAAAACCCCACGCGAAAAGGGTTGGACCAAAAAGACCATCGACAAGGTCAACGTCGATAAGGACTTTGTCGGCAACAAATCCAACATCGGAATAGTACTTGGCTCGGCATCCGACAACCTCGTTGACGTGGATCTCGATTCACCCGAAGCCCTCAAACTCGCTCCGGCCTTTCTGCCTCCCTGCGACAAGCGCTTTGGCCGCCCGTCTACACCCGACGCGCACTGGCTCTACCGGAGTGATATCCCGGCGACGGCTCAGTTCACGCACAATGGCAAAAAGGATGGCATGCTTGTTGAGCTCCGCTC
>Ga0209347_1004116_pt1 | contig 15673 bp, 13 predicted proteins | sample AutmiccommuBRH23_FD_187382 | JGI IMG/M metagenome (GOLD analysis project Ga0209347, IMG submission 187382) | Deep subsurface microbial communities from Mt. Terri, Switzerland - Autotrophic microbial communities BRH/23 (SPAdes) (version 2) | ecosystem: Environmental > Aquatic > Deep subsurface >... | reverse complement strand
AATGATTTAGTTTATAGGGTAACGAAGGCACTATTTAATAGCCCTGATATTCTTCGGCAAGCACATTCCCAAGGACAAAACATACGTTTGAATAATGCACTCCAAGGCATCTCGATACCATTGCATGAAGGTTCAAAACAGTACTATTTAGAGCAAGGGATAAACTTTGATGAAGATGGAAGATAATTCTTTAATTAAAATAGCTACTAATACCATCTTTGTTATTATCCTGATGGCATTAATAGTAGGTGGATTTTTTACGCATAAGAGAATGACACTTCATATCTATGTCAATGATTTTCCATATGTGTATGATATTAAACAAGGAGACAGAATAGATGTCTATTATATACATTCCGTTCACTTAACGCCAGTCCATGAAGTGTTTGTGGTGAATGATGATCAGTCTTTTCAATTTATATCGACTGAATATGATGATATAGGATGGGGAACGCCATATCGTTTTCAGAAATATGTAAATGCAAAGCATTTTCTGTTTAAAAAAGATAATTTCAATAAGTTAACCTTGTATAATTTAGATTATGGCTTTATATCCTTAAATGAACCGAGATTCTTTATAAATAATCAATTATTAAAAATAATATTTAACGAAAATATAATAAAAATAAAAAGTTTTATCACTAAATAAAAATATAACTAAGAAAGAGGCATATTTTTCCTGATTTATGGAGAAATGCCTCTTTCTTTTGTGGATAAATATCTTAATAATTAGAAAACCGTTAACAATTAGACAACTCTTAAAGTTGGCATATTACTTGCAATCTTTTATTAATGAATACACAAAAGGGGGAAAAAGAAATGAAAAAACTAGTATTACTTGGATTGGCATTGATTATTTCTGTATCTTTAGTGGCTTGCTCAAACAGTGAGAAGACATCTGGAGATACAGATGCAGAGATGCAAGAGGTAAATAAGTTATCTATGGCTACAGGAGGTTCAACCGGAACATATTTTCCAGTAGGCACTGGTATTGCAAACGCTATCAGTAAAAGTGAAAAGTTTGATGTAACTGTACAAACATCTGGTGGAAGTGTTGCCAATATGAAAATGTTAGATGGTGAAGAAATTCAGTTAGGGCTAGGAGCATCAAATACAACATTTGCAGGGTATAATGGAGACGACCCATTTGAAAAAGGAATTGAAAAGCTAAGAGCTATTTCGGCTTTATATCCTGAAACATTCCAATTTGTTGTTAGAGAAGATTCAGGCATGAAAGTAATTGAGGATCTTAAAGGAAAGCGTGTTGCTGTAGGTGCACCCGGAAGCGGAACAGAACGTACAGGAAAAATTATTTTAGCTGCACATGGCCTTACATATGATGATATTCAACCAGAATTTATGAAGTTCGGTGAGGCAGTAACTGCTTTAAAGGATAAAGCAATCGATGCCGCAATTATCGGTTCAGGACTTCCAACGGCAGCTGTTGTGGATGCATCATCTTCAATGAATATTACACTTCTCGAAGTAAATAAGGAAAAATTTGGTAAGGTTGTTGAGTCAGAGCCATATTTCACTATGGTTACCATCCCTGCTGGTACCTACGAAGGTGTAGATTATGATGTGGTTACTGGCGCTTCACCAGCATTACTTATAACAACAACTGATTTGGATGAAGATATTGTATACGAAATAACTAAGGCACTATTTGAAAATGTGAAAACTGTCCATGACGCACATGTTCAAGGTAAAAATGTTACGTTAGAGAATGCCTTAAAAGGTATTTCCATTCCTTTACATCCGGGTACTGTTAAATATTATGAGGAACAAGGTCTAGACGTTAAATAATCACAAGTAATAATAGATTGATCATAATAGGAGAGAAAATTGTTTTCTCTCCTATTATATACGGAGTGATGAAGATGTTAAATGATAACCAAGAGCAACTAACAACCGCAGAGGATAGTCATCGTTCACTTGTTAAACCTTTAGCCAAGCTTGGAGCATTGATTGCTATTATTTTTTCAATATATCAATTGTACTCAGGTGGAATTGATTCGTTACCATCGATGCAGCATCGGGCTATCCATTTATCCTTTGCTTTAGTTTTAGTATTTATCCTTTTCCCAGGTGGGAAAAAGGATAAGAACAAAATACCAGTATGGGACATAGTTTTAATTATTTTAAGTATTATAATTGGGGCTTATTTAGTAATAAATTATATGGATCTAGTTTATCGCCAGGGTAGTCCAAATATTTGGGATCAAATCATGGCGGGAATTGCAATCGTGTTGGTATTAGAAGCCAGTCGACGTAGCATGGGTGCTTCTTTATCCATAGTAGCAATTATTTTCTTATTGTATGCACTTTTTGGTCAATATTTACCTGGGTCAGTATCACATAACGGTTTTAGTATTAATAGGATTTTGGAACAAACCTATTTAACTTCTGAAGGAATATATGGAATCGCTATTTATGTAACATCGACATTTATCTTTACCTTTATATTATTTGGCGCTTTTTTAAATGTATCAGGAGGAGGGAAGGCATTTATCGATTTAGCCTTTGCTTTAGCAGGTAGATATAGAGGTGGTCCTGCAAAGGCATCTATATTTGCAAGTGGCTTAATGGGTACTATTTCAGGTAGTTCATTTGCCAATGTAGCAGGTACTGGAATTTTCACCATTCCTTTAATGAAAAAGGTAGGTTATACGCCTGAATTTGCAGGAGGAGTGGAGGCCGCTGCGTCGTCTGGAGGACAAATCATGCCTCCTGTTATGGGAGCTGCTGCCTTTATTATGGCTGAAATGACAGGGATACCCTATAATAAATTAATCATTTATGCTGCATTCCCAGCAATATTATATTTCTTCTCTATTTTCCTAATGGTAGATTTTAGAGCTGCTAAAAGAGGACTAATAGGAATTAAAAAGAGTGAACTACCAAGCGCTAGAAAAACATTAAAGAAGTACTTCTTTATTCTTTTAGGTCCAATTAGTATTTTCTATTTTCTACTAGATGGATATTCACCTATCAAGGCTTCCTTCTATGCAATAATCATAGTTCTTGTGGGTAGTTATTTTAGAAAGGATACAAGAATAACCTTACCAAAATTACTTTTAGCCTTAGATTCAGGTGCTAAAGGAGCTATAGGATTAGTAGCTGCAAGTGGTGTCGCTGGTATTATCGTGGGAGTTGTTTCACTAACTGGTATCGGAATAAAATTTGCAAATTTAGTAGTTTTACTATCAGGTGGAACGGTCATTATTGGTCTAGTACTTACAATGGTTGCTTCAATTATTTTAAGTATGGGACTACCAACAGCAGCATTGTATATAATCCTAGCAACAATAGCCGCACCAGCATTAATCAATATGGGTGTAGTATTACCAGCGGCTCACTTGTTTATCTTCTATTTTGGTGCTATGGCTGCAGTTACACCACCAGTAGCCTTGAGTTCTTATTTAGCTGCTACAATAGCAAAGGGTAATCCAACCAAAACTGCCTTTAATGGATGGAAATTAGCACTTGCTGCATTTTTATTACCTTTTATATTCGTATATAATCCAGAGATCCTATGGTATGATGCAACACCATCTGAAATTATATCTATTACCGTTACGGCTATTATTGGGATTTTTGGCTTTGCTGCAAGTATTGAAGGATATTTTTTAGGATATTTAAGAATACCATTTAGAATCTTCTTGTTTGCTTCATCCTTGTTGCTTATATGGCCAGGTATATATACGGATATATTTGGAATTAGTGCAATAGGCGTAATAGCTGTTATAAGCAAGTTTGACAGAAAATATAATCAAGCAAAATTAGAACAATATAAAATGGAGGCATATAGATGAAACCCTTAGAATTTCGATTTTTAAATCAAGAGGACGTCAAACGATGCGGCGGAGATGATATAGAACTATTTATAAATACAATGGAAGATGTGATGTCTCTACATGATAATAATGAATATGTCCTTCCAAATAAAACCATTCTTCGTTGGGGTGGTTTAGATTCAGAAACTAGTAAGGGAAGAATAAATTCGATGCCTGCCTATATAGGAGGGAAATATGATAGTTGTGGTATTAAGTGGATTTCAAGTGCGCCAATGAATCCAATTGAAAAAAATTTACCACGTGCTTCAGGAGTAATCATTCTTAACGACTCGGATACTTTACTTCCTTATGCTATTATGGACGGCACTTTAATAAGCGCAATGAGAACTGGTGCAATCTCTGGTGTAGTTGCTAAATATCTTGCAAAAGAGAATTCGAAGGTATTAGGTTTAGTAGGGGCAGGGGTACAAAATAGGACGCAATTAATTGCACTTCGGGCAGCCCTAAACGATTTAGAGGTTATTAAGATCTATGATATTGATCTAAAGCGAGCCGAATCTTTTGCGAAGGATTTGGAACAGCAAATAGGAATGGAAATTAAGGTAGTTGATTCGGCTGAACAAGCAGTTAGGAATTCCGATATCTTTGTAACTGCAACGGTTACGGAGAAACCGATTATTAAAAAAGAATGGATAGAGGATGGAGCGCTATACATTCATGTAGGAAGTCATGAATGTGAATTTGATGTTATCACCTGTTCGAACAAAATTGTTGTGGATGATTGGGAGGAGTTAAAACATAGGGGAGTAGAGACAATTTCAATTATGTATAAAAATGGCCTAATTAAAGACGAAAACATCTATGCACATCTTGGTGAGATAATAAATGGCAAGAAAAAAGGGCGGGAGAACAATAGGGAAAAAATATATTTTAATAGTGTTGGAATGGGGATTGAAGATGTAGCAATTGCTAAGCTTATATACCAACGTGCTACTGAAGGGGATATTGGACAAAAGCTCTTTATGTGGCAAGAACCCACTTTTGTCTAAGGGAAGGGTGAAAAAATGAATATTGCTATATTAGGTGCTGGAAATGGTGGATTGGCTATGGCAGGTCAATTATCCTTGCAAGGACATACAGTCAACCTTTTTGATAAATTTGAAGAAGCAATTCTACCGTTAAAAGAAAGTAGAAGGATTGAGGTAAAAGGAGTTATTAGTGGCTCTGCAGCATTAAATAGAGTCACATCTCATATTGGAGAAGCCATTGAATATTGTTCTTTTATTATAGTTATAACCCCAGCATTTGCACACAGAGATATTGCCGAAAATATTTCTGCTTACTTGAAGGATGGGCAGATAGTTTTACTTCACCCTGGCCGCACTGGGGGAGCTATTGAATTCAGGCATATCTTAAAGAAAAGAAACGTTAGCAAAAAGGTAACGGTTGCTGAGACACAAACGCTATTATATGCAAGCAGGCGTACTGGGTCAACTGAGGTAACTATCTATGGAATTAAGAAGAAGGTTTCTATAGCAGCGCTACCTTCTATTGAAACTGAAAATGTTGTCCATGTAATTAATCAAGCGTTACCTTATTTTATACCTGCTAGAAACATATTGTTTACTAGCTTGCATAATATTGGGGCAATCTTTCATCCTACTCCAACATTATTAAATATAGGTAGGATTGAAACAGAGAACCATGATTTTGACTACTATCATCAGGGTATAACCCCGTCCATTGCTAAGATATTAGATAGAATTGATCAAGAGAGAATAGCAGTAGCCAGGGCATATAAGGTAGATGTTCCATCTGCTCAAGAATGGTTATATGAGGCATACGAAGTCCAAGGAGCTTCATTGTGGGAAAGTATTCAAAGAAATAAGACATATAGTGGGATACTAGCTCCTAATTCAGTTAATGTAAGATATATTTCTGAGGATGTACCAATGAGTCTTGTGCCTATTTCTTCTCTAGGTAAGGTTGCTGGAATTCCTACTCCTTCCATTGATGCGGTGATTGAATTGACATCAGCACTCCATGATGTTGATTATCGTAAGGAAGGAAGGAACCTAGATGCATTAGGATTAGACCAAACAATGGAATCAATATTGAATATAGTAGGAGAAAGTAATCAAAATATATTAGGGAAGAGAGAAGATAAGCAAGGGGATTGTATAACTGTCAAGTGAAATTGAACCATTACCGTTAAATACTTTGTACACCTAGATGTTTAACGATAATGGTTTCTCTGTGCTTAAGCCCATAGCTATCTAGACGGGTCCCCAGTATCTCACCTCAGTCCTCTAGGCCCTTATTAGAGACAATAATGACCTGCCTATTCTCCCGGTAGATATCCAGCTATTAGAAAGCTAATGCATGAATGAAACCTAACTCAAAGGAAATTAGATTAACTATTCCATTCCACAAAATTATTTGCACTTCCTACTTTTTATAATAGAGCAACAGGATAAGGTGTTAGATAAAAAAAGAAAAAAAAATAGATAATTTCTTAGAAGTTATCTTAAGAGGATAATAGTTTGTTTGATGAAGCAATTAATACTCTAAATAATATTATTGAAAAGTTAGAAGACTTACTAAAAAAACTTTAAGAGTTACCACTACTATCAACCTAGAAATACTTGACGAGATGGTTCAACTTTTGATAGAAGAAGTTGATTGTTCTGCTGCATATTATAAACTTCATAAGGTACTAAACAAATATCGCAAAGTAGAAGATAATCATAATAATACCAAAAAGTTGATTTGCTTATACAGAATACCATATGAGAACTTGAGAAACATAAAAATCAATTAAATAAAACTGCATATTCGATAGCAACTAAAAGTTTAGAAAAAGACATATTGAGCCCCTGGCTCTTTTTTTTTGGTCAGTTTTAAAATATTGACATTAAAACAAGACTACCACTGCATTCTCGTTTTGCATTATATTATTAAACTAGATTGAAAGTATGTTGGGGCAAAATCCCCAAAAATGAACTCTCTTAGCCAATCAATATTATTTCTTATAATTAGACTTAGGAGTTTGTATTGGAGCACAGAAAATAGCGCCAATTGTACATGCCTGGTTTAGTATTTGGTACAGAATAATGGGGATGGGGATGCATTTTAAGTGTTTAGTGTTGGTGTATTTTTCTAAAAAAACACCACCCATTAGGGTGGCAGGAAAACCTACTTCTTATGTTTGGTTTTGTCCACTTGGGTCCACTGATTACCCGGTTTAGAAGTAGGGGGTAGAGGTTTGCCTTCAACACCAGTGACTTCCGTTTTACCGACTTTCCCACCTTTTGGCCCAACTTCTTTAAATTGTCCTGAGTCTTTAGGTTTTTGGCCAGGTTTATAATTATTAGGCATCTTATCACCTCCTAAATTATGAATTTCTACAAAAACCAATATATTTCCTGTTTTTGTTAATAGATTAACTCGGAGGGTAATCGTATGATGGAAAAATAAAATTAGTGTTTTCTCTATGATGTAAACAAGGTTAACTTTATTAATAAAAGCTGAAGGCTGAAACCGATAACATTAAGAAGCAATTTAACTGCTATTCTTTCACTAAATAATGTTTCTTTAGTATGTTAATAGATATCTATCATGCCGTCACGCATAGTGAGTTTTTATTTACCCTCTTTAAAAATTAACTATGACTGAAACATATAGCTTAGAAGTTGGGACGTTAATCAATAACAACAAATGAGAATTGTAATAACTACCTCTTTAGTTGAATCTGAAATAAAAGGTATAATTTGAGTATGCTTTTCTACAAAGAGGTGTGATTTATGACCGGCCAGTTAATTTTTCTAGATACTGCTAAAGAATTAAAACATCTAAGAAATTCAGACCCCAAGATGGGGAAACTCATAGACTTAATTGGAGATTACACTTTATATTTAAGAACGGATTTGTTTCGGTCTTTAATTCGAACTATTATTGGGCAGCAATTATCAATTAAGGCTGCCAGGACTATTTGGGGGCGGCTTGAAAGGGAATTGGGTGAGGTTTCGCCGGAACAGGTTTTAGTTCTATCTGATGAGAAACTAAGATCAATTGGATTATCCAGGCAAAAAATTACGTATGCAAAGCATTTATCAGATATGGTGTTAAACGATGAAATAAATTTAGACACTATGCATAACCTGTCCGATCAAAAAGTAATGGAGTCATTAATAAAGATTAAAGGGATAGGTAGATGGTCAGCGGAAATGTTTATGATATTCTCACTTGGACGGCTAGATGTTTTGTCAGTCAATGACGTAGGTCTTAAAAGAGCGATCCAATGCTCTGTGAACTACCGGAACAACCAAATAAAGAAAGAATGCAAAAGATAGGGGAGGCGTGGAAGCCATACCGAACTGTAGCTTCTCTTTACCTATGGGAAGTAGTAAATAAGGATCTATTGAAATCTTAATACGGGGAACCTCAACCTGCTAATACTCGCATGGCTCTAACAAGCCATGTTTTTTATATTTCTAGCAGGTAATTCACTTCTATTTAACCAATAAGGTATTATGGAAAAAATTGTTGTTTTGGGGGAATGGATATGAATTTGTATCGCATCCGACGTTGCATATGGATTGCTTACTGCACAAGAAGCAGCCGATAAATGGTCTAGTACAAGAAGACGAGTTGTGGTGAAGGTCGCATTAAGGGTGTGGTTAAAAAAGCGAATTTATGGCTGATACCTGCGAACTCTGAAAAACCAGTGGATGCACGTTCATTACGGCATAAAAGTATGAGGAAAGATGGAGATATAGAGTAGGTCTAGGGGGGCAAAATATGAATGAGGTTATAAATTCGAGATCAACTCATCATGAAAATAAATGATGTACTAAAAGACAGGGAAAACAGTATTGTTAATATTATCAATGACAAACTTACACTGTCTGTATTTTCAGAGCTTGCCAAAAAACTGAATAATGTTAATGAGATTAACTTTATAATCAGAGATACAGCATATATCCCTTCAGGTAGGGAAATTGCAAGAGAATTTGAAATGAACCAGAATATAACCGATTTATTAATTCATATCATTGTAGAAACTAAATTTGATAAGGAATGGCAAGACTTATCAGATGTAGAACAGATAAAAATTGAGTGTGGAGAATTACATTTTAAAGCAGTTGCAGATGATGTGAAATTCAAATGGGCAAATAGTTATAAAGATTTTATGGATAAAGTTGAAAGTGATTAAGAGGCTGTGCCATGAATAACCGTCAAAATGCAAAATACAGGGCAGGTGCCTGACAGTGCGCCAAGATATGGGCGGGAACAGTCGTCAAGGCTGAGAATCTAATGGAGTGAAAGTCTCCTACTTTCAATTGACCGGTTCGGATAGTATATTAATGCATGGATTGAATTCCAATGTCATATACAGAGTTATCTTCAGGTATAGTTAAAATGCAGCGCTCATTTTTGAGTATGTTGGACTTATGGCTAATAAAAAGCCTTTTTTGTACATTGCCGACATCTATTAACTAACTGAAATGATAACTTGTAAACATAACGGATACATATTAATAATATTAGTATATAAACCAGTATGTTTGCTAATAATTGTCCATAACAAAGCATGTACCATATAAAACCATAGTTAGGCGATTGTATGAAGTTGAATTTATACAACGAGAAAAATGTTTAGAATTATTACAAATACCTGACCGTGACGAAAAGTCTGGAGTGCGATTGGTTCAGAAAAGATGGCAAATAGGTGCCCAACAACAAAGAAGGACTAAAATTATTAAGTTTGATGGGCTTGTCGATGATGCTTTATATGCTTTCGAACAGGAAATGATTAATGAAGAAAAAATTCAATATTTGCTCTCGTTAGTTAGAAAAACCGTAGAGGAGTTCATGCCGCAACAGGAAAAAGTGATTTATAACAGCTTGTCGATGATAACCTTAATACCGGTGGTCTACATGATATTACAGTTATAAGAATAATTAACTTCATTATTTGGATGAAAGAAGCTGGTCTTTGGAGAAGTGATGCCAGGAATATATGGGTTTTAACTAAGGGCACGGGAGAAAATATTGAGAAACGCAAACAAATTTTTAATGAAATATGGTAGTTGGAATGATGGAAGCCTAGGGGGTTGCTATTAGCGATTCCTGTTTTTAATTCTATTTCAACAGTTAGGTTCAGTAACTGTTCATTGTCATTTGTAGCCATAAGTTTACCCAATAAAAGCTATGAACAACAAGGGTTAATTTTAATGGAAGTTATCACTTTTTTGAGTCTATTCCTTCCATTATTTTAAATCAGACAAGAAGAATATGTTAACATATTGTTAGCAGATGCATTAAATTCGGATAACAAGAAGAAACACAAAAAAATACCAAAGTGCTGCAACACCTTGGTATAACCGGATTAAAGCTTGGTGCCGAAGGTGGGACTCGAACCCACACGTAGTTGCCTACACTGGATTTTGAATCCAGCGCGTCTGCCAATTCCACCACTTCGGCATAATTTAATTTATTGCCCGAAAAACCAGGCAAGTTATATTGTACATTTTTTGAATACGTTTTGCAAGTATTTTTCGCTCAGAACTGCTGGATATAATTAGTAGGTCGAAAAATGGAAACGGTGAGTAAAATTGAACATTTCTGATGTGATTTTACACGGGGAATAAAAAATCGGGCTGGATACCCGATTTTAATTATTTTTATTAATTTTTGTCTACTTTTTCTTGGAGTGCTTCTTTGATAGCACTGAATTCCAATTCTTGTTCTAAGCAATAATCCCTAGTTTTAGTTAACGGATGGGGCATTTTACCGCCAATAACTTCTTCAATAGCTTCTTGGTTTACACCCCAATCAAGTACTTCTTGAAAGGTAGTCTTTCCCTTAACTAGGCGTTCGCTTATGTCATAGTCGCTTCCTTCTGTGCCGCTTACGCTTTGGGGATTAGGGATATGCTCTTCTTCAAGGCTTTCTTCGGCTGTAGTTGGTGTGTTTTCTTTAATTACTATTGTATGGGTATCAAGATAAGTAAGCTGCTCCTGGGTTAGATTGCTGTGAATTTTTAAAATTTCAGTGGCTTCTTCCAGCAGGTAGCTGTCTTCTACAGTTAAATCATAGGGCAAACCTGTATAAAGGGCGACGAACAGTTTTACGGAGTTATTTCCTATTTCATAACCTTCCTCTTTTAAATCGGTATACATACTTTCCAAATCCTTGTTTTTAAAGGTTCCGGGGTCAGGTAGATGGGATACTCCAAAGGCTGTGGCCAAATCCTCCAAAGGTATTTCAAAGAGGCTGCTTACATCGTTAAAACTGTAAGACCCTCTGATGTCTGAAGGATTATACTCTCCACTATAACTACCCGTTGAAAATTTAACCGGGATCTTCTCGGATTCTGTTTTCCATAAGTTCATTGCAGAAGTAGCAGAAATGCCAACAATAAATACCAAAGAAATAATTATGGCCAAATACAGCGTTTTTACTCTCATGATATCTCACCTCTCTGAATTGAAAGATTAACCGGTTTATTAGTGCGCCCGGGGAGACTGAGTGATACTGTTTCATTAACCGGGCAATTTTCTTCAGATGTGCACTGCATACATGTAATACATTGACTATTTCTCACGGCATTCATACCTGATAACTCAATATTCATGGGACAAGCCGTATCGCATGCTTTGCAGTCAATACAGCTGCTGCTGTTACGCTCTATCCTGAATAACCTGATCAAGCTTGTTATGCTTAGTACAGCGCCGTAGGGGCAGGTGTACTTGCACCAGGGACGCTCTGCAAATAAACTAGCGGCAATAGTTAGCGCCAGAATTATAAATGCGGTGACGGCTACTTCCCCTGTCCAAAACTGGAACAATGCGAAATATGGATCTACTTCTTCAAAAGCTAATTTTCCGGTCATAGCAGTGGCATAAATCACCCAAGCCAGGACTAAGTAACGACCATATCTTAAATATTTATCCAGCGTTTTTGGAATCATCCTATTATACTTTTTCTCAAATAACTTTTTGCCTATCTTGCCAATCCATTCTTGAAAAGAGCCCAGGGGGCAAACCCAGCCGCAGAAAATCGGTCCAAAAAGGATGGTTAAGAACAGAACCAAATACATCAAGATAAATGAGGACTCGTGTATTTTTTTTGCAAAAGTTCCTACCACAAAATATTGGTAGATGCTTGCTGCACCACCAAAAGGACAAACAGCATGTAGTGAGGCCGAGCTAAGGAAGGCAATACCTCTACCGCTTTCAGCCAAATAATGGTTGACTACTATTAATGCCACCAACGCAAAAAACAAAATTTGCACTAATAGCCGCCAGGGTCGGTTTTTACTTTTGGAACTCATGAATATTGCACCTTCTTTTCTTTTTGTCTTAATTATAAAACGCAAATGTCAAGAACTATTTAAGCAAATCTCAAATAAATCTTTAAAGAGGAACACGGTCATATCTACTATTCAGAATGTTGGTAACATGCCTAAATAATGGTATTATATATTTAAACGGCAAATGGGGGGAGAATATGTTACAAAAATTTACTTTAGGCCAGACTGGGTTGGAGGTAACGGAATTTTGCTTAGGGGTACTACCTGTGGGGCCGCTTCAGGCAAATCTGTCTGTTGATGAGAGTGTTACTATTATTAAGACCGCTTTGAATTATGGGGTGAATTTTTTGGACACCGCAGAAATGTATGGCACTCAAAGCTATCTGGGAAAAGCATTAGAAGGAAGGCGCAGAGAGGTTGTAATTGCCACTAAGTCCGCTGCTGCTACCTATGACGATATGGCGAAGTCAGTAGAAAAGTCTCTAAACGAATTGAAGACGGACTATATAGATATTTACCACTTACATGCTGCAAGAGATATAGCTGAGGTATTTTCTAAACGCGCCGGTGCATTAAAATATCTACACAAAATGAAAGATGAAGGTATAATTAAGGCAGTTGGAATTTCTACTCATAATGTGACAATTGTGGATGCGGCTGCGGAAAGAGCGGATATTGACATAGTTTTTCCTTTAATAAATAAGACAGGGCTGGGTATTAACGGCGGTACAAAGGAAGATATGATTACAGCTATCGGAAAAGCTTCTGCACATGGGAAAGGTCTGTACGCTATGAAGGCATTGGGCGGCGGTAATTTAATAGAAGAAATTGATGATGCAATTAACTGGGTTCGAGATATTCAAGGTATCAGTTCTGTAGCTGTGGGGGTTGTTTCTGAGCAGGAATTAGCGTATGATTTGAATATTTTTGGTTTGGATATCCAAGTAAACAGAGTTTCGCTCAAACGGAAGAAACTTATGATATCACCTTTTTGCAAAGGTTGTGAGACCTGTATTGAGGCATGCCCCAATGGCGCATTATCCATGCTTGAGGGTAAGGCGCAGGTCAATCGGGAGAAATGCCTGCTCTGCGGTTACTGCAGCCCTAAATGTCCGGAGTTTGCTATTAGGCTTATATAAGGGGCCATATTATAATCTTTGGAATAAAACAAGATGTTGACAGGAAATTAGTGTGTTTTGTAGAAATTATTTTTAATGGTGTTTATTTGATGGTTAGGAAAACAACCATTTTATGATGATCACAACTAAAATAGTGAAAGGAACATCATTTATGGCTGTAATTGCCGCTGCCTTTAAAGAACGAAGTACATAATTTCTATAAAGAAATTATAGACTAAGAAGAAGTAATTGGTAAATTAAAAGCCATAAAAAACAAGTGCGGAGGGTGAATGTTAATGAGTTTTAAAATTACTGATAAGATTAGCTGGGTTGGTAAAGTGGACTGGGAATTAAGAACTTTTCATGGTGAAGAGTACTCGACGCATAAGGGTTCTACATATAATTCCTATTTAGTTAGGGATGAAAAAACGGTACTAATTGACACCGTATGGGTTCCTTTTGCCAAAGAATTTGTTCAAAACCTGAAAAAGGAAATAGATTTGGATAAGATTGATTATATTATCGCAAATCATGGGGAGACAGATCACAGTGGGGCTTTACCCGAGCTTATGAAGGAAATACCCGATACTCCTATTTATTGTACTCGAAATGGAGTGAAGTCATTAAAGGGGCAATATCATGAAGATTGGAATTTTGAAGTTGTAAAAACTGGCGATAAATTAAATATTGGTTCACAGGATTTGGTATTTATTGAAGCCCCTATGTTGCATTGGCCGGATTCTATGATGTGCTATGCAACAGGTGATGAAGTATTATTTAGCAATGATGCTTTTGGCCAGCACTATGCGGCAGAACCCATGTTTAATGATTTAGTAAACCAGGCCGAGCTGGATTATGAGTGTATTAAATACTACGCAAATATCTTAACACCCTTCAGTAAATTGGTAACCAAAAAAATCACTGAGGTGTTGGAATTAAAGTTACCTATAAATATGATTTGTCCCAGCCATGGAATTATTTGGCGGGATAACCCTACTCAGATTGTAGAAACCTATGCAAAATGGGCTGGAGATTATCAAGAAAACCAAATTACTATTATTTATGATACTATGTGGAACGGAACCCGCAGAATGGCAGAAGCGATTGCAAAAGGAATTGCTATGGCGGATTCAGATGTTAATATTAAAGTATTTAATGTTGCCCGTTCTGATAGAAACGATGTTATTACAGAGGTATTCAAGTCCAAAGCAGTATTGGCAGGTTGCCCGACTGTTAACAAAGGTATTTTGTCAGCTTTAGCAGGAATTTTAGAAGAAATACGCGGGTTGGGCTTTAAGAACAAAAAAGCAGCGGCTTTTGGTACCTACGGTTGGAGTGGAGAATCAGTTAAAATGATATCCGAAGACCTATCAGAATGCGGTTTTGATTTAATTAACGATGGGCTGCGTGAATTGTGGTATCCTGATGAGGAAATTTTGGAACGCTGTATGAAGTATGGGCAGGAGATTGCTGGAAAGGTATAAATTTGGCAAGCTGAAAGCAGTCAGACGCATAAAATATTTTAAAACACCCGTAAATCCGGTATATCAAGGATTGGCGGGTGTTTTATTTTCCTGGTGTTCTGGTATAATTAAACTGAACACTTGTTTGGGGTGGTGGGTATGAAAGAGCGAAGTATTATTCATGTGGATATGGATGCTTTTTATGCGGCGGTTGAAGAGCGGGACAATCCGGAATTAAAAGGTAAACCGGTAATAATAGGTGGACCTGACCCGACTAAACGGGGTGTTGTTGCAACGGCGTCTTATGAAGCGCGCAAGTTCGGGGTGCATTCCGCCATGCCCTTACGGGAGGCTTATAAGCGCTGCCCACATGGGGTTTATTTGCCTGTAAGCATGCACAAGTATCAGCAGGCGTCTAACCATATTTTTAACATTTTTCAAAAGTTCACGCCATTGGTGGAAAACATTTCTTTAGATGAAGCTTTTCTCGATGTAACCGGTTCAAGAAGTTTATTCGGCAGCAGTGAGGCCATTGCTAGAGAAATAGTTGATCGGATTAAAAAGCAAGTTAATTTAACAGCTTCTATAGGTATATCATATAACAAGTTTTTGGCGAAACTTGCTTCTGATTTGGAAAAGCCTAAGGGCTTTGTTGTTGTATCTGCTGATAACTTTAATGAGGTCGTTCACCCGCTACCGGTTAAGCGGGTTTGGGGTGTGGGCAAAAGAATGGAGCAGCAATTACGGGCGGTAGGCCTAAGAACAATAGGTGATATTGCATCGGCATCATTGTTTTCGCTTAAACAGCAGTTTGGGCTGGCCGGGGAACATATTTATGCTCTTAGCCGTGGGGTGGATGATAGGCCGGTTATCCCTGACAGGGAGGCAAAGTCTATCGGCAGGGAGACCACTTTTCCCGTGGATATTAGTGATAGTGAGGTCTTGTACGCCACATTGATGCAGTTGGTAGAAGATGTT
>Ga0209347_1004115_pt1 | contig 15675 bp, 16 predicted proteins | sample AutmiccommuBRH23_FD_187382 | JGI IMG/M metagenome (GOLD analysis project Ga0209347, IMG submission 187382) | Deep subsurface microbial communities from Mt. Terri, Switzerland - Autotrophic microbial communities BRH/23 (SPAdes) (version 2) | ecosystem: Environmental > Aquatic > Deep subsurface >... | reverse complement strand
GACCGTGCTGATCGCGCAAAGCTGGTTCCAGCAAGGGGGCCGCACGCCCGCATTGCTGGCCAGCGGGCGTTTCGGCCCGATCAGCCTGCCGGGGGCCGAGGCGCTGCGCGAGGTGCCCGTTCTGGGCCCGATCTATGCCGAGCTGATTTCCGGCCATTCGATCCTTGTCTATGTGGCTTTCGCCTGCGTGCCGCTGACATGGTGGATCCTCTATCGCACGCGGTTCGGTCTGCGCCTGCGCGCCGTGGGCGAAAACCCTGAAGCGGTGGATACCGCCGGGATCTCGGTCGTGCGGCTGCGTTATAGCGCGGTGCTGATCTGCGGGCTGCTCTGCGGTCTGGCCGGGGCCTATCTGGCGACCGCCCTGCAAGCGGGCTTTGTGCAGGACATGACAGCCGGGCGCGGCTATATCGCGCTGGCCGCGCTGATCTTTGCCAAGTGGCGACCCTGGCATGCGCTCTATGCCACGCTGCTGTTCGGCTTTCTGCAAGCCATCGCCTTGCGTTACCAGAACCTCGATCTGGGCTTTGTCACCTTGCCTGTGCAGGCGATGGATGCACTGCCCTATATCCTGACGGTGGTGATTCTGGCGGGCTTCATCGGCAAGGCCGTGCCCCCCCGCGCAGGGGGCCAACCCTATGTGAAAGAGCGCTGAGCACGGCGAATAAGTCCAGATCGCCCCGCAGGATCAGACCTGAGGCGAAATTCGCCCCGCTCCGCTTGCCTTTTGAAGCCGCAGCGCGCTAGGGATAGCCATGCAGATCTACCTTCCCATAGCCGAAGTGTCGGTCAATGCCTACCTGCTGCTGGGTCTGGGCGGGATCGTGGGTGTGCTGTCGGGCATGTTCGGCGTGGGCGGCGGCTTCCTGATGACGCCGCTGCTGTTCTTCATCGGCATCCCTCCGGCCGTGGCCGTGGCCACGGGAACCAACCAGATCGTCGCCTCGTCCTTCTCGGGTGTGCTGGCCCATCTCAGGCGCAAGACCGTGGACCTGAGGATGGGCACCGTCCTGCTGGGCGGCGGCATGATCGGCGCGGGCATCGGCGTGATGGTGTTCAACTACCTCAAGGCGCTGGGGCAGGTCGATCTGCTGGTGACGCTGTTCTATGTCTTTTTCCTTGGCATCATCGGCACGCTGATGTTCGTCGAAAGCCTGAACGCGATCCGCAAGGCGCGCAAGGCGGGCGGCGCGGGCAGCAGTGCCAAGCGACGGCACCGCAACTGGGTGCATGTGCTGCCCTTCAAGATGCGCTTTCGCACTTCCGGGCTGTATATCTCGCTGATCCCGCCGGTGCTGATCGGGGTCAGCGTGGGTATCCTGACCGCGATCATGGGCGTCGGGGGCGGCTTCATCATGGTGCCCGCGATGATCTACCTTCTGGGCATGCCGACCAAGGTCGTGATCGGGACCTCGCTGTTCCAGATCATCTTCGTCACCGCCTTCACCATGATGCTGCACGCGATCACCAACCAGACCGTTGATGTGGTGCTGGGGGTGCTGCTGCTGCTGGGCGGTGTGATCGGCGCGCAGATCGGCGCGCGGATCGGCGTCAAGCTGAAGGCCGAGCAGTTGCGCATCCTGCTGGCGATCCTTGTGCTGGCGGTCTGCGGCAAGCTGGCGCTGGATCTGCTTCTGATGCCGTCCGAGCTTTACTCCATCGGCGCGGAAGGGGGTGGGGCATGATCCCGTCGCGCATCCTTCCGGCTGGCCTGTTGACCCTTGCCCTTGGCTTGCTCGCACTGGTCGCGCCCCGCACCGCGCTGGCGGAAGAGGTGGTGATGGGCCTCAGCCAGAGCAGTATCTCGATCTCGACCAATTTCTCGGGCTCGGACATCCTGATTTTCGGCGCCATCAAGCGTGAGGTCGCCATCCCCGAGGGCGATCTGGATGTGATCGTCACCATCTCAGGCCCCTCTACCCCGCTGACGATCCGGCGCAAGGACAGGCGGCTGGGTCTGTGGATCAACACCGCCGCGGTCGAGATCGACCGCGCCCCCTCGTTCTATGCCGTGGCCACGACCGGCCCGCTGTCCGAGGTGTTGTCACAGACCGAGAACCTGCGCCACCGCGTGTCGATCCCGCTGGCGATCCGGTCGGTCGGCGCACCCGAAACCGTCGGGGACGCGCAGACCTTTACCGAAGCCCTGATCCGCATCCGCACCGAGAACGGCCTTTATGCCCTGCTGGAAAGCGCGGTCGAGGTGCAGGAACAGACCCTGTTCCGCGCCTCGATCAGCCTGCCCGCCAACCTGACCGAAGGCGACTACCTGACCCGCATCTTCCTGGCCCGCGACGGCGAGGTCGTCGCCCAGTATGAAACCGAGATCGACGTCCGCAAGGTCGGGTTGGAACGCTATCTCTTCACCCTCGCCCATCAACAGCCCCTGATCTACGGGCTGATGTCACTGGCCATCGCCATTCTGGCGGGCTGGGGCGCCTCGGCCTTCTTCCGCGTGGTGCTGCGGCAGGGCTGATCCCGCAGGCCCGCGCGCAGCGGCGGCTGTGGCCCTTTGGATATTTTCAGCAAGAAGAAACAGGGCGTCAGCCGCGCCCGATATAGGGCATCTTGGTCGCGAGGATGGTCATGAACTGGACATTCGCCTCGGGGCCAAGGGCCGCCATCTGCAGCACGGCGCGCGCCACATCGGCCACATCCATCGTGGGCGGCGCATCGCCGGGATTGGCGGCGATGATCCCTTCCAGAAGTTCGGTGCGGGCATTGCCGATGTCGATCTGCCCGCAGGCGATGTCAAAGGCGCGCCCGTCCAGCGACAGGCTTTTGGTCAGCCCGGTAATCGCGTGTTTCGTGGTGGTATAGGCCACCGAGAAAGGGCGCGGCGCATGGGCAGAAATCGAGCCGTTGTTGATGATCCGCCCGCCCTGCGGGTCTTGTGCGCGCATCAGGCGAAAGGCCGCGCGGGCACATAGAAACATCCCGTGCAGGTTCACATCCACGACCTGACGCCACTCATCGACACCCAGTTCGTCGATGGGGGCGGCGCGGCCGAAACTGCCCGCGTTGTTGAACAGCACATCCAGACGGCCCGCTTGCGCGGCAAAGGCGTTGAACGCCGCATCCACCGCATCCGGGTCCGTGACGTCGCAGGGCAGCACCACCGCCCCGTCATGGCCTTTGGCCACAGCCTCCAGCGCATCAGGGCGGCGCGCGACCAGACCGACGCGCCAGCCCGCCTCAAGAAAGGCCGTGGCACAGGCGGCGCCTATTCCGGCGCTGGCACCCGTGATGATGATGGATTTCATAGCTCTGCCTCCTCCTGCATCTCAAGGCTCAGCGCCGGAGCTGCCATCGCCTTGAGGTCATCCACCCTGAGCGGCCCCGACGGTTTCGACAGCCGGTTGCGCACCACCCAATAGAGCCGCTCCTGCGCGCGGGTGATCGCCACATAGGCCAGCCGCTTCCACAGGGGCTGCCCCGCCTCGGACCGGCCCATGCGCGCGGCGGCATAAAGATCGGGGGCGAAAACCTGCACGTTTTCCCACTGGCTGCCCTGCGCCTTGTGGATCGTGACCGCCGCCCCGTGCAGAAAGGTCGCGCCCATCTTGGCGGCATAGGGGATGAAGGGTTCTTCCTCGTCCGGCTTCTCGATCTTGACGATGGAGGCCGCGTTGACCTGCGGATCTTCGGCCCCGATGACATGCAGGCGCGAGAAACCGGGCTTGCGCCCTGCGCCCAGATAGATCACCTGCGCCCCCTTGATCAGGCCCCGCGCCTCAAGATCCAGCCGCTTCTTGCGATGTTTCAAGGGCAGTTCCAGCCCATCGCAGATCAGCGGCTCGCCCTCCAGCAGCTCATCCTCGGGCGCGCCATGCACGGCGCGGAAGGCATGGATCAGCCGGATGCGCGTGGCATTGCGCCAGACCAGCACCGGGCTGCGGGCCATCAGATCCACCTCGACCCGCTGGCCCCAGATCACGCGGTCATCACGGGCGGCGGCCTGTTCCACCATCCGTTCGAAATCCTCGAAAGTCAGGGCGGGATCGGCCAGCGCATGGGCCAGATCAAGGATCGGGTTATCCGCTTCCTGACGGTGGATGCGATTCAACTCCAGACGCGCAGGGGCGGGCAGGCTGTCAAACACCATCCCGCCGGACTGATTGATGGGGGCCAACTGCGCCGGATCGCCGAACAGGATAAGGGTCGGGAAAATATCCTTGAGGTCGGTGAACTGCCGCTCGTCCAGCATCGAGGATTCATCGACCAACCCGATGTCCAAAGGCTCTTCCCGCCGCTTCCAGCCGGTGATGAAATCCGACCCGCGCAGACCCGCCGCCGCCAAGGCACCGGGGATGGACTTGTGGATCTGGTAGAACGCCAGCGCCCGGTCCAGCGCCACATCGGTCAGCCCCTCGATCTCGGGGCGCTCGCCATTGCCGGCCAGCCATTCGGCGACACGCTCGTATTCGGGATCATAGACGGGGGTATAGATGATGCGGTGGATCGTCGTCGCGGGGACACCACGGTTCCGCAGCACCGAGGCCGCCTTGTTCGTGGGGGCCAGAATCGCCAGCGTGCGCCGGTCCTTGCGGCGCTTGCCCTCGTAATCGCCGGACACCAGCTCCACCCCTGCCGCCTCTAGGGCGCGGGTCAGTTCGGCCAGCAGCAGGGTCTTGCCCGATCCGGCCTTGCCGATCACGGCCAAGACACGCGACGCCCCCTCAGTCGCGGGGGTCAGGACACCCTCTTCCAGATCGACGCCCACGCCGCGCAGGGCACCGGCGATACGGTCAAAGGCTTCGGCCTGATCTTCAGAAAATGTCACAGCGGGCAGGGTCATGGCGCGACCCTACAGCCGCCCCGCGCCAAGGGCCAGAGCCCGCGATCACGCCACCTGTGTCCTCTGCCCCTCCGAAGGCGCGGCGATACCACAGCGCGGACAGCGCCGCAGATAGTCCCGCCCGCCGCGCCACCCGGGCCCGCGCCGGGGGCGTCAGCGACCACAGCCCCAGACTGACCCGCGCACGCCCCTCGCCCGCATGGCCCAGAACCTGCGGACAGGACCCGATCCGGCGATAGATCCGCTCCATATTGGCGTCGAACACGCCCACGAAATGCCGCAGCCCCTGCCGTTCCAGCAATTCGCCACCGGCCAGCATCAGGGCGGCGGCTACCTGCGATCCGGCACCGGGGGCCAGACAGAAACGCGTGCATTCCCAGATCAGCGGGTGCTGCACCGGGGCACCGGCGTTCAGATGGGCAAAATGCTCGTTCACCATGCAACGTCCCATGGTTGGCAGAAAGCGCATCGACCCGCCATGATGCCCGCAAGCCTGCTCCCAGATCACATAGAGCGGGTCCAGCGCATCATATTGATCCCGCTCGAACCCGCCCGCATCGACGGCAACGGACCAGCCCAACCGGTCCGAGAATTGCGCGGCCCGGTCCCGGAACATCGTGTCACGCAGAACGGGATACTGCGTCAATTCCTCTGCCGTCACATAGCGCAGCATCGCTGGCCTCCTCTGGTTGGAGGGCGCAGCTCTAGGCTGATCTGGTTAACAGGGCCTTGGCCCAGCGAACGGAGAAGGGCGGCGCGCTAGACCACGATCAAGCCGCGACTGATAGCGCGGGCCACGGCATGGGTGGTGTTCAGCGCGCCCAGCTTCAACCGCGCGCTTTCGATGTAGTCCCGCAGCGTATGTTCCGAGATCGACAGCGAGTTGGCCACCTGCGCCCGGCTATAGCCCATGGCCAGCAGGGTCATGGCGTCGATCTCGCGCGGCGAGAGGGCCTGCGCGGGCGGGGGGCTGCGACCGGGTTCGAACTCCAGCGCCTTCGAGTTGAAATAATGCGCGATCAGGATCAGGTCGCGCCCGTGGCGCTGCGCGAAGGCCGACCAAGTGGCATCATCGGCATCGTGGTTGACCGTGAACAGCGCAAACTGCCCGTTCGGTCCGCGGATCGGAATCGAGAATCCCTGCCGTCCGACACCATGGGCGATGGCATCCGCCTGAAAGGCCCTTTGCGCCTTGCCGCTCCAGTCCAGGCGCTTCCAGTCCTGTGGCTGGAAGTTCTGCATGCAGCCCTGCACCACGGGGTCGATCCGCAGATAGTCGCGTTCCAGATAGCGGGCGACCCAATCGGGCGCATAGGTGCCGCAGCCATATTGCTGCCCGGCGGCGCTGACCCAATGATAGACCATGTGGTTGACGCCAAAGGCGTCTCTCAGCGCCTCGATGGCGCTTTGCATATCCTGCGGTGCGGTCGCATGTTCGACCGTTTCAAGTATCTGCTCCAGTCCGCTTCTCATCCATCGGCAACGCCACCGGCGCCTCCCCGCGACTGGATGACATCTCGGTCAGGACGATCTCGCGGGTCTCTTCAAGGTGCCGCGCCAACTGCTCCATGCCGTTTTCACCTGCAAAGGTTTTCAGATCCGCGATGACATCCAGAAGCCATTCGTTCTGCATGATGACAGTGCTCCTCAACCGGTTAAGGAATGATTAACGCGACGAAGGCGCGGTGCGGCAGGACAGGGCCCTGAGGCCATGTCCCACTATAGCCACAAGGCGCAAATGGACCCTACCCACGAATTCAAGCCCCCCCGAACTGGTGGGATCAAGACAGACAAGTGCTTGAAATCACTGGCGCGGAACAGAGGTAAACGACAAACCCGCGATCCGTTAACCGAATCGCGGGTCCAAGTGTCAACTTTCCGAGTGACTTGACAGTTAACTGTCAGTTTCAGCCGCGCCCGGCCTCCAGCACGTCTTCGACCGTGCGCAACCCCGTGCGGGGGGCCTGCACCAGAACGGCCATGTTGCCCGGCTTGTGCTGGTTGCGCAGCATCTTGGTATGCGCCATCGGGATGTCGGACCAGGGAAAGACCTCGGACATGCAGGGGTCAAGCCGCCGCTCGATCATCAGCTTGTTGGCGGCGCTGGCCTGTTTCAGATGGGCGAAGTGGCTGCCCTGAAGACGCTTCTGGTGCATCCACATGTAGCGCACGTCGAAGGTGCAATTGAAACCGCTGGTGCCCGCACAGATCACGACCATCCCGCCCTTCTTGCAGATCAGGGTAGAGACAGGAAATGTCGCCTCGCCGGGATGTTCGAAGACCATATCGACGTTCACACCCTTGCCGGTGATGTCCCAGATCGCCTTGCCGAACTTGCGCGCCTCTTTCAGCCACTCGTTATATTCGGGCGTATTCACCGTGGGCATCTGACCCCAGCAATTGAAATCCTTGCGGTTGATCACGCCCTTGGCGCCCATCGCCATCACGAACTCGCGTTTGTCCTCTTCCGAGATCACGCCGATGGCATTGGCCCCGGCCGTATTCGCCAACTGGATCGCATAGGAGCCCAGACCGCCGGACGCGCCCCAGACGAGCACGTTCTGGCCGGGCTTCAACTCGTGCGGCGCATGGCCGAACAGCATCCGATAGGCGGTGGCCAGCGTCAGCGTATAGCAGGCGCTTTCCTCCCATGTCAGGTGCTTGGGGCGCGGCATCAACTGCTGCGCCTGCACGCGGGTGAACTGTGCGAAGGCCCCGTCCGGTGTCTCATAGCCCCAGATCCGCTGGGTGGGCGACATCATCGGATCGCCGCCGTTGCATTCCTCGTCATTGCCATCGTCCTGATTGCAATGCACCACGACCTCGTCGCCGACCTTCCATGTCTTGACGGCAGAACCCACCTTCCACACGATCCCCGACGCATCCGACCCGGCAATGTGGAACGGCTGCTTGTGCCCGTCAAAGGGGCTGATGGGCTGGCCCAGTCCGGCCCAGACACCGTTATAGTTGACGCCTGCCGCCATCACGAGGACCAGCACCTCGTTGCTGTCGATCTCCCATGTATCGACAACCTCGACCTGAAAGCTTTTTTCCGGTTCGCCATGCCGCTCGCGGCGGATCGCCCAGGCATACATCTTCTTGGGCACATAACCCAAAGGCGGCATTTCACCGATTTCATAGAGGTCCTTTTCCGGCGCGTCATAGGGCGCGATCCCGGTATGCGTATCCAGAGCCATCTCAACCTCCGTTTTGGTCACTGTTCCAAGTGTGTCTTGTCATGCCGCAATGCAGAATCGCGGATCTGACCTTGGGAATAAAGTTGGCCGCGTAATAATGCAACTGCAATAAGCATGTTTTTGTAATTTTATAACCGAGCAGTTGCAGCATGACAGCGCCTATGCGCTGCGACTGCGAAAGAGATGCGCGATGGAAGCGGCATAGAACGCCAACAGCGGGCGCGCCGCCGGGGTCACCACAAGGAACCCGCCATCCTCTTCCACCAGATGGCGCAGGATCAGCATCCGCAACCCGACCTCGATCAGATAGCCCACATCCTGCCGGGGCATATGCAGATGCGCTTCCGGCAGATCTTCGACCAGCGCGCGCACGGCACGGTCCAGTTCGGCCCGGTTCAGCGGTTCTTCCGCCTGCAACAGCGCTGTCGCCACCAGGGGCACCGGCAGCACCGGCACTTCTGCTGCGATGCGGGCCATCAGCTCATCCGCCAGTGCCGGCACATCCGTCCCGAATGCCTTGAGCGACAGCGGCTCGCCGAAACTGACCGAGGCATAGCCGAACCTGTGGAACTGCCCCTTGAACCGCAGGCGCAGCATCCTGACCAGAAAGCCCAGCACCGTGCTCAGCCGTGCGGTGAACCGCCGCTCGCCCGCCTCATGGGCGGCGACCAGCACCCGGTCCTCCAGCACACGGTCGTAATTCACCGCAACAGGCACGAAAACCACGTCGCGCGCCGTCGGATCATGGCCTTCCACGATATATTTCAGGATCCCGCGCTTGGGCGGCGCAATCGCCCCGGTCAGGCTCAACCCGCCTTCGGGGAACACCGCCTGCGTCACCCCCGCCTCGGTCGCCAGTTGCACATAGCGCGACAGCACCGCCTTGTAGAGCGGGCCGAACCGCTTGCGCCGGATGAAATAGGCCCCCATAGCCCGGATCAGCGCGCTGAGTGGCCAGACCCGGCCCCATTCCCCCACCGCATAGGACAGGGCCGAGCGTTCCGCCGCCAGATAGGTGACCAGCACATAATCCATGTTGCTGCGGTGGTTGATGACAAAGACCACCGTCGCGTCCCGGTCCACCTGCGCCAGCGCGTCACCCGCGTAATGGCCCAGCCGCACCCGATAAAGCGAGGTCGAGATCAGCTTGGCCAGCCGCGTCGCCACCCCGAAATAGGCGCTGGCACTGAACGAGGGCACGATTTCCCGCGCATAGCGCCGCGCCTGCTCGAAGGCCACGTTCTCGGGCACGCCTTCGCTTGCGGCATGGGCGGCCACGGCACGCAGCACCTCGGGGTCATAGATCAGGCGCTGGATCATGTCATAGCGCCGCGCCAGCTTGAACGGCTGAATCGGCCGCTCCAGCCGCTTGTTCAATTCGTCGATGACCCGCTCGGCGCGTTTGCGGAAGAACCATCGCACGGACGGGAACAGGAAATGCGACGCAAAGGTCACGCCCGCGAAAAGCAGGATCAGGACCAGCAGCCAGACAGGCATTTCAACGGTTGCACCCATATGCGCGACAATGGCGCGAATCCGGTCAGAGGTAAATCAAATGCGGAGGCGGACGACGCCGCGTCCCATGCCGCAATGCAGCGAATTGACAGCGCCATAAAATTCCAAGTATCAACGCGGGGACGCAACAAAGTTGCCGACCCCGATTCACCAGATGACCCGCGAGGCCCCATGACCCAGACGCAAAAAGACCAGCCCTGGCTTTTCCGCACCTATGCCGGCCACTCCACGGCCAAGGCCTCGAACGCGCTCTATCGCTCGAATCTGGCCAAAGGACAGACCGGCCTCTCGGTGGCCTTCGATCTGCCCACGCAGACGGGCTATGACAGCGACCACATTCTGGCGCGCGGCGAGGTGGGCAAGGTCGGCGTGCCGGTTTGTCATCTGGGCGACATGAGGACGCTGTTCGACGCGATCCCGCTGGAACAGATGAATACCTCGATGACGATCAACGCCACGGCCCCGTGGCTGCTCGCCCTCTATATCGCGGTGGCCGAGGAACAGGGCGCCGATATCAGCAAGCTGCAAGGGACCGTGCAGAACGACATCATCAAGGAATACCTGAGCCGCGGCACCTATATCCTGCCGCCGAAACCCTCCTTGCACCTGATCACCGATGTCGCGGCCTATTGCTATACCCATGTGCCCAAATGGAACCCGATGAACGTGTGTTCCTATCACCTGCAAGAGGCGGGTGCGACGCCGGAACAGGAACTGGCCTTCGCGCTGGCCACCGCCACCGCCGTGCTGGACGACCTGAAGAACAAGGTGCCCGCCGAGGATTTCCCGCAGCTTGTCGGCCGGATCTCGTTCTTCGTGAACGCGGGCATCCGCTTCATCACCGAGATGTGCAAGATGCGCGCCTTCGTCGATCTGTGGGATGAAATCTGCGAAACCCGCTATGGCGTGAGCGATCCGAAATTCCGCCGCTTCCGTTACGGCGTGCAGGTCAACAGCCTTGGCCTGACCGAACAGCAACCTGAAAACAACGTCTACCGCATCCTGATCGAAATGCTGGCCGTGACCCTGTCCAAACGCGCCCGCGCCCGCGCCGTGCAATTGCCCGCGTGGAACGAGGCTTTGGGCCTGCCGCGCCCATGGGATCAGCAATGGTCGCTGCGGATGCAGCAGATCATGGCCTATGAGACGGACCTTCTGGAATATGACGATCTGTTCGACGGCAACCCCGCCGTGGACCGCAAGGTCGAGGCGCTGAAGGAAGGCGCGCGGGCGGAACTCGCGAACCTTGACAGCATGGGCGGCGCGATCAGCGCGATTGAATATATGAAATCGCGTCTGGTGGACAGCAATGCCGAACGCCTGAACCGGATCGAGCGGAATGAAACCATCGTGGTGGGCGTGAACAAATGGCAGCAGGGCGAACCCTCGCCCCTGATGACCGGGGACGGCGGGATCATGACCGTCGATCCGGCGGTCGAGGCCGAACAGATCGGCCGCCTGAACGACTGGCGCAACACCCGCGACGCGAAAGCCGTGGCCGAGGCGCTGGCCGACCTGCGCGCCGCCGCCAAGGAGGGCCGCAACATCATAGAACCCTCGATCAAGGCCGCCAAAGCGGGCGTCACCACCGGCGAATGGGCCGCCCAGATGCGCGCGGTGTTCGGCGAGTATCGCGGCCCCACCGGCGTGTCGCGCTCCGTCAGCAACAAGACCGAAGGGCTGGACGATATCCGCGACGCGGTGAATAGCGTGTCCGACAAGCTGGGCCGCCGCCTGCGCTTTCTGGTGGGCAAGCCGGGGCTGGACGGCCATTCCAACGGGGCCGAGCAGATCGCCTTCCGCGCCCGCGACTGCGGGATGGAGATCGACTATGAAGGTATCCGCCTGACCCCCGAAGAGATCGTGAAAGCCGCCAGCGAAGGGCAGGCCCATGTCGTCGGCCTCTCGATCCTGTCCGGCTCGCATATGCCGCTGATGGCCGATCTGATGGACCGCCTGCGCGCGGCGGGTATTGGCCATATCCCCGTGGTCGTGGGCGGGATCATCCCCGAGGACGACGCGAAACGCTTGGCTGAAATGGGCGTCGCCCGCGTCTACACGCCCAAGGATTTCGAGTTGAACACGATCATGATGGATATCGTCACGCTGGCCGACCCCAAGGCTGTCGCTGCCGAATGATCGCCACATAAGGCAAAGAAAAAGGGGGCCGCGAGGCCCCCTTTCCGTTTGGATCGACAGATCACTCTGTCTGCGTCGCGCCGGTCGTTTGCGCCTCGACCATCATGGCGATCCGCTCGCCCAGCGCCTGATCCTGCTGCGCGACCTGTGCGATCGTCACATATTCATCCACGGTCAGATCCGGCACCGCCTCGATCTTCTCGATGATCTCGGCATTGGCCTGATTGACCAGTTCGGTCTGCTGCGCCTCATCGGTCGCGGCTTCGATCTGTGGCGTATAATCCTGCCGCACCTCTTCGACTCCCAGAAGCGCTGTCACAAAGGCCTCCAGTTTCGCATCGGTCATCTCGACCTGCGGGGCCGATTGCGTTTCGGGTGCAGGAGCGGCCGTTTGCGCGGCGACCGGCGCCACCGCCCCAAGGCTCAGAGCGGCAACGGATGCGCTCAGGAACAGGGCTTTCAGGCTACGGTGTGTCGTCAGTGTCATGGATGCCTCCAGTGTTTCGGGTTGTCTGGCAGGGCATTGGCCCGCCTCGCCCAGCCAACATGGTCAGCCCGCCCCTCCTGTGCAAACCCGCGCCAAGAGGACGGGCAGGTTCATGCCGCCCTGCGCCCTGCAAAGGGGCGGTATTCCGCGCAGTTCCCCTTGCACCCCGACGAAACCTGCCGTCAACATGGGTCAACCCTTGCAAGGAACCCTGCCCATGCCGTTGACCATCCGCCCCCTGATCGCCGCCGATGAACCAGAATGGCGTCGCCTCTGGACGGCTTATCTGGCCTTCTATGACACCACGCTGCCCGACGAGATCTTTCAGACCACCTTCGCGCGCCAGCTTGACCCCGCCCAACCAGAGCGGTGCTGCTTCATCGCCGATCTGGATGGCCGCGCCGTGGGTCTGGTCCACATGATCTGGCACGCCCATAACTGGCGCATCGAGGATGTCTGCTACCTGCAAGACCTCTATGCCGACCCGGATGTGCGCGGACAGGGCGTGGGCCGCGCCCTGATCGAGGCGGTCTATGCCGAGGCCGACCGCCGTGGCACCCCCGCCGTCTACTGGATGACGCAGGACTTCAACACGACCGCGCGGCAGTTGTATGACCGCATCGCGAAGCTTACGCCTTTCATCAAGTATTCGCGCTAGAAGGACGACAGAAATGACCATCCATATCGGTGCCCAACCCGGCGAGATCGCTGAGACCGTCCTGATGCCCGGCGATCCGCTGCGCGCCAAATGGGCTGCCGAAACCTTTCTGTCCGAGGCCCGTCTGGTCAACGAGGTGCGCGGGATGCTGGGCTATACCGGTCTCTGGCGCGGGAACCGCGTGACGATCCACGGCTCGGGCATGGGGATGGCGTCGCTGTCGATCTATGCAAACGAACTGATCCGCGACTATGGCGCGAAAACCCTGATCCGCATCGGTTCCTGCGGGGCGATGCAGGCGCATGTGGCGATCCGCGACGTGATCATCGCGATGGCGGCCACGACACTTTCCACCCCATCCTCGGGCATCTTCCGCGAACTGAATTTTGCCCCCCATGCCGATTGGTCGCTGCTGCGCGCCGCCGTGACTGCGGCCGAGGCGCGGGGCGTGCCCACCCATGTGGGCGGCATCTATTCCGCGGATGTGTTCTACGACGAACGCGCCGACCTGAACGAGATCATGACACGCCACGGCATCCTGGGCGTCGAGATGGAGGCGGCAGAGTTGTACAACCTCGCCCTGCGGCACAAGGTGCGCGCGCTGGCGGTGCTGACCGTATCCGACCACCTGCTGACGGGGGCCGCCCTGCCCGCCGATCAACGCCAAGGTAGCTTTGGCGACATGGTGGAAATCGCGCTGCAAGCCGCTTTCCCGGACGCCTGACCCTACCGCCCGTGGCTGCGGTCATAGGCATTGGGCGGCGGGCTGGCCCAATCGCCCAAGCGGGCGGCGGGTGTCTCGAACATCTCGATCAGAAGCGGATGACACGCCGCCTGATCCGAGGAATGTTCCGACGAACAGTCGCCCCCCGGACAGGCCGACAGAGCGCCCAGCAAAGGGATTTCCGCGAAAAACTCCAGATAGTCGCCCGGCCGCACAGGGCTGGCCTTCATGAAATACTGCCCCGTATCGCGGGTGAACCCGGTGCACATGAAGACATTGAGCACGTCATGGACATGCCCCTCCGCCTCGGACAGCGACAGCCCCGTCGCATCGGCCAGCGCGCGGGTCAGGTTGGAATGGCAGCAATGGTGGTACTGCCCCCCCGACAACAGGTTATGCGTATAAGGATCGCAGCGCGTGCCGATCACATCATGCACCGACCCGCCGAACGCGTCCTTGCCATACCAGCCCAGCGTATCGGCCACGATCGTGGCCATGGGCCGCAAGCCGGGAAAGCTGGACCACAACCGCTGCCCGGTCGTCACATGCGTGCCATGCAGCGCGCGGGTCTTGCCGCTGTAGAACCTCTCGCCCAGATCATCGGCGTTCCACAGGTTCAGATCGCCCACCTGCGGGCCGTCAATCGAAGAGATCCGAAAGAACCCGCCTGCCGGCACCCGGAAAGTCGCCGCATCGCGTGGCGGCACGACGACTTCACCCGTCTTCACCGCCGCGGCCCGAAACCCCGCATAAAGCGTCAGATCGGGCGCCGCCAAACTCTCCACCGGATAGCAGATCACGGGGTTTACGGCACGGCGTGCGGCGGCATCGGCTGGCTCTTGCATGGTCCCTCTCATCCTTGTCCCGCGCGGCGCGGATCTCGGCAATCCTGCGGCATCTTTCCGGGCGGGACAAGCACCTCGGCCCCGCAGGCCGCGCAACGAAAGAACTGCAACCCGTCGCGATCCCGTGTCCTGTCCATCCGCCAGCGACACATCCGCACCCCGCGCCTCGCGAAAATCGCGACCAGCACGAAAGCGATGATCAGCCCCACAACGACGACCATGACAGCCCCCCCCGGAAAAGCGAAAAGGGCAGGCCATCACGCCCACCCCTTTCATCTTGCTTCAAATACTCAAGCGACGCCCGAATTAAACGGTCCGCTCGACCATCATCTTCTTGATCTCGGCAATCGCCTTGGCCGGGTTCAGCCCCTTGGGGCAGGTCTTGGCGCAGTTCATGATCGTGTGGCAACGATACAGCTTGAACGGATCTTCCAGCTCGTCCAGACGCTCGCCCGTCGCCTCATCCCGGCTGTCGATGATCCAGCGATAGGCATGCAGAAGCGCGGCCGGCCCCAGATACCGATCGCCATTCCACCAATAAGACGGGCAGGAGGTCGAGCAGCAGGCGCACATCACGCATTCATAGAGGCCATCCAGCTTTTCGCGATCCTCGACCGACTGGCGCCATTCCTTGGCGGGGCGGTTGGTCTTGGTCTCAAGCCACGGCATGATCGAGGCATGCTGCGCATAGAAATGCGTGAGGTCGGGGATCAGGTCCTTGATGACCGGCATATGCGGCAGCGGATAGATCTTCACATCGCCCTTCACGTCATCCATGCCATGCAGACAGGCCAGCGTGTTGATCCCGTCGATATTCATCGCGCAGGACCCGCAGATCCCTTCGCGGCACGAGCGGCGGAAGGTCAGCGTGGGGTCGATCTCGGACTTGATCTTGATCAGCGCGTCCAGAATCATCGGCCCGCAGGTGTCCAGATCAACGTGATAGGTATCCAGCCGCGGGTTTTCCCCGTCATCGGGGTTCCAGCGATAGATCTTGAAGGTGCGGATATTCTTGGCGCCTTCGGGCTTGGGCCATGTCTTGCCGGTCCGCATCCGGCTGTTCTTCGGCAGTGTCAGTTGCACCATGATGTCTCTCCCGTCACAGAAGGGCTGGCAGGCCATTGGCCAGCAGGCAATTGAGCGTGTCCGGCCGGGACACGATATTTGTCACAAGTTCCACCGTATTCGCCGTGGGGCCGGTGATGCTGTCCGCCGCAAGCGACAGCAATTCACGGCTGTTCGCATTGTCGACGATGCAATCCACCGTAGGCGCCACCGGCACACCGGGGAAGCGGTCCACCAGAACCGGCGT